>ERZ773035.457-NODE-457-length-33710-cov-5.234705_pt1 | contig 33710 bp, 29 predicted proteins | sample MGYA00511487_ERZ773035 | MGnify/ENA primary metagenome ERZ773035 (study PRJEB29015, sample SAMEA2737985) | human oral metagenome | biome: human oral; feature: human-associated habitat; material: dental | place: China | collected 2024 ...
GCTGGCGCACCAGGCCAGCGCGCCCAGGGCGAAACGGCGTCGGGTCAGGGAATACATGGAGCGCGAATGTAGCCGCCGCCTCCGCCGCGCAAGGCAGAATGAAGCTTCTTTTGTGCACCCCTGAAGGAGACAACGCCATGCCCCATGCCCCCGAAACAGCCCGCCCGGCCATTGCCGACCCCGCCAGCGTGGACGCCGCCATTGAAAGCCGCTTTTCCGCCCGCGCCTTCTTGCCCCGGCCCGTGCCGCAGGCCATGCTGCAAGACATTCTGCGTGTGGCCAGCCGCGCGCCCTCAGGCACCAACACCCAGCCCTGGAAGGTGTACGTGCTGCAAGGCGCCGCGCGTGACGCGCTGGTGGACAAAGTCTGCGCCGCGCACGACCAGCTGCGCGACAACCCCGAGCTGGAAGCCCGCTACCCGGAGCCGTATGACTACTACCCCGCCAAGTGGGTGGAGCCGTACCTGTCGCGCCGCCGCGCCGTGGGCCTGGACATGTATGGCCTGCTGGGCATCGGCAAGGGCGAAAAAGACAAGATGCACGCCCAGCAGCAGCGCAATTTCCGCTTTTTTGATGCGCCCGTGGGCATGTTCTTCACCATCGACCGCATCATGGGCCGGGGCAGCCTGCTGGATTACGGCTGCTTTTTGCAAAGCGTGATGCTCGCCGCCCGCGCGCGCGGCCTGCACACCTGCCCGCAAGCGGCCTGGAACCGCTTTGACAGCATCATCATGCCCCACATCGGCGCGGGCGAAAACGAAATGATCGTGGGCGCCCTGGCCCTGGGCTGGGCCGATGAGTCCGACCCGGTCAATGCCCTGCACACCGCGCGCGAGCCGGTGCAATCATTCGTCCGCTTCCTGAGCTGAACGCACCCGCCCTGGCCCGGGCCGCTGATGCCACCCGGGCCGCTTTTCTTGTGCCTTTTCCATCTCGAAAGCCATGCCACTTTCCAGCGACTGCGCCCTGCTCGTCATCGACGCCCAAAACGGCTTCATGCCCGGCGGCGGCCTGCCCGTGGCGCAGGGCGACGCCATCGTGCCCGTCATCAACCGCATGGCGCCCCTGTTTGAAAACGCCGTGCTCACGCAAGACTGGCACCCCGCCAGCCACGTTTCATTCGCCGCCAACCATCCGGGCCGCCAGCCTTTTGACGTCATCGAGCTGCCCTACGGCCCCCAGGTGCTCTGGCCCACGCACTGCGTGCAGGGCACGCCTGACGCGGCGCTGCACCCGCAGCTGCACGTGCCGCAGGCGCAGCTCATCCTGCGCAAAGGCTGCCGCCCGCAAGTGGACAGCTACTCCGCCTTCACCGAAGCCGACCGCGCCACCACCACCGGCCTGGCCGCCTGGCTGCACGCGCGCGGCATCCGCCACCTTTACCTGTGCGGCCTGGCCACCGACTACTGCGTGGCCTGGAGCGCGCTGGACGCCCGCGCCGCCGGCTTTGCCGTCACCGTGGTGGAAGACGCCTGCCGCGCCATCGACCTGAACGGCTCGCTGGCCCGCGCCTGGGCCGACATGAACGCCGCCGGCGTGCAGCGCGCCAGCTCGCAAAGCCTGCTGGCCGGTTGAGGTTTGTCCCTCTAAATTTGCTCCTCTAACCATAGCATGAGGTCCTAGTGGAAACTGCGCAGGCAGGCATTTTGACCCTTTCATATTTGCTCCTGTCCATGTAGCGCCCCAGCCGCCTTGCGCCACAGCTCACCATGCGAATCCTCGGCATCGACCCCGGCCTGCGCACCACCGGCTTCGGCGTGCTGGATGCAGCCGGAGGCCAGCTCGCCTACGTGGCCAGCGGCGTCATCCAGACCGCAGACGCGCCCCAGGGCAGCCTGCCCGCGCGGCTCAAGCTCCTGTATGACGGCATAGGCGAAATCTGCCGCCGCTACGCCCCAGACGTGGCCGTGGTCGAAATCGTCTTCGTCAACGTCAATCCCCAGGCCACCTTGCTGCTCGGCCAGGCGCGCGGCGCCTGCGTGACGGCGCTGGTCGCGCAAAACCTGCCCGTCACCGAATACACCGCCCTGCAAATGAAGCAGACCGTGGCAGGCCACGGCCGCGCGGCCAAAGCGCAAGTGCAGGAAATGGTGCGCCGCCTGCTCGCCCTGCCCGCCGCCCCCCGGCAAGACGCCGCCGACGCGCTCGGCCTGGCCATCACCCACGCCCACGCCAGCCACTCCCTTGCCCGCCTGCAAGCCGCCAGCGGCCAGACGCGCCGCGCCGGCAGCATGTACCGCCAGCGCTGAGACACGCCCCGGCAAAAAATCCTTCCGCGCCCGCGCGCAGACGCGAGCCGCCCAGCCCGATCGGCGCGGCGCGGCCAATGCGGCCCGCTTCGGCCGTCAAAGCCATCGCGCAAGCAGGCGGCGGGCTTCAGGCAGCCAAGCCGCAGGCTGGCGAAACGCGAATTTCCTTCAACTATCCGGCGCTTGGCGCTTCCGAACGCGGCTGGCACACGCACTCGCACGCATTCATACGCATGCCGTAACGGCCTGCGCTGCTTTCAAACCATCTTTCCGCTGAGGCCCTCCATGAAGGTGGCCTCACTCCAGCCGCTGCAACCACTGCCGCCGCCGTCGCCTGCCGCCCCCAGCGCCTCGCCCGCCCCGGCAGCGCCCCAACGCGAGCCGCACGGCCATGAGCAGCCGCCTCATTCAGGCCCCTCGCCTGCGCTGCCGCCTTGCCTTACTGAGTCTGACGTACCGCTTGCGCCCGGCGCCACGCTGACGGCCCTGGCCGCCCAGCCCATCGCGCACAAGCCTGCGGTTCATCTGTCTGCCTCGCCCATCGCCACGGTTGCCGGGCCAGCTCCCGGGCCTGTTTCCGGGCTGATCTTCAATCACAAGGCTCCCGTGCAAGTGCCGATGGATCTGGAGCCTATTGCCTACAAGCCTTCGCCCCCCATCATCGGCGGCATGCAGCTGGCGCCCGTTTCGCCCGTCGGCGCTTGCGGCGCTGCTTCCAATTCGGCGCCCACGGCCAGCCGCGAGGAGATTGCGGCGCTGGAGCTGCTGCTGCGCTCGCCCGAGAGCCAGGCCATCGTGCGCGACTTTGGCAGCGCCAGCGCATCTGCGTCTGGCGTGCCCGGCGGCAATGCGGTGGCCGACAGCATCATCCAGCGCTACGGGCCTGATCTGGCCGCGCGGCTGAACCAGCTGCATCAGGCGCAAAACGCCGTGCGTCAGCAGTATCTGGATGCGATGAATGCCATGCGGCAGGCGCGGCTGCCCACGCAAAGAACATTGGGGCTGGATTTGCGGACGATCCAATCTGCAAATGAAGTGGTTGAAAGCTTGCAACGCACGGGGAAATTGCCGCCTAATTATGTGACCAAAGATGTTGCGCGTAGATTTGGATGGGAGCCGAACAGGGCGTTAAATAATCACGTGCCGGGGGGACAGATGGGAGGGGATATATATGCAAATACGCAAAATGTTGTCCCAAATGCTCCGGGACGTATTTGGTACGAAGCTGATATTGGGTTACAGAATACAATCTCCAGGGCGAAGCAGCCCGGAACGCGATTGATATATTCCAACGATGGATTGTTGTATGTAACACGAGATCATTATGCAAATGTTATTTGTGTAGGGTGCTGGAAATGAGTATAAGACACATTGAAATCAATGGACAGGACATTTGTTCGGAAAGGGACTTCCATAAGCTGATGGCAGAGAAATTAGACTTTGGGCCATACTATGGAAATAATACCGATGCACTATGGGATATGATGAGTTCCGGGTCTGGCAATGGAGTTATGCTGCACTGGAATAATTCAGAGTTGTCCAGGCAGCGTTTGGGATTCGTGTTTGATACCATTGTCAAAGTACTGACAATGGCTCGTGATAATGATATAAGACTGGGATTGCCGGAAAAATTCGATTTCAGGTTGGAATAATGGAATGCATGCCCAGCATGAATAATATTTCTGCATAAGGATGGCTAGCATAATTGGCAAGCCCTGACGCGCAGCAGGCGAAGTGCGCGCGCGCATTGACGCCAGCATTGCCAGCCGGCTGAACCTTTCGTCCAGCCAGCGCAGCATGATGCGCCTGCTCTCGCGCGCCACAGGCAGCGCCCCGCAAGCGCTGGGCAACCCCAATGACCCGGCCGCCGCCTTCGCGCAGGACTTTCTGGGCAGCGTCATGAGCGGCCTGCCCATGCCGCAGGCGCGCCCTGCCGCCACGCGGGATGCGCGCGAAGCCACTCTGGCGCTGCTGGACGAAACCTTCGGCAACACCGCGCGCGATCCGCGCGACACCTTGCTGCTGGCGGCCGGGCCGGACGCTGGCGTCTGGACAGAATCGCTCAGCCGCAGCTTTGACTTTGGCCGCGGCTACGCAGAAGGCAGCGGCATGAGCCTGCTGCAAACGGGCGAGGCCGTCGTCAGTCGCATTAACTTTCCATTTTGGCCGCCTGAATTGCGAGCGGGCTTTGTTTGGCGGGCTTGCCCCGCCGCCGTTTTGGATTCAGTCGCAGCCAGAACAGTCTCTCTGCTTGGGAAATCAAAGGCGGAAAGGGTTGTGGATGTCTTGGCGCCGCCCTGAAAGCCTGGAATTCAGGCTTTGCCCTGCTGCGGGATGGGCGCGGGCGCGGCTGGCGGGGTTGTTTCTTCCTGCACCCATTGGGCGAAAGCGGGCAGGGCCGCCGCCAGAGGCCAGCCTGCGATGGCGGGCAGTTCATACGGATGCCACTGTGCCAGCGCCGCCTGTAGCGCGGGCCAGGCGCGCGCCGTGGTTTTGAATAGCACGCGCCACTCGGCTTCTTGCAGCACCTCGCCTTGCCAGCGGTACACGCTTTCGATGGCGCTGATTTGCGCGCATGCCGCAAGCCGTGCCTGCACTGCGGCTTGCGCCAGTTCGCGCGCTTGGGCGGCGCTGCCTACGGTGGTCATGGCCAGCCAGAGGGCATTGGCGGATTCTTGCGCGGAGCGGGGCATGGCTGCGATGGTTTCCTGTAAACGCGCAGATCAGCGTTGTGGCGCGGCAGCATGCGGGCATTGGGCCAGCAATGCTGGCAGCGTTTGCTGATCCAGCTGTCCTGCGTGGCGGGCGCAAGGCCGCCCGTTCGTCATGAGCACAGTAAATGGCAAGGCGCCACGGGTATTGCCCGCCGCGCGCATGAGCGCCGTCAGGCCTTTGCCGCCGCGCGCAACGGGCAAAGTGCTGCCCACGCGCTGCATCGCGCGAGCTGCGGCGGCAGGCGTGTCTGCCGTGACCAGCAGCACGCGCCAGCCGCTGGGGCCGTCGGCCAGCTGTTGCAGCAGGGGCATTTCGGCCAGACACGGAGCGCAGTCCACGCTCCAGAAGTTGATGAGCAAAGGCCCCGGCTCCTGGGAGGCGGTGATGAAACGCCCGCCATCCAGCGAGGGCAGCGTGAAGTCCCAGTCATCTGGCAAAGGCTCAAGCGCTTGTGCGCGGGCGGTCAGAGCCGCGCTCAAAGCCAAGGCCGTGAACAAAAGGCGCATCAGGGCGCGTGTGAAAGGAAAAGGCATGCGGGGAAAAAGCATGAACGCAGTCTGTTATGTAGCAAATATGTTTTTGCGAATCGGCGTTGAATGCAGGATTGTCTTTCGCAAATCATGCCCATTGGGGCGTATGGCGGCACGGCATGCTGTTGCGAGTTTTCAATATTCAGAAATTCCTGGCGTGGGGTTCATTTTCGCGATACGGGTCACTGATACTGTGTGGCTGTGATGCCGGGCATATTTGCTCAGGCATGCCAATATGGCAATAAAAATATTGGCGCTTATGTTTGCTGTGAAACGGCTGGCCGTTTTCGCTGGCAGCGTGCATTGAACGGGCTGTCAGAGGCGTCAGCAGCAGACGGTGCAGAGGCGAGATGCTTTTAAAACAGGAGCAAATTCAAAGCACTAAAAAGCCGTGTCGCGCAGTATTGGCGCGGAGGTCTAGCTATTGAATAAGGAGCGGATTTAGGTGCTGAGCTGAGCTTTGCGCCGGGCGCGGCTTTCGGGCTGCGCCCTGGAGCCGCCGTCCGCACTTTTTCATGTGAACGGTGGCTCTGAAAAGCACGGTCAGAAGTCCAGCTTCACCCCTGCGTAGATGTAGCGGCCCCGGTTCGGCCCCCACAGGTGGGTGACGTCCATTTCGCCGTCGCCGTTGATCCACAAAAAGCTTTCTTTGTCCACCTGGCGGTAGTTGAAGAGGTTGTCCACGCCCAGGTAGAGGGAGACGTTTTTGCTGATGCTGTATTGGCCGCGCACGTCCACGGTGGCGAAGGTGGGGCTTTTGTCGCGTTTTTTGGTGCCGTCGAAGTTGTAGCGGCCTTGCTCGCCGCTGCCGTCGCCGTGGAATTTTTTCAAGTCCATCGGGCCGGTGACATTGACTTTGGCGGTCAGCGTCCAGGGGCCTTGCTCAAAGTCCACGCTGGCGAAAAAGCGCGATTTGGGGCGGGCAAAGACGAGAGTGCCGGGGTCGAACTTGTAGTGATACAGCTCGCCGCCCGCTGAAAGAGTCAGCGAGGGCGTGAGCTGGTAGCTGGCGTTCACGTCCACGCCTTGCACGGTGACGGGGCGCTTGGCGCTGGTGAACAGGGTGATGGGGTTGCCCTGCGCGTCTTGCGCGCCCGAATCGAGCACGGCCATGTGCTTGATGCGGTTGTAGTTGTAGGAGGTGGTGATGGCAAAGCGGTCGTCGGCAAAGTTCAGGGCGTAGCTGAGGTTTTCGGAAACTTCGGGCTTGGTGACTTCGCGCACGATGCGCGTGGTGCTCAGGATGCCGTGGTCTTGCTCGAAAAAGCTGGTGGGCGCGCGAAAGCCCTTGCCCGCGCTCAAGCGGCTGGAGAGGTGCGCGGTGTGGTGGTAGAGCAAGTTGGCGCGCGGCGAGACGATGGTGCCGTATTCGTTGTGCCGGTCCACGCGCACGGAGGCGTTCAGCTCCAGCTGGTCGCCCAAAAAGGTGCGGTAGCCCTGCAAGTACAGGGCGGGGGTGCGGAAGGTGTAGTTGTCCAGCCCCACAACGGGCGCACCGCCTTGCGCGCCCAGCGTACCGTGGCTGCGCAGGTCTTCATAGCGCCAGCTCGCGCCAGCGGTGATCAGCCAGCCTGCCGCCGGGAACTGGTAGTTGCCGTCCAGGTAGTACTGGCGCTGCTTGGCAAAGTAGTAGTCGCCTTCGTAGAAGCTGTCTTGCTTGTGCTGGGCCGCGCCCATGGCCAGGCGCAGGCGGCCATCGCCCAGGCGGCGTTCGCCCTGGTGCACGATTTGCGCGCGCTTGGTGAAGATGATTTCCGAAAAGCCCCCGCGTCCGCTGTCGTAGGGCAGGAAGTCGCCCGAGTCAGGCGCGTACCAGCCATCGGGCCGCTGCGAGCCGCCCGCGCCCCGGCTGAAGTTGAAGGGGTTGCCGCTCATGTTGTCTTTGATGGCCTGGTAGTCGCGGCCCAGCGCGCCGCCGCCGCGCTTTTCGTCCACCAGGTCGAAGCGGCCGCGCATCTTGAAGCCGCCCACGTCATCCAGGAACCAGCCCATGCCGCCCATGCGGCGGTCGTAGCCGGTGTATTCGGAAATGCCGTCGCCGTTGCCATCGACCGAGTTGTGGCGGTCGTAGTGCACGGCGGCCGTCACGGCGCCGCCTTGCAGGGGCTTGGCCAAAAACACGTCCAGCCGCCGGGCGCCGAAGTTGCCGCCTTGCACGCGCATCTGTGCCTCATCGCGCGTGGGGCGCTTGGTGACGATGTTCACCGTACCGGCCAGCGCTTCGGGCGCAATCAGGCTGGCGCCCGCGCCGCGCGCAATGTCGATGCGCTCCACGCCATACAGGCCCACGCTGTCCAGCCCGTAGGCGGAAGACACGGAGGAATACATCGGAATGCCGTCAATCAGCAGCGTGGTGTAGCGCCCGGGCAGGTTGTTGAGCAGCACGTTGCGCACGTTGCAGATGGAGCATTCCACCTGCACGGCCACGCCGGGGTTCTTGTCCACGGCCTCGTTCACGTTGGTTGCGCCGGTTTTCTCGATGGCGCGGGCGCTCACGCTTTCGGTCATCACGATGTCATCGCGCAGCGCGCCGGGGCGCATCTGGCGCTGGGTGCTCGTGCCCAGGCTGTGCACCGTCACTTCGGGCAGCGTGCCGCCTTCTTTGGAGGCCGTGGTCTTGACGCGGGCCACGCGCTCCGGCTCATGGTGATGTCCGTCATGCGCCTGTGCGCACATGGCCCATGAAGCCAGCGCCAGCGCCGTGGGCGCGGCCATGAAAAAACGCCGCAGAGCGCGGCGGTCGGATGCAGACATGTGTGTACTCCTCTTGTCCAGATGAAAGTAAAAGCAAAGCGTTTGGGGCGGATTCTCAAGTTGCGAGCGCTTCGCATTTTTGAGAAATATCAAAAGAAGTTACGGTATCACTTGCGTGGTGTAGCGGTTTCGCCAGCAGCAGGCCCGAAGCGCTTTTCCTCCCTGGCGCAACCGGCCTCGTCCGCTCTCTTTTTGGGCGCCAACAAATACCGCCGCGCGCGTCTTCAAGCTCACCGCGATGGCAGTGGTGGCATTGCCGCGTGGTCAAAAATGGCTGCGTGTGTATCGCCAGACCACATCAGGAAAGCCGCCCATGCGCCCTCCCAAAAACCGCCCCGCCAGCAACACCCAAGTGCTGCACTTGCGCCCCGCCGTCGCTTCCTCTCTGAGCTTGCAGCACGCCTTCAACTTCTTGCGCCAGGGGCAGGGCGAGCGCGCCATGCCCTTGCTGGAAAAGCTGCTGCAAAACGATCCACAGAACTTTGACGCACTGCACCTGCTGGGCCAGCTGCACCTGCAACGGCGCGAGGCGGCGCAGGCTTTGCAGTGCCTTGAAAAAGCGCGCGCGCTCAAGCCCCCTGCAGCCGCGCTGCTGAACAACCTGGGCATCGCCCTGCGCCTGCTGGGCCGCGCCAGCGAGGCGCTGGACTGCTACGCGCAGGCATTGGCGCAGCAGCCTGATTACGCCGAGGCGCTCGTCAATCAGGGTAACGCCCTGCGTGACCTGGGCCAGAGCGCCCAAGCGCTCGCCAGCTACGAAGCCGCGCTGGCCTTGCGGCCCGCGCACCCGCAGGCGCTCAACAACCGCGCCCTCGCCCTGCGCGAACTGGGCCGCCTGCCCGAAGCGCTCGACTGCGCCCGCCAAGCCGCCAGCCAGCACCCTGGCTACGCAGAAGCCCGCTACAGCCTGGGCCTGCTGCTGCAAGAAAGCGGCGACGGCCTTGCCGCCCTTCAGGCCTACGAGCAGGCGCTGGCGCTGGCCCCGGGCGACCCCGAAACGCTCAACGCCAAAGGCAGCGCGCTCGAAGCGCTGCAACGCCCGCAAGAGGCGCTGGACTGCTACGCGCAGGCCCTGCGGCAAGCGCCCGCCCACCCGGACGCACTGGCCAACATCACCGCCTTGCTGGAGCGCCTGGGGCAGCCGCAGGAAGCGGCGCGCTACCGGCAGAAAGCGGCCCAGGCTGGCGGGCCGGCGTCAGGCTGAAACCGCTTGATTGATGCTCCTTCTTTTAGAGCATGATGTCCTAGTGGAGACTGCGCCAGACGGCATTTCGCACCCCTTGTATTTGCTCCTCTTTTTACTTCTTCCTGGTGGTTGAATGCGGGAAAAAAAGCGGGCGCGGATTGCTCCGCGCCCGCTGCCGTCATGCAAGCGTCAGGCTGAATCAGTCGTCCAGGCGCTCGCGCTCAATAGCGCCCGTGTAGGGGTTGATGTGCAGCTCCACGCGCTGGCCAGCGGCGTTCACGGCGTCAGCTTCCCAGCGGCCATGTTCAAACTCCAGGTCATGCACGTTGCGGTAGCCCGCAGCTTGCAGGGCCGCCACAACTTGCTGTGCCGTCAGAATGGGCGTGGGATTGGGGTTGCCCGGCTGGGCCGCATTGCCGCCGCGAGACACCTGGGAGATGACTTCCAGCGTGACGGGGTGCAGATGCAGCTTCACCTTGGCGCCGCGCTCGTGCTGGCGAACCTTGGCTTCCCAGAGGCCGTCGTCAAACTCCACGTCGTTGATGACGGCGAATCCCAGCTGGCGCAGCTTCTCAATCACTTGGGAGATGCCCGGCAGGCGCGTGCCGATATCGGCGCGCGTGAAAGCCAGGAATTCACCTGTGGCATCGTTGAGCAGCAGGTAGTGGCGCACGCCTTCCTTGGAGAGGGCCTTGGCTGTCCAGTAGCCATGCTCGCGGTCAAAGTCTTTCACGCCGTAAAAGCCGTGGGCCTGCATGGTCTGCAAGGCTTCGGGCGCCGTCAAGGCAAAGGCCGGGCTGGATGCCAGCGCGAGGGCGGCGGCGGCGGCGGCGATGAATTTCTTGGCTTTGGTCATTTGCTTGCTCCTTTCAGGTGCGGTTGAGAAAAAACATGGCTGAAAAACCATGGCTGAATGATGAATCGATGCATCTAAATGCAATATGAAGACGCCGTTCACGGGGCATTTAAAAACCGTCTCCACAATCAGGAAGAGGTCTGTATCCACATGAAACACACCAAACTTTTTCTTTCGTGCCTTGTTTTCAGCCTCTTTTTGGGCGCTTTGGGCGCGGTCCAGGCGCGCGGCAGCGACCAGGAGCAGGCGCGCCTGGGCGTTATCAGCGGCGCTTACCGTCCGCTGGCGGCCATCCTGGATGAGGTATCGGCCCAGCACGAGGCGCGCGTGGTGGATGTGGAGTCGCGCCAGGGCGCGCGCGGCGAGCTTCAATATGAAATCACGCTCATCACCCGGCGCGACGGCCAAAAGCGCGAGCTGCTGGTAGATGCCGCCACGGGCCGCGTGCTGGCGCAAGAGCAGGACTTCTCCCGCCAGGCGGCCTCCTTGTCGGCGCTGGCGGCCTGGCTGCGCCCGCTGGAGCAGCATGACCAGCGCGTGGTGGAAGCCGAATTCGAGCTTTCGCCGCAGGGCCTGCCCGCCTACCAGCTGCAAATCGCTCCGGCGGCGCAAGCCTCGCAGCGCATGCTGCTGGATGCGCGCAACGGCGCTGTGCTGGAGCGCGGCAATCAGTCCGCCGCTGGCGTCATCCGCCCCATGCATGAAATGCTGGAGACGCTGTCCCCGCGCTTTTCAGGCCTGGTTCGTGAGGTGGAACTGGAGCACGACACGCGCAACCAGCCTTTCTACGAGCTGGAACTGCTCCAGCCGGACGGCAACACGCTGGAGCTGAAAGTGCACGCCCACACGCTGGAAGTGCTGCAACGCAAGATCAAGCGCGACTGAAACCGGCTTCACTCCTGCCAATTCACCTCTGCCAAAAAAAGACCTTTCCCATGCGAATCCTCATCGTGGAAGACGACGCGGCCCTGGCCGAGCAAATGCGCCAGGCCCTGACCGAAGCGGGTTTTGTGCCGGATGTGGAGCACGACGGCGAATCCGCCTCCTTCGCAGGCAGCGTGGAGTCTTACGACGCGGCCGTGCTCGACTTGGGCCTGCCCGCCAAAGACGGCCTTTCCGTGCTGCGCGACTGGCGCGAGGGCAACTGCCACTGGCCCGTGCTCATCCTCACCGCCCGCAACCGCTGGAGCGACAAGGTGGCCGGCTTCAACGCAGGCGCTGACGACTACCTCACCAAGCCCTTCATGATGGAAGAAGTGGTGCTGCGCCTGCGCGCCATGCTGCGCCGCCAGACCGGCAGCGGCTCCACCGTGCTGCGCGCGGGCGGGCTGGAATACGACGTGAGCGCGGGGCGCTTCACCTGGCACGGCCAGCCCTTGGGCCTGACGGCGCAGGAGCACAAGATACTGGCCTATCTCATGCACCACCCAGGCCAGGTCATCACCCGCGCCCACATTGGCGAACACGTCTATGCCCGCGATCTCGATCCTGACTCCAACACCATCGACGTGCTCATTGGCCGCATCCGCCGCAAGCTGGGCGACCCCAGCCTGATCGTCACCGAGCGCGGCCAAGGCTTCCGGCTGGTTGCGCCATAGCCTCGTGCATTCCGCCGTTTCGCCTGATGGCGGGCAGCGCGCTCCGCTCTTTTATCCATAGCGGCTAGCGCCCGCTCCACAAGGGCTTGCGGCCGATTCGGCATCTGAATTCAGGGCGCTGAAAGTGCCTGCCAGCTGCTGCGAGAGGAAGGGGCGGCTTTGTAAAATTTGAAGCTTTTCACTTCCCACACCTTGCTAGCGGAGCTGAATCTCATGGCAGACCCGACCCTCATGGCCAACGCCATCCGCGCCCTTTCGATGGACGCCGTTCAACAAGCCAAGTCGGGCCACCCCGGCGCGCCCATGGGCATGGCCGACATGGCCGTGGCGCTGTGGAGCCGCCACCTGCGCCACAACCCGGCCCATCCGCAATGGGCGGGGCGCGACCGCTTCGTGCTCTCCAACGGGCACGCTTCCATGCTGCTGTATGCCCTGCTGCACCTGACGGGCTATGACCTGCCGCTGCATGAGCTGAAAAACTTCCGCCAGCTGCACAGCAAAACGCCGGGCCACCCGGAGCACGGCATCACCCCCGGCGTGGAAACCACCACCGGCCCGCTGGGGCAGGGCCTGGCCAATGCCGTGGGCATGGCGCTGGCCGAAAAGCTGCTGGCCGCCGAATTCAACCGCGAAGGCCACACCATCGTGGACCACCACACCTACGTCTTTCTGGGCGATGGTTGCCTGATGGAAGGCATCAGCCACGAAGCATGCAGCCTGGCGGGCGCGTGGAAGCTCGGCAAGCTCATCGCACTGTATGACGACAACGGCATCAGCATCGACGGGCAAGTGGCCCCCTGGTTTGCAGACAACACGGCGGAGCGCTTCAAGGCCTACCACTGGAACGTGATCGGCCCGGTAGACGGGCATGACGCCGCCGCCATCGACAAGGCCATCGCCCAGGCCAAAAAAAGCGCCAGCCAGCCCACGCTCATCATCTGCAAGACGCACATTGGCAAAGGCAGCCCCAACCGGCAAGGCACTTCCAAAGCGCACGGCGAGCCGCTGGGCGCAGACGAAATCGCGCTGACACGCCAGGCGCTGGGCTGGCAGCATGGCCCCTTTGAAATTCCGGACGAGGTCTATGCCGCCTGGGACGCCAAAGCCATTGGCGCCAAAGCCGAAGCGCAGTGGGACGCCGCCTTTGCCGCCTACGCCAAGGCTTACCCCGAACTGGCCGCCGAATTCACCCGCCGCATGGCCGGCGAGCTGCCCGCCAGCTTCCAGCAAGTGGCCGTCGATGCGGCCATGCACGCGCACGAAAGGGCCGAAACCGTGGCCAGCCGCAAGGCCAGCCAGCAGGCGCTGCAAGCCTTGACCGCCGCGCTGCCGGAGCTGCTGGGCGGCAGCGCCGACCTCACCGGCTCCAACCTCACCCAGACGGCCGCCACCGCGCCGCTGCGCATGAACGCCCAGGGCGAAGTCGAAAAAACGAAAGACGGCCAGATTGGCCGCCACATCAACTACGGCGTGCGCGAATTCGGCATGGCCGCCATCATGAACGGCGTGGCGCTGCACGGCGGCTTCATCCCCTACGGCGGCACCTTCCTCACCTTCAGCGACTACAGCCGCAACGCCATCCGCATGGCCGCGCTCATGAAGCAGCGCGTCATTCACGTGTTCACGCACGACAGCATCGGCCTGGGCGAAGACGGCCCCACGCACCAAAGCATCGAGCACGCCGCAAGCCTGCGCCTCATTCCCAACCTGGATGTCTGGCGCCCGGCCGACGCCGTGGAAACCGCCATCGCCTGGGCTGCGGCGCTGACGAACAAAGACCGGCCCACCGCCTTGCTGCTCTCGCGCCAGAACCTGCCCGCGCTGCCCAAGGGCGACATGGGCAACATCAGCCGTGGCGCCTACGTGCTCAGCGAACCGGCGGACGCGGGCCTGAACAAGCCCGCGCAAATCGTGCTGATTGCCACCGGCTCGGAAGTCGATCTGGCCCTGAAAGCGCAGGCGCTGCTGGCGCAAAGGAAAGTGGCCGCCCGCGTCGTCTCCATGCCCAGCGCCACCACGTTTGACCGGCAGGGCGACGCCTACAAGCGCGCCGTGCTGCTGCCGCGCAAACCCCGCGTGGCCGTGGAAATGGCCAGCACCGCCGCGTGGTGGAAATATGGCGTCAGCGCCGTCATCGGCATCGACGCCTTTGGCGAATCCGCCCCCGCCCCCGTGCTGTTCAGGCACTTTGGCTTCACGCCCGAAAACGTGGCAGCGCAAGCGCTGGCCGTGCTCAAAAAACGCTAATTTCCCTTTTCGACGCTTCAATTTCAGGAGAACGCAATGACCATCAGAATCGGCATCAACGGCTTTGGCCGCATCGGGCGCATGGTGTTCAGGGCGGCCGTCAAAAGCTGCCCCGACATCGAAATCGTCGGCATCAACGACCTGCTCGAGCCTGACTACCTGGCCTACATGCTCAAGTACGACAGCGTGCAAGGCCGCTTTGACGCCGACGTGCGCGCCGAAGGCAACACGCTCATCGTCAATGGCAAAAAAATCCGCCTCAGCGCCGAAAAAGACCCCGCCGACCTCAAATGGGGCGATGTGGGCGCGCAAATCGTCATCGAATCCACCGGCCTGTTCCTGACCCAGGAAGCCGCGCAAAAGCACCTGGACGCCGGCGCCAGCAAAGTCATGATGTCCGCCCCTTCCAAAGACGACACGCCCATGTTCGTCTATGGCGTCAATAGCGACGCCTACGCGGGCCAGCGCATCATCAGCAACGCCAGCTGCACCACCAACTGCCTCTCGCCCGTGGCCAAAGTGCTGCAAGACAAATGGGGCATCAAACGCGGCCTGATGACCACCGTGCACGCCGCCACCGCCACGCAAAAAACCGTGGACGGCCCCAGCAAAAAAGACTGGCGCGGCGGCCGGGGCATTCTGGAAAACATCATCCCCAGCAGCACCGGCGCGGCCAAGGCCGTGGGCGTTGTGCTGCCCGCGCTCAAAGGCAAGCTCACCGGCATGTCCTTCCGCGTGCCCACCTCGGATGTCTCCGTCGTCGATCTCACTGTCGAGCTGGAAAAACCCGCTTCCTATGCCGACATCTGCGCCGAAATGAAAGCCCAAAGCGAAGGCAAGCTCAAAGGCATCCTCGGCTACACCGAAGACAAAGTCGTCGCCACCGACTTCCGGGGCGACGCGCACAGCTCCATCTTCGATGCGGGCGCCGGCATCGCGCTGGACGACACCTTCGTCAAACTCGTTGCCTGGTACGACAACGAATGGGGCTACTCCAACCGCTGCCTGGACATGGCGCGCGTCATGAGCCAGAAGTCGTGAGCCAGAAACAAGCCCGTCCCTGCCCCGGGAACCTGCCTGCAATCTGTCCGTGAGTGCGAAAAGCGGCCCCTGACGGCCAGGCTCTGAACAGGTTCTGGAAAGCCCATGCGTGCAAAAGCGCGCATGGGCTTTTTCACGTATGGCTCCAAGCGATGCCTGCGCGCCCTGCATCGCTCCGCGCTCCGGCGATGCGCAGCCCGTTTCATGCCCCAATCGGCCGCAAGTCCTAGTGGAATGGGCGCAGGCAACTCTCTTTTTGATAGCGAATCAGGCTTTCAAGGCTCGAAAACCACCTTCAGCTGCGCCGTGGGCAGCGGTTGCAGCCGGCGGGCGTAAAGGCGTCCTTCGGCGACGCGGGAGAGATCGGCATGCCAATCGGCGCTGGCTTGGGGCTGGCCGCGCAGCCAGCTGAAAAGGGCGGCCACGGGCAGGGGTGCGCCAGTGGCGCGGGCCGTCATGTCTTGCAGGCTGGCGTAGGTTTCGGTTTGCGCGCCTTGCTGCAAGCTGGCCTGGCCGGGCTGCCAGCGCATAAGAGCAAGGGTGCTGCCGACGGGAGAAGTCAGGTGCAGCTCGCCCGCCTCAGGCGTGCCGGAGAGGGTGAAACTGGCTGCGTAAGACTGGGGCGGCTCGCTTTCCACTTGCAGGGCGAGGCGTCCTTGCCAAAAGCGGCGCCCGGCTTGCGCTGGCTGGCTGGCGGGCGGTTCAGGAGCGGAGGGCGCATGGGCGCATCCCGCCAGGGCGGCGAACAAGGCGGCGGCCAGCGCGGCGGCGGGCAAACGGCACGTCATGGCGCGGCGGCTTTGCCCAGCGCGCCGGGCTGAACGCCCAGGCGCTTGAGCGTTTGCGCAAGCGTCTGGTTGCGGGGGTCAATGCGCAGAGCTTCGCGCCAGATGGCCTGCGCCCGCTCACGCTCTCCCTGCGCCCAGAGCGCCTCGCCCAGGTGCGCGCCGATTTCGGCTTCGGGCTGGCGCTCGAAAGCGTCTTCGAGAATGCGGCGCGCTTCGTCCAGCCGCCCCTGGCGGAAGGCGATCCAGCCGAGGCTGTCTTGTATGAAGGGGTCGTGCGGAGCGAGGCTGACGGCTTTTTCAATGAGTTCGCGCGCTTCAGGCAGGCGCTGCTTGCGGTCGGCCAGCAGATAGCCCAGCGTGTTGTAGCCGGGAGCCGATTCGGGCCGCAGCTGGATGAGGCGGCGCAGCAGACGCTCGGTTTCCGCCATGTCGCCCGACTGCTCGGCGGCCAAGGCGGTTTCGTAAAGCAGGTCAGGGTCATCAGGCGCCTGGTCAAGCGCCGAGCGCAGCAGGGCGAACGCGGCGCGGGGCAGTCCCTCGCTATGCAGCAGATTGCCTTCGGCCAGCACTTTGGCGCGGGCGTCAAGCGGGCCGTCTTCCGGCGCCTGGCGGATGAGGCTGACGGCTTCATTCATGCGCCCCTGGCGGGCCAGCAGGCGCGCGCGGGCGATGAGCACGGTGGCAGCGGCCTCGCCTTCGTCCAGCTCGATCTTGTCCAGCCACCGCGCGGCCTGGGCGTAGTCGCCCTGGCGCTCGGCCAGTTGCGACAAGGCCAGGCAGGCGCTGGCGCGCTCCGGCTCGGTGGCTTCGCTTTCAGGCGCCAGCTCCAGATAGCGCCGCAGCGACTGGCGCGCGGCTTCGTCCTGATGCACCCCCGCCTGCGCCAGCCCCAGAGCCAGCCAGCTTTCCTCGCTTTGCGGGTGGCGCTGCGCCCAGTCGGCCAGGAACTGGCGGGAGGCGATGTCCTGCCCCAGTTCGCGCAAGGCGGCGGCGTAGGCCACGCCCATGCCGGGCGCGGCCTTTTCGCGCTCCAGGTAGCCGCGCGCCAGCGCCTGGGCCTCGTCCATGCCGGCATTCACCCACAAGTGCAAGGCCAGCCGGACAGGCCATTCGGAATCGGGCGCCTGCCGCGCGCCTTCCTGCGCGGCTTGCAGCGCGCCTGCCGCATCGCCCGCCTGCAAGCGCATGCGGCCCAGGGTGGCCCAGGCGGGGCCGGCGGCGCCCGGCTCGTCAATCACGGAGGAAAGCGCCTTCGTGATGATTTCAAGCGCTTTTTGTTTGTCGGACATGCGGCCATAAATGGCCGGCAGAGCGTTGATGAGCGAAGCGCGCTCCTCGTCTTCCAGCAGCGGCAGCATGGCGCGCAGGGGTTCGGCGGTTTCGCTGGCGCGGCCCATAAGCAGCAGGGTCTGCAACTGGTAGCGCAGCGCCACGGGTGAATCGGGATGGGCGCGCAGCCAAGCCTCCACGGCTTCCAGCGCCGCTGTGCCAGCGCCCGCTTGCAGGGCCATGGCGGTGGCGCGCTCGTAGGCCGCTTCGTCGCCCGTGCGGCGGGCGGCGTCAAACATGAAGCTCACACCCGTGCGCGCGTCGCCGCTTTGAAAACTCAGCTCGCCCACCAGCAGCCTGTAAAGCAGCGAGGCCGTAAGGGCAGATTGCGGCGGCGCGGTTTTTTCGGCCTGCGCGGGCGGCGGCTCTTCAGCCGAAGAGGCGTTTGGCTCCTGCCCCGAAGCGGGCGCGCTGCAAAGCGCGAAACAGGCCAAGGCAAGGGCAGAAGCGGCGGCGGAAATCGGGCGCCGCAAGGACGGGCGCGCTGGCGGGCGCAAGGGCTGATTCAGGGGCATCAACCCATAATAAGTCATGCCCGAACTGCCAGAAGTTGAAGTCACGCGGCGCGGCCTTGCCTGCCGCCTGCCGGGCGCGCGCATCGAGGCCGCACGGCCCGGCAAACCCTTGCGCTGGCCGCTGGGCATCGCCCCCGAAGCCTTGCGGGGCCGCACCGTGGCCAGCGTGGGGCGGCGCGGCAAATACCTGCTGCTGCGCCTGGCGCCGGACGGGCTGCTGCTGGTGCATCTGGGCATGTCGGGCAGCCTGGACTGGCAGGCCGCACCGCCGCCGCCCCGCCCGCATGACCACTTTGATCTCGTGACCAGCCAGGGCGTTTTGCGCCTGCATGACCCGCGCCGCTTTGGCGCCGTTGTCTGGGCGCCCGACGAAAACTCCTGCATGGCCGCCAAGCTGCTGGGCGGCCTGGGCATGGAGCCGCTGGACGGGACGTTCGACGCCGCCGCCTTCCATCAGCGCCTGAAAAAGCGCCGCGCACCCATCAAGCAAGTGCTGCTGGCGGGCGGCGTGGTGGTGGGCGTAGGCAACATTTACGCCAGCGAGGCGCTGTTTCACGCGGGCCTGCACCCCGCCGTGCCCGCTTGCCGCGTCTCGCGCCCGCGCGCTGACCGCCTGCATGCCGCCATCCGCCAGGTGCTGGCGCGCGCCGTGGAGCAAGGCGGCAGCACCCTGCGCGACTTTGCCGCCATCGACGGCCACGCGGGCCACTTTCAGCTGGAAGCGGCGGTTTATGGCCGCGAAGGCCAGCCCTGCCGCGCCTGCGGCACGCCCATCCGCCGCATCGCGCAAGGGCAGCGCTCCACCTGGTTCTGCCCGGCGTGCCAGAAGAGATGAAACAGCGAAGCGCCCGCTCCTCTAACAGGAGCAAATCCATTCCGTCCGAATACGCTGACGTCCTAGTCAAATCTGGAGAGTCTGCTACGAATATAGAAGCGAAATAGCTCCCGTTCTTGCGGTCTGATGCGCCGGGTGCGGCTCAGGCGGCTGGCCGGGGGCAGGAAAGGCGTCTGGCGTCCGCCAAACGGAAGGGCACGGCGGCAGGCAGCAGGTAATATCCCTGAGCTTACGTTTGGCAAACAACTGCCCAGGGGCAAGGCCGCAGCGATGACGATGACCGCTTTCAATCAACAATTTGACCAACACCATGTCTGGCGCGACGCCATGTCCCGCCGCCTGCGCACGCTCACCGAATGGCTGGGCGCGCGCGACTTGCTGGACGATGCCGCCGTCGAGCGCCTTCAGCAGGTGCAGGACCAGCTGCGCTCCGAAAAAGTCACCGTCGCTTTCGTGGCCGAGTTCTCGCGCGGCAAGTCGGAGCTGATCAACGCCGTGTTTTTCGCCGGATATGGCCGCCGCATCATGCCCGCCAGCGCCGGGCGCACCACCATGTGCCCCACCGAGCTGGGCTGGGACGCCAGCGTGCCCCCTTGCCTGCGCCTGCTGCCCATTGAAACGCGCTTGCAGCCGCAGTCGCTCACCGACTGGCGCATGGCGCCCGAAAAATGGACGCGCTTTGATCTGGACGTGAACGACGCCGAGCAGCTGGCCAGCGTGATGGAAAAAGTCTCCGAAACCCTGCACGTGCCCGTGGAGCAGGCGCGCGCGCTGGGCTTCTGGCACGACGAGCAGCCCGACGACAACCCGCCCACCAACGCCCAGGGCCTGGTGGAAGTGCCGCGCTGGCGGCACGCGCTCATCAACATGGCGCACCCGCTGCTCAAGCAGGGGCTGGTGGTGCTGGACACGCCCGGCCTGAACGCGATTGGCGCGGAGCCTGAGCTGACGGTGAACCTGATTCCGCAGGCGCAGGCCGTGGTGTTCATCCTGGCCGCCGACACGGGCGTGACCAAGTCCGACCAGACCATCTGGCGCGAGCACCTCTCGCCCATGACGGCGGGCGCCAGCTCGCACTTTGTGGTGCTCAACAAGATCGACACGCTGTGGGACGCCCTGAGCAGCCCCGCGCGCATCGAGCAGCAAATCACCAGCCAATGCGAGCAGACGGCCGAAATCCTCTCGCTGGACAAAGACCAGGTGATCGCCCTGTCCGCCCAGAAGGGCCTGCTGGCCAAGGTGCGCGGCGACGAGCAGCTGCTTCAGGAAAGCCGCCTGCCCCGCTTTGAAGACCTGCTGGGCCGCCGCATGCTGGGCGAGCGCGAGGCCGTGCTTGAATCTGCCCTGCGCGCGGCGCTGGGCAACGTGGAAGCCGCCTGCCACCGCGTGCTGGCCGTGCGCAAGCGCGAGCTGGCCGAGCAAAAGCAGGAATTGCAGGGCCTGCGCGGCAAGAATCAGACCGTCATCCGCCAGATGCGCATGCGCGTGGACATGGACAAAGGCGAATTCGACCGCAGCGGCGCCAACGTGCAGGCCGTGCGCGCCGTGCACATGAAGCTGCTGCGCGAAATCATCAAGCTGCTGGGCGCCTCCAGCATCAAGCGCGAGCTGCTGGAGCTGAGCACCTCGCTGCGCGAGCCGGGCATCAAGTTCGGCCTGAAAAAAGCCTACGGCAAGGCGTTTGACAACCTGCGCGACATCGTCAGGCAAGTGCAGACGATGGAGATGGAAATCGAGACCATGCTCAACGCCACCTTCCGCCAGCTCAACGCCGAATACGGCTTCACGCTCCAGCCGCCGCCCGCGCCCGACATGTCGCGCTTCATCGACGACCTGGGCGCCGTCGAGCGCAGCCATTTGCAGTACCTGGGCATGGGCAACATCTTCCAGCTCGCCCGCCCCGAATTCACCGAAAAGCTCGTGCGCGCGCTGGCCTCGCGCATCCGCTCCATCTTTGAAACCGCTCTGGGCGATATCGAGCTGTGGAACAAAACCTCCTCCTCGCAGGTGGACACGCAGCTTCGCGAGCGCCGCCGCGCCTTCAACCGCCGCATGGAAGCCATCATCCGCATTGAAGAAGCCGCCGGCAACCTGGAGCAGCGCCTGAGCGAAATCGACGAGCAGATGGCCCTGCTGGACGAAACCGAAAAAGGGCTGGCCGCGCACATGCACGACATCCGCGCGCAAAGCCCGGCCTCCGTGTCGCCCCGGCCTTCTGCCGCCTACCAGACCACGGTGGCCGACATGCTGCCCGCCCTTTCGTGAGCGGCGCGAGCGAACCGCCCGCCAGCTTCGCCGCCCGTCTCCTTCGCTGGCAGCGCCAGCATGGCCGCCACGGCCTGCCCTGGCAGGGCACGCGCGATCCTTACCGCGTGTGGCTGTCGGAAATCATGCTCCAGCAAACGCAAGTGGCCACCGTGCAGGGCTACTTCGCGCGCTTCATTCAGCGCTTTCCTGATGTAGCTGCGCTGGCTGCCGCCTCGTCTGACGAAGTCATGGCCCTCTGGAGCGGCCTGGGCTACTACAGCCGCGCCCGCAACCTGCACCAGTGCGCGCGGCAGGTGATGGAGCGCTTTGGCGGCCAATTTCCCCGCAGCGCCGCCCTGCTGCAAACGCTGCCGGGCATCGGCCCCTCAACAGCTGCCGCCATCGCCGCCTTCTGCTTTGGCGAACGCGCGGCCATACTGGACGGCAACGTCAAGCGCGTGCTCACCCGTCATCTGGGAGATGCCAGCGACCTGGCCGTGGCCGCCAACGCCCACGCCCTGCACGCCCGCGCCCTGGCCCTGCTGCCCGCAGACAGCGCCGACATGCCCGCCTACACGCAAGGCCTGATGGACCTGGGCGCCACCGTCTGCACGCCGCGCCAGCCCCAGTGCGACCGCTGCCCCGTTGCCGCCGACTGCACCGCCCGCCAGCAAGGCCGCCCGGAAAGCTACCCCGTCAAAACCCGCAAGCTGCGCCGCAGCGCCCAAACCTTGTGGCTGCTGCTGGCGCAAACGCTGCCCGAAGCGCAAAGCGCGTGCTGGCTGGAAAAGCGCCCCGCCAAAGGCATCTGGGCGGGCCTGCACGCCTTGCCCGTGTTCGACAGCCGCGAGGCCCTGCTCGACGCGCTGCCCGCCAGCGCCAGCGTGGCGTGGCTGCCGCCACTGGCGCACGCGCTCACGCACAGAGACCTCACCTTGCACACCGCCCACGTTCACCTGCCCGCCACGGCCCGCCTGCCCATTGCCGGCCAATGGCGGCGCGATTGGCCTGACCTGGGCCTGCCCGCGCCCATGCGCCGCCTGCTGCAACAGCAGCAAGCCTGAACAGACGGCAAAAGGTGCGATTTCGCTCCTTTATTAAGAGCATGATGTCTTAGTACAGAGTTCTCCAACCGTCATTTTTTCCTTCCATATTTGCTATCTCTTTTGCATAAGCGGTTGCATGGCGGCAAAGAAAAAACGTGCGCTCTGGCCGGAAGGGCGCGGACGCCTGTCAGATGCATCCATGACAATTGGCGCAATGACCACTTACGTTTTGACCCTCTCCTGCCCGGACCGCATGGGCATCGTGCATGCCGTCTCCGGCTTTTTGCTGGAAAACGGCGGCAACATTGAAGAAGCGGCGCAGTTCAACGATCAGGCCACGGGCCTGTTTTTCATGCGTGTGCAGTTTGTGGTGACGGACGAAAACCCCGAAGCCAAAAGCCAGGCCATGCGTGCGGCGCTGGACGCGCTGGCGGCGCAGTTCGACATGCGCTGGCAGCTGCACGACGCAGCGCAGCCCATGCGCTGCACCATCTTTGTCAGCCGCGAGGGGCATTGCCTCAACGATTTGCTGTTTCGCTGGAAAAGCGGGCTGCTTCCGCTGGACATTCGCGCCATCGTCAGCAACCACCGCGATTTCTATCAGCTGGCGGCCAGCTACAACGTGCCTTTCCATCACATCCCCGTCACCCGCGAAACCAAGGCGCAAGCCGAGGCCCGGCAGTACGAAATCATCCAGGCCGAATCGGCGGAGCTGGTGGTGCTGGCGCGCTACATGCAGGTACTCTCTGACGACCTGTGCCGCAAGCTGGCCGGGCGCGCCATCAACATTCACCACAGCTTTTTGCCCAGCTTCAAGGGCGCGCGGCCCTACTACCAGGCGCACGAGCGGGGCGTGAAACTCATTGGCGCCACGGCGCACTACGTGACCGCCGATCTGGATGAAGGCCCCATCATCGAGCAGGACGTGGCCCGCGCCGACCACACGCACACCGTGGAGTCGCTCACCGCCGTGGGCCGCGACACCGAAAGCCAGGTGCTGGCCCGCGCCGTGAAGTGGCACGCCGAGCGGCGCGTGCTGCTCAACGGGCACAAGACGGTCATCTTCCGCTGACACCCCGCGAAGCAGAGCGCAAGGAAACGAAAAGCGCTGTTGCGAACCGTTAAGCTTCGCGCTCCTTTGTTTTCAAAACTCCGGGAGTTCTGTATGTCATCCAGCCCGACTGCCACACACCCCCTGCCTTCGTACTTGAACCCCGAGCGTCTGGGACCGTGGGGCATTTATCTCACGCAAGTCGATCGCGTCACGCCTTATCTGGGCCCCTTGTCCAAATGGGTGGAAACGCTCAAGCGCCCCAAGCGCGCGCTGGTGGTGGATGTGCCCATTCAGATGGATGACGGCAGCATCGCCCACTTCGAGGGCTACCGCGTGCAGCACAACACCAGCCGCGGCCCCGGCAAGGGCGGCGTGCGCTTTCACCAGGACGTGACGCTGTCGGAAGTGATGGCGCTGTCGGCCTGGATGTCCATCAAAAACGCCGCCGTCGGCGTGCCCTATGGCGGCGCCAAGGGCGGCATCCGCGTCGATCCGCGCAAGCTCTCGCAAGGCGAGCTGGAGCGCCTCACGCGCCGCTACACCAGCGAAATCGGCATCATCATCGGCCCGACCAAGGACATTCCCGCGCCTGATGTGAACACCAACGAAAAAATCATGGCCTGGATGATGGACACCTACTCCGTCAATCTGGGCGAAACCGCCACCGGCGTGGTCACTGGCAAGCCCATTTCGCTGGGCGGCTCGCTGGGCCGGCGCGAAGCCACGGGCCGGGGCGTGTTCACCGTGGGCGTGGAAGCTGCCCAGCGCCTGGGCCTGAGCGTGCCCGGCGCGCGCGTGGCCGTGCAAGGCTTTGGCAACGTGGGCGGCATTGCGGCCAAGCTGTTTGCCGAAGCGGGCGCGCTCATCGTGGCCGTGCAAGACCACGGCGGCAGCATCGCCAATGCCAAGGGGCTGGATGTGCCCGCCCTGCTCGCGCACGTGGCGCAAACCGGCAGCGTCGCGGGCTTCAAAGGCGCTGAAGCCATGGATGCCGCCGATTTCTGGGCCACCCCTTGCGACATCCTCATTCCCGCCGCGCTGGAAGGCCAGATTACCGCCGCCAACGCCGGGCAAATCAAGGCCAAACTGATTGTCGAAGGCGCCAACGGCCCCACGGTACCGGCCGGCGACGACATCCTGAAAGACAAGGGCGTGCTTGTCGTGCCTGACGTCATTGCCAATGCAGGCGGCGTCACGGTCAGCTACTTTGAATGGGTGCAGGACTTCTCCAGCTTCTTCTGGACGGAAACCGAAATCAATGAACGCCTGGTGCGCATCATGAAAGAAGCCTTCACCAGCGTGTGGGACGTGGCCCAGCAGCACAAAGTCACGCTGCGCACGGCCGCCTACATCGTGGCCTGCACGCGCATCCTGCAAGCGCGCGATCTGCGCGGCCTCTACCCCTGAAGCGCAGCCGGCGCATCGCACGCCAATGACGAAAAACGGGGCGGATGTTTCCGCCCCGTTTTTCATTCCTGCCAGGCGTTTGGCGCGGCCTGAATTAATTGCCACGAATTTCAGAACCAGCCTTCAAAGTCAAGTCAGGCGCTTGATCATGCCGAATGCAGGCGATCTTGACGAATGCTTCAGCTGAAGCCATCGTTATCCCGTAGATCTTGCTCAATCTTCCCGAGCGGCTCAGCCAGGCAAAAATCCTCGCCGCAATCCAGCGCTCGGGCAGCGCCTTGAACTCACGCCGCTCATGGCGCCTGAGCGCCTGCAACCGGGTGTGGCGCTTGCGTCTTTTGATCTTCTTATTCGAACCGTAGCCGCGCAGGCACCTGCGGCAGAAGATGTTGCAGATCTGCTTTCAAAGCGGGCATTTTTGAACGGCGCGCGTTACTGGTAACCCGTGGTTTGCACGTAAAAGGTGGCATTCATCATCTGCTGGGCAATCTGACTCTGTAACCATCACCCCCAGCCCAGCCCCAGGCGCAGGGGCACATACACGGCCATGCCCGCGCCGATCACGCCCGGCAGCGTCCAGGGCCGGCCCTGGAACTGCCTGTAAAACAGCGCAGCCGCCAGCGCGGCCCACAGGCGGGCGTCGCGCCACTGGAAAAAGTCCTGCATTTGCAGCGCCAGCACATCCGGGGCCACCACGGCAGCCAGCGCGGCAATGGGGGCGTATTGCAGGCCGCGCTCCAGCCAGCGGGGCATGGGCAGCGGGCGCGCGGAGATGAAAAACAGGCAGCGTGTGATGACCGTCAGGGCCGTCAGCCCCGCCAGCGCCAGCAGCGTCCAGCCGTCGGTTGCGCCCGCACTCATGGGCACTGCCCTCGCGGGCGGGCCAGGCCCTCCAGCGCCAGCCCGGCCGACACGGCAGCGGCAATGGCCGCGACGATGCCCAGGCGATACGGCATGGCATGGGCGGCCACGGCCGCCGCGCCCGCCACCAGGGCGGCTATGCCGCGCAAGCGCCGTCCTGCCAGCGACAGCGTCACGCCCAGCAAGGCCAGCGTGCCCGCAAACTCCAGCCCCCAGCCCGGCGGCATGGCATGACCGGCGAAGATGCCCGCCAGGCCCGCCGCCTGCCAGCTGCACCAGCCCAGCGCGTTGCCGCCCCACAGATAAGCCAGCCGCGCGCGGCGCTGGCGCGGCGTGCGCCCCGGCGCGGGAAAACGCCGCACCAGCAGCACATAGCTCAAGTCGCCCGTGGTGTAGCCCAGCAGCAGGCGGCGCAGCAGCGGCAGGTGAATGAGGTAGGCGCGCAAATGCAGGCTGAAGACGACAAAGCGCAAGTTCACGCACAGCGCCGTCAGCCAAATGACCCACAGCGGCGCGGCAGCGGCAATCAGGGGCAGCGCCGCCAGCTGCGCACTGCCCGCATAGACAAGTAGCGCCATCAGCACGCTTTCAGCCACCGACATGCCGGACTTGACCATGGCCACCCCCGTCATGAACGACCAGACGGATGTGCCCAGGGCCACGCCCGCCATGTCTTGCGCACCGGCGCGAAAGAAAGGGTTGTGCAGCAGCTGAAAAAAAGCGCGCTGCCGCTGCCCGCATGCCGCGCGCACGCTGACATCAGTCAAGCAGCGCTCCGGCTTGCAAGGCGGGCAGGCCGCGCACGAAATCGCTGGCGGGCAGACGCTTGCCGCCAGCGCGTTGCAGCTCGCTCACGCACACCGCGCTGGCTCCCGCGCCTGTTTCAGCGTCAGCCCCGCAAGCGATGTGAATGCCCTGCCCGTCAACGGCCAGCACCTGCCCCGGCCGGCTGCCGGCGGGCACGGGCAACGGGCTTAAAGCGCTGCGCCAGAGCTTGAGCGTTTCCGCGCCCAGGCGGGCGCTGGCGCAAGGAAAGGGGTTGAACGCGCGAATGCGGCAGTCAATCTGCCGCGCTGGCAGCGCCCAGTCGATGGCGCTTTCGGCTTTTTCCACCTTGCGCGCGTAGCTCACGCCTTCTTTGGGCTGCGGCGTGGCGCGCAAGCCGCCGCAAGCGGCGATTTCCAGCGCCTCGACGATGAGCCGCCCGCCCAGCGCGGCCAGTTTGTCTTGCAACGTGGCCGTGGTGTCTTGCGCAGCGATGGGCAGGCGCTCGGTCAGCAGCATGCCGCCCGTGTCCAGGCCCTCGTCCATTTGCATGATGGTCACGCCCGTTTGCGCGTCGCCCGCCTCGATGGCGCGGTGTATGGGCGCCGCGCCCCGCCAGCGCGGCAGCAGGCTGGCGTGAATGTTCAGGCAGCCCAGGCGCGGCATTTGCAGCGCCCAGACCGGCAGGATGAGGCCGTAGGCGGCCACCACCATCACGTCAGCTTGCACTGCCTCCATCGCCGCGCGGGCCGCTTGCGCCTCGTCGGCAAAGCGCCCATCCAGCCGCAGGCTGCGCGGCTGAAGCACCTGGCTGGCGGCCAGGCCGTGCACCAGCGCCCATTGCTTGACGGGCGAAGCCTGCTCTTTCATGCCCCGGCCGGCGGGCCGGTCAGGCTGGGTGAGCACCAGCGGCACTTCAAAGCGGGCCGCGCACAGGCGCTCCAGCGCCACGCGGGCAAATTCAGGCGTGCCAGCGAAGATGACTTTCATGGTTTTTTCCCCGGCTTTTCCGGTTTTGTTTCGGGCTTCTTTTCCGGTTTTGTTTCGGGCTTCTTTTCCGGTTTTGCTTCCGGCTTGATTTCCGGCTCAGGCAGGGCGGCGGCGGCTTCGCAAGGCGTCAGGCGTTGGCCGGCCAGGCTGCGGGCCAGGCGCTCGCGCCAAGGGCGCAAGGCGCGCGTGACAGCCTCGACAAGAGCCTGCTGGTTGTGCGGGTTGGAAACATAAGCTTCGTCCGTGCGATCCACCAGCACGCCCGCTTCCAGCAAAACGGCGGGCATGGCGGTTTTGCGCAAAACGGCCAGCCCGTCATATTGGTAAATGCCCAGGCGCTGGTGGAGCAGCGGGCGGTTTTCACCTTCCACCGCCTCGGCGTGGTGCAGCGTGGGCGGACGGCCCAGGGCCAGTATTTCTTCGCCCAGGCTTTCGGCCAGGCAATAGGAATTGCGAAATTGCGGGTTCTGGCCCGAAACAAACAGCGAATAACCGCGAATGGGGCGCGTGGCCTCATAAACCTCGCCATTTTCCGTCTGCTTCTTTTCCAGAAACTGCAATTGCGCCGAATCGTGGTGTATGGATAAAAACACGTCGGCCTTGAGCCGGTTGGCCAAGGCGGGGCGCTGCCCCAGCGCCATTTCCTGGCCGCTTTGGCGCGTCAGGCGCACGCGCCAGCCGTCTTTTTGCAGCGCGGCAGCCAGCTGGGCCACAAGGCGGTCGTTGTAGGCCAGTTCATGAACGCCGCGCACGCCCAGCGCGCCGGGAGCGGCGGGGCTGTGCCCGGCGTCCAGCACCAGCAGGGGCTGCCGCTGGCTGGCGGGCAGCGCGGCGGCAGGCCACGCCAGCCAGCAGGCAGCGGCGGCCAGGGCCAGGCGCCGCTTCCACTTCCACATGACAGGGCGCGGCATTACCAGCTTTGCTGCGCAATCATGTCGGGGCGGCAGGTGCCGGCCTTGCATTCGCGCAGGCGGTCGCGCAAATATTCGGTTCGCTCGCGATTGACGCGGTAATTGCAATCCACATTGATGGTGCCGGATTCAGGCTGGCAAACGCTGTCGCGGTATTTCATCCATTTGCGCTGGACGATTTTCAGATCTTCGCGCACGCTGGCATCGATTTGCTTGCCCAGCGCCTTGTAAACCTCATTGAGTTCCTTGTCTGATTCAACAAAGAGCTTTGAAAAGCAATAAGTTCGGTCATACGAAGTGGTGTATTTGTCGCATTCGCCATCTGCATGCGCGGATGAGCAAAAAGCCCACGCCGCCAAAGCGGCAGCCATGATTCGAGAGATTTTCATCATGATTCTCCTGGATTGAAAAACCGTTTTGCAGGCCGCGCGCCGCTTGGCATGGCGCAAGATGCAGCGGCAGGAAAGCCTTCATCACAGCGACTGAAGAAACCCGCGAATTGTGCATGGAGCCGTTTCATGACCCGCCCATAACGGCCAGGCGCAAACAGGGAACCGAGAGAATGATTCAGCTCCTGTATCCATAGCAATAGGTCCTAGATGAACCTGCGCAGAACGGCATTACAGCGCCTTTATTTTTGCTCCTTTTTTTGGTGCAAGTGCTGCGCTCCTGGCGGCTCATGCGAACTGTGAGCAGGCTGCATTGAAGCCCTTTTTCAAGTCTGGCCCTGGGGAGCGGCGGTTCAGAATGGGCTGCAAGGCGCAGTTTTGCGCCTCATCAAGGATTTGCGGCGCCCAGGAGCATCCCCATCTGCGCTTTCACGCTCACGGACGAGCCGTGGCTTTGAATACCAGGGCGGCACGGGCGGCGGGCCATTTTGAATATGAATGCGCCGCCAATCCGGAAAAGAACGAAAAAGAAAATGGGCAAAAAAAAGCCGCCTGAATAATCAGGCGGCTTTTTGAATCCTTTGGCGGAGTGGACGGGACTCGAACCCGCGACCCCCGGCGTGACAGGCCGGTATTCTAACCGACTGAACTACCACTCCGCGCCGGTGCGACTTTTTGCTTTCTTGCGAAAGCCAAGCGCCGCAAAACTTGGCGACCCTACGGGGATTCGAACCCCGGTACTCACCGTGAAAGGGTGATGTCCTAGGCCTCTAGACGATAGGGTCAAAACTGATTTTTTTGGTGGAGGTAAGCGGGATCGAACCGCTGACCTCTTGCATGCCATGCAAGCGCTCTCCCAGCTGAGCTATACCCCCGTTTCATCTGCGCTGGCTTTTGCCTTGCAGCGAAAGCGCGAATTCTATATCAATTTTCAGGCTTTGCGCAAGCAGTCCAGAACTTTTTGCTGGTGGTGCAGCGCCAGCACGGCGTCGAGGCTGGGCGTCTGGTGCGTGCCCATGACGAGCACGCGCACGGGCATGGCCAGCTGGGGCATTTTCAGGCCGTGCTCGGCCAGCGTTTGCTTGACGGCGGCGGAGATAGCGGCGGCGTTCCATTCGCTGACGGCTTTCAGCCTGTCATGCAGACTGGCGATGGCGGGGCGAATGGCGTCGGTGACGAACTGGTCCAGCTCTTGTTGCGGCGGCTGCACGTCGGCGTAGTAGGCGCGCGCCCAGCCGGCCAGGGCCACGGTGGTTTCGCAGCGGTCTTTGAAGAGGGCGCAGATGGCGGGCAGGCGTTCGTCGGTTTGCGCGATGCCGCGCTTTTGCAGCTGCCCGGCCACCAGCGGGGCCAGCTCGGCGTCGGGCATGGCCTTGATGTGCTGGGCGTTCACCCAGCGCAGCTTGGCTTCGTCGAACTGGGCGGCGCTTTTGCCCAGGTGATCCAGGTCGAACCAGGCCAGGAATTGCTCGCGGCTGAAGATTTCATCGTCGCCGTGGCTCCAGCCCAGGCGGGCCAGGTAGTTGATCATGGCGTCGGCCAGGTAGCCTTCGTCGCGGTATTGCGTCACGGCTTTGGCGCCGTTGCGCTTGCTCATTTTTTCGCCCTGTTCGTTGAGCACGGTGGGCAAGTGGGCGTAAACGGGCGGCTCGTGGCCCAGCGCGCGGAAGATGTTGATCTGGCGCGGCGTGTTGTTCACGTGATCGTCGCCGCGTATGACGTGGGTGATGCCCATGTCCATGTCGTCCACCACCACGCAGAAGTTGTAGGTGGGCGTGCCGTCGGGGCGGGCGATGACCAGATCGTCCAGCTCGGCGTTGCTGATTTCAATGCGGCCCTTGACTTTGTCGTCCCAGGCCACCACGCCGTCTTTCGGGTTTTTGAAGCGCAGCACGGGCTGCACGCCTTCGGGCACGGGCGGCAGCGTTTTGCCCGGTTCGGGCCGCCACGTGCCGTCGTAGCGCGGTTTTTCGCGCGCGGCTTCCTGGCGGGCGCGCAGCGCGTCGAGTTCCTGCTTGCTCATGTAGCAGGGGTAGACGTGGCCGGCCGCTTGCAGCCGGGCCAGCACTTCTTTGTAGCGGTCCATGCGCTGCATTTGGTAATAGGGGCCTTCATCCGGCTTCATGCCGAGCCAGTCCATGCTCTCCAAAATGACATCGACGGCGGCCTGGGTGGATCGCTCCAGGTCGGTGTCTTCGATGCGCAGCACGAAATCGCCCCCCTTGGCGCGGGCGAAGGCCCACGGGTAGAGCGCGGAGCGGATGTTGCCCAGGTGAATGAAGCCCGTGGGCGAAGGGGCAAAGCGGGTGCGCACGCGGGCGGGGGTTGGGGAAGATGGCTTGGTCATGGGATTTGGAAAGAGAAAACGGCGGCGGTTCAGCCTTGCAGCCCGCGCAGCAAGTCGGCGCGGATGTCGTCCAGGTGCTCCAGCCCCACGGCCACGCGAATCAGGCCCTGGGTCACGCCGGCGGCCTGGCGCTGCTCTTCGCTCAGGCGGCCATGCGAGGTGCTGGCGGGGTGGCTGACGATGGTTTTCACATCGCCCAGATTGGTGGCAATGCTGCACACGCGCAGCGAGTCAATAAGATGAAAGGCCCGGCGGCGCGCTTCATCGGGCGTGCTGCCGGGCAGGCTGAAGGCCAGCACGGCGCCGCCCAGGCCGCCTTGCTGCTGCATGGCCAGCGCGTGCTGCGGGTGCGAGGGCAGGCCGGGGTAATACACGCGTTCCACGGCGGGCTGGCTCTCCAGCCACCGGGCCAGTTGCAAGGCGGCTTCGCTTTGGGCGCGCACGCGCAGCGAGAGCGTTTCCAGCCCCTTGTGCACTACCCAGGCGTTAAAGGGCGAGAGCGTCAGCCCCGCCGCGCGCGCCACGGGCGAGAGCTGGCCAATGAGTTCGCCGCTGCCGCACACGGCGCCGGCCATGACGCGGCCTTGCCCGTCCAGAAACTTGGTGCCCGAATGCACCACCAAGTCAGCCCCCAGCGCCAGCGGGCGTTGCAGCACGGGCGTGGCAAAGCAGTTGTCCACCACCAGCAAGGCGCCGGCCTGATGGGCGATGGCCGCCAGCGCGGCGATGTCGCACACCTCGGTGAGCGGATTGGTCGGCGTTTCGGCAAACAGCAGGCGCGTGTCCGGGCGCACGGCGGCTTGCCAGGCGGCGGGGTCGGTCTGCGAGACAAAGCTCGTTTGCACGCCAAAGCGCGCGAAGTCCGTGCCGAACAGCCGCATGGTGGAGCCGAACATGGAGCGCGAGCAGATCACGTGATCGCCCTGTTTGAGCAGCGCCAGGCCCAGCAGCAAGATGGCCGACATGCCGCTGGCCGTGGCCAGCGCCCGTTGCGCGCCTTCCAGCGCGGCCAGGCGCTGCTCGAAGGCGGTAACGCTGGGGTTGCCCGTGCGGCTGTAGGTGTAGCCCTCGTCCGGGCTGGCGAAGTTGCGCGCCGATGTTTCGCTGTCCGGCTGCACAAAGCAGCTGGTGAGATACAGCGCCTCGGAGTGCTCGCCGTAGCCGCTGCGCGGGATGGTGGTGCGCACGGCCAGGGTGTCCGGGTGCAGGCCGGGGGGCAGAGGCAGGGTGTCGGTGGGTTGGGTCATGGCAGGCCTTCAGGGCGGATCAAAGAAAAGAGGAGCAAATTCAAGGCCCAAAAAATGGGCCTTGCGCTCATTTCACTAGGACATCATGCTATGAATCAAGGAGCGAAATAAGCCGCTTGCTCAGGCATCCGCGTCTTCCTGTTTGGCGGCCTGGGCGGCCTCGGCGGCGCGGCGCTCCTGCTGCATGCGCGCCAGCGTCTCTTCGGTGATGTCGCCCGTGACGTAGATGCCGTCAAAGCACGAAGCGTCAAAGCCCGGCAGCGCCGCATTGAGCTGGCCGATGGCCTGCTTCATCGCCTCCACGTCCTGGTAGATGAGCGCGTCGCAGCCGATGAGCTGGCAAATTTCTTCCGTGCTGCGGCCATGCGCCACCAGCTCCTCGCGCGTGGGCATGTCAATGCCATACACGTTGGGAAAGCGCACGGGCGGCGCGGCGCTGGCCAGGAAAACCTTGCTGGCCCCGGCGTCGCGCACCATCTGCACGATTTCGCGGCTGGTGGTGCCGCGAACGATGGAGTCATCGACCAGCAGCACGTTCTTGCCCGCGAACTCGCTGGCGATGGGGCTGAGCTTTTGCCGCACCGACTTTTTGCGCACGGCCTGCCCCGGCATGATGAACGTGCGGCCCACGTAGCGGTTTTTCACAAAGCCTTCCCGGCACGGCAGCCCCAGCAGCTGCGCCAGCCGCGCGGCGCTGGGGCGGCTGGTTTCGGGCACGGGAATGACCACGTCAATTTGCGTGGGCGGCACGGTGGAAACCACGCGCCTGGCCAGCGCCTCGCCCAGCGCAATGCGGGCCTGATAGACGGAGATGCCATTCATCACCGAATCGGGCCGGGCCAGATACACGTATTCAAAGATGCAGGGCGTGCAGCGCGGCTGCTGAGCGCACTGCATGGCGCTGCGCTCGCCGCTGGCGCCAATGAACACGGCCTCGCCCGGCTCCAGATCGCGCTCCAGCGCGCAGCCCAGCCCTTCCAGCGCCACGGATTCGCTGGCCACCATCGTCAGCCCGTCGGCGCTGCGGCCCATGCACAAGGGGCGGATGCCGTGCGGATCGCGAAAGGCCAGCAGGCCATGCCCCGCAATCATGGCAATCACGGCGTACGAGCCGCGCACGCGCTGGTGCACGCCGCGCACGGCGGCGAACACATCCTCTTGCGTGAGCGTGTGCCCGCGCGAAACGCGCTCCAGCTCATGCGCCAGCACGCCCAGCAGCACCTCGGAATCGCTGCTGGTGTTGGTGTGGCGGTGATCGGTGGAAAACAGCTCGGCCTTGAGCGCCGGCGCGTTGGTGAGATTGCCGTTGTGCACCAGCACGATGCCAAAAGGCGCGCTCGTATAGAAAGGCTGCGCCTCTTCTTCGCTGTAGGCGTTGCCCGCCGTGGGGTAGCGCACCTGGCCCAGCCCCATGTTGCCGGGCAGCGCGCGCATGTTGCGGGTGCGGAACACATCGCGCACCATGCCGCGCGCCTTGTGCATGAAAAAGCGGCGCTCGTGCTGGGTGGCGATGCCCGCCGCGTCCTGCCCCCGGTGTTGCAGCAGCAAAAGCGCGTCATAAAGAATCTGATTGACAGGGGCGCTATGGACTGCGCCAGCAATGCCGCACATGGTGGTTGGCTCCGGGTTGAGGTGGGAAAAGCAGTTTTTCAGTAATGCACGCCCTGCCGCAGGGTAATGCTGCGGCGCTCGGCGGGCTGGGGTTCGGCGGCAGCGGGCTGCGCCTGAGCCGGCGGCGGCGCCACGGCGGGCGTGGGCGCAGGCACAGGGGCGGGCGCAACAGCAGGAGCCGGGACGGAAACA
>ERZ773035.460-NODE-460-length-33636-cov-44.016706_pt1 | contig 33636 bp, 30 predicted proteins | sample MGYA00511487_ERZ773035 | MGnify/ENA primary metagenome ERZ773035 (study PRJEB29015, sample SAMEA2737985) | human oral metagenome | biome: human oral; feature: human-associated habitat; material: dental | place: China | collected 2024 ...
GCGTACTTGAAGTTAACGGCTTAGATGTACCATGTGCTATGTACCTTGAAGGTTCCGACCAACATCGCGGCTGGTTCAACTCTTCCTTGTTAACTGCAGTGGCAACAACAGGTAAGGCACCTTACAACTCCGTATTGACTCACGGCTTCGTTGTGGACGGTGAAGGTCGCAAAATGTCCAAATCTGTAGGTAATACAGTGGCACCTAGCGACATCATAGACGTATACGGCGCTGACGTTATGCGTTTGTGGGTATCCTCTGCGGATTACCAAGCAGACGTACGTTTGTCCAAAGACATAGTAAAACAATTATCCGAAGTATACCGTAAGATCCGTAACACATTCCGCTTCTTGCTCGGTAACTTGGATGACTTCAATCCAAATACTGATAAAGTGGCTTACGCAGATATGTCCGAATTCGATAAATGGGCATTGTTACGCTTAGAAGAAGTACGTCAAAAGGTTACTGACGCATACGAAAACTATGAATTCCACATGTTATATCATGCAATTCATAACTTCTGCACAGTAGACTTGAGCTCCATCTACCTTGATGTAATGAAAGATACTATGTATGCTGAAAGCAAAAACAACGTAGCTCGTCGTTCTGCTCAAACAGCAATGTACGAAATCTTGAAAACATTAGTGGCTATGGTATCTCCAGTACTTTCCTTCACAGCTGAAGAAGTTTGGAAATATATGCCTAAAGAAGAAGGCATGCCTGAATCCGTTATGCTTCAAGATTGGCCAGAAGGTCATCCTGAACACTTCAACCAAGAATTGGCTGATAAATGGGGCCAATTGTTAGACTTGCGTACATCCGTACAAAAAGCATTGGAACTTGCTCGTCAAAACAAAACAATCGGTCATCCATTGGATGCATCCGTTACAGTATATGCTGAAGGTGCTGCATTTGACGCATTGAACGCCCTTGGTGAAGTAGGCTTAGCTAAACTTGTTATCGTGTCCGAAGCTCACATCATAAATGGCGCTGCACCAGCAGAGGCTGTAAAAGACGAAGAAACAGGCGTAGCGACCGTAGTGGCTCCATCTGAACTTGAAAAATGTGAACGCTGCTGGATCCACCGCGATACAGTAGGTCAAGACAGCGAACACCCTACACTTTGCCACCGTTGTGCAGAAGTAGTAAAAGCGCTATAATTCCACAATCGATTTAAATACAGTTATCAAAATATCCCCTTTAGAAGGCTCCATCGGCCGGGTCTGTTCCTTTGGAACAGGGCCAAAAGTCGCCTTCTAAAGGGGATATTTTTCTGTATTTCAGTCAATCTGTGGGATTATAGCACTAGGAAAGGAGAGATAGTCGCTTCTCGAAGGGGATATTTTTATTGGCGTTTAAACAAGAGCCGTTTAATGAGGCCGTTGTTAGCGATATATTAGCGTATTTTGATGTGCCTTATATAACGTATTATTTGGATTATATGTCGGATGAAGCTGAGAATGTTAATCGACTTAGTGGAGGATTAGAATATGTGATACATCGGATAGTAAGTATGATAGTGGTGATTATGGATTTATTAAGTATACATTGGGCACCTCTAAGTTTGCTTGGCATGATGGAAAACGTAGTGATGATACTATACGAATGCGCGTGCAAGAATGTTAGATAAGATAGAGCGTAGTCCGATGATGATTGGTAATACATATGGGGAACGATGGAATGTAGTACCTGGCGTTGATTTGTAATTATAATCGAATATATTGTTAGTCGTATATTTGATGGTTAGAATGTAGCTTATTTTTAGGTTATAACAAAGGAGCTAGTACGCTGTGTACTAGCTCCTTTGTGTTCTTTTATTCTATTATTGCAAATCTTTAGGCACGCTGAGCGGTTTCCAATTATCTAACTCTGGAATGTCTAATGTATTGATAGTTCGTTGTATCCAGTAGTTCAAGGATACTTCATTGCCAAAGTACTGTTCAAATAGGTATGTATTACCGGGAATGTCCTTTTGCTTGCCGTGTTCGTCGACGATATGGCGCATCGATTCCTTGAGGTACAGTTGCACCCTAAATGGTGTGGGCCGCTTGCCCTTGAATATGAAATAGGATGGCCCAATAAAATCGTGGGTACGAACGTTGATTTGTTCGTAGCGATTGCTCTTGAGGCCTTCCAATGATGCTTGTATCATGGCGTTGGCATCGTCATATTCCTCGAGTAGGAACGGTTCTTGATCGACGTCGAGTACATAGTGCCACGTCGGTTTTTCCTCGTCTGTTTCGATGACCCATGCATTTGAAAGCTCCGGTAAACGGTGGCTTTCATAAAGATCATGCCACAAATTATGGACATCCTCTATATTGAGCAGCGATTTATAGATAATCTCATGCCCTTCGGCTGAATCGTAGCCGTACAATCGAACTTGATAGGTGTTGCGTGGCATACGTTTAGTCTCCAGTTTATAGATATTCCGCAATTTGTCCGGAATGGTTAGGAAATGATTGTAAAAGCTAAGCACCATCGTATCTTGTGTGGATAGGGCATGATCGATAGTTTTCCAATCATATAATGTGGTATCCCACTGAAAGCCGTTCATAGTAACGGATAATCGGGCCGCATTGTGAGGCCATGTGGTAGGGGCAGGGCGCACGGTTGTAGAGGATTCGGTAATACCTTCCTTGTAATGCCAATGGCCGTCTATTTCTTCGAAGGCTGCTAATCGTTCTGCCGCTTCGTCATCTACCGGAATATCCTTGATTTCTTCGCTGCGATTGGCGAGATGTGACACGATGTACTGATGTGAGCTTTCATAATACTGAACAGCTGCATCCAGGTTAGGCGTGCCTGTTACATATCCCTTTTCATAGGCATAGCCGAGGGCCACTCGTGTTAAAGCACGGGTGATATCGTAAAAGAGAACTCGATCCTCCTCTTGTAAAGCTCGGTTTTCTTCGTCTAAGACGCGCATCAAGGATTGTACAGCAAATTTGGTGTTCTTGGTCACGCCAATGCCGTGAATGCGCATGTAGCTGATATACGGCAAGGAGAATAGGAACCGATCCTTTGTCGCCGCCATATGTGTCAAATCGGCGATGAGCCCCCAGTCGAGCGGGAGCCCTCCAATGTGAAAAATATAGCTAAATGCGGCTTGCAACGCTGCATAACCGGCGTCATTAAAGTCCTTTGTGGCTGCCTGTTGATACAGTTCAGTAGCCTTGATTGGGTCATACGGAATGGCAGCGCGCAACGCAGGTTGCTCATAAAAATGGTAGTAATAGTCGGCGAGTTCCGCGATACATTCTGGCTGGCCTAGTTCGGCGCCCTTTGTAAACCATGTGAAAGCCTCTGTAAACTCGCCCCTTTCGTGATGGTCGAGAGCCGTATAGAGCATCATGGTCGGATTGCCTAGTTCAGCGGCCCTGCGTGCCACACGGCGTGCATTTTCATAATCGCCTTCATCGATATAAATATTGCGCAAGTTCCCTTGGAACATGGCGAGCCCTTGATCAAGGGCTTTGGTAAACCAGTATTTCGCATGCTCCCGAGATTTTGCTTGTAGCGTTTCTTCATCTACCATACCGCGCAAGGTAGCAATGACTTCACGTAAACTCTTGCTGCGCGTCGCTTGGTGTAATCGTTGACTAAATCTAGCCTTTTCTGGGCCTAATAGTTGTTTAGCCTCGTTAATAACGTGGTAATCGCCCCAAAAGAATACGTTGCCTATAATATATTGGCAGTATGCATCGTCCTGCTTTGCATAATCATAGATGATGCGGAATGCATCGTCAAAGGACAACTGCATATCACGCCTCACTGTAGGTGTAATAGAGCTGGCTATGCGGAGCGCTTGCAGTGTGCCGATTGGACTATGACGGCGAATGCTATCGTGAAGATATTGATAGGTGCGCATATTATCCTCTGGGAATCCAGACTCGGCCCACGTAAATCGCGGACCGGCATATACGTGTGCCAATAGGGCATACGCATCACCCAATTCGCGTTCCTCAGGAGACAAAGCCTTCTTGTAGGTTTCCTCAGCGTCTGATTCGTCCGTACTACCTTGTGATGTAGCCGTGTTGCGTAATTCATGCTGAATTGGCTTTGTCATATTCGATTGATTATTTATAATCGACTCTAACATGCGCAGGCCTTCTTGAGCGGACTGCGGATCATAAGACATAAAAATTAAGTGGAAGACCCGTTGGAGGCGGTCTGTGAAATATTGAGTCATAGGCCCTCCTTTCGTTTTTATACAATACACTACTATTATATACCGAATATGTCTTGCGTTAAAGGTGGGAGGGCGGTGGCGTGTACTGAGAATCTCCACCGGCCGGGTCTGACTACGCCCTGAGGGCTCCGCAGGGCCAAAGTCGGATTTTTGAGCCCGTCGGTTCTATCTCTCAATTCATAACCGACACGCGGTATATAATAGTAGTGAAATTGATAAAATCCGTTATTGCCAACCCAGCCGCTAAATAGCTAAAGGAGGGCCTACGGCCTCTTTCTCCTCCGTATAACGAAAGAAATAATTTCTATTTACGATGATAGGATAGTAAAAAGAACCGGTTCTGAAAACGACTTCGGGCTCCGCGTAGCGCAGTAGCGTGTCGGCTTTCAGGACCGGTTCTTTTTTCTAAACGTATGATACGTATTAGAAATTATTTTTTGTTATAGTCACCAAACCATTTATCGTAAATTTTTTGGTATGTACCATCTTCTTTAAGTTCTTTAAGTGCTTTATTAACAGCGTCTTGTAATTCTTTGTTGCCTTTTTTCACACCAAGAACTGTGCCTGGGGATTTAGTAGGTTCGCCTACGAGTTTAAGGTCTTTGTCAGCACCTTGTTTGAGGTAGTACATAGCTACTGCATTATCGATGATGGCGCCATCGATTGTGCCAGCTTTCAATTCCATAAAGATATTGGAGTTGGAGTCCATTTCTTTTACTGTTGTGTTAGGAATGGCTTTTGCCATATCTACAGGAACAGTACCGATTTGAACGCCTACAGTTTTACCAGCGAGTTCGTCCATGTTATGGATTGTGGAGTTGTCTTTACGAACTACTGTGATGAAACCGCCTTGATCAAAGTATACATCGGAGAAGTCCAATGCTTTTTCACGTTCTGGTGTTGCGTTGATGCCTGCTGCAATCATGTCGATATCGCCAGATTGAACTGCTGGAATTAAAGCATCAAAGCCCATGGATTTGAATTCCATTTTTAGGCCCAATTTTTTAGCGATGGCTTCGGACAAATCAACGTCGAAACCAACGTATTTATCGCCTTCAGTAAATTCGAATGGTGGGAATGTAGTTTCAGAACCTACACGTAACACACCAGCCTCTTGTGTCATTTTGCTTTTTTCGCTGCCACAACCAGCCAATAAACCCATAGCAGCAACAGCTACGAGTGCGATGGCTGTTAATTTTTTGAATTTAAACATAGTATCCTCCTCAAACACGATACAAACATATTAATCTGTTTCTATTGTACGGAATTTTGAACCAATAGGCAATAACATTGTATAATTAAAGGTACGTAAACAAATTATGTACACAAAATGCACCTTTTACTAAATAAGGTCGATTATTTATATACATATTTAGGAGGACCTATGTCTCTTATTGAACAATTTTCCAATACTTCTGAAAGCTTCGCCCAAGAGGCTTTCACCATTAACTATACATTGGCGAAGCATCCAGAACTGTCTAGTCATGAATTTAAGTCTGTTAAGACAATCGGTGCTGTCCTTGAAAAACACGGTATTCCTGTGACCTATGAGTTCTGTCACTTGCCGACTGCTTTTAAGGCGTCTGTTGTGAAAGTAGATAATCCTAAGGGCCGTTTAGCTATATTATGCGAATACGATGCGTTGCCAGATGTGGGACATGCGTGTGGCCATTGTGCTAGCGGATCTATGAGTGTACTAGCGGCTCTTGCATTACATAAGATGCAGCAAGAAGGCGTAGCTTTCAACATGGATATCGACATCATTGGAACCCCTGATGAGGAAGCGATGGGCTGCAAGGTAGATATGTGCAATGCTGGCGTGTTCAAAGAATACGATTTGGCGATTATGGTGCATCTCGACGGCGAAGAAACGCGGCCGAATTCACAATTCTTAGCCCTTGATTGTTTCCGTGCTACATTCCACGGTAAACCGGCCCATGCGGCTGGTGAGCCTTGGAATGGCATCAATGCGGTAAACGGCGTGCAACTCGCCATCCATGCCATGGATATGCTGCGCCAACAAGTGCGACCAGAGTCGCGCATCGGCACGTGGATCATTAACGGTGGTACCGCGTCCAACGTCATTCCTGCGACTGGCGAATTAGAGGTTACCGTGCGTCATACAGAACGGGAGTATTTGAACGGCCTATCCACGCAAATTAAAAAGATTTTTGAAGGTGCTGCCCTTTGCACTGGTACGACTGTAGATGTTGAGTTTTACGGTAATCCTTACGATGATATGAACCAAAACCATCGTGGCACACACCTCATCGAAGAGGTGATGACCGATATGGGCCTTGATTTTGAACCAGGTCCAGCGGACATTGGGGGCAGTTCCGATATCGGTAATGTCAGCTATCAATGTGCCGCATTCCATCCTAAATTGCGCTTGGCTGGCCCAGATAAGGTGTGCCACGCCAAAGAATTTGCGGACGCTATGCTAGAACCAACCATTGAGCAAACCATTGTAGATGGAGCTAATATCATTGGTCGCACATTGTTGCGCTTGGTTGAGACTCCAGAAATTTTACAAGAGATTGTAGACGAATTTAATGAAACTAAATAAAGTGCTTTCTATACATCGGCAGCACAAACGGCATCTCGATTGATTATTATATGCATATGATTTCACATCCTTTGAAATAGTAATTCTACAATCTTATGTGATTATCTATATTGTACATCAAGTAAAATTTATATTGTATTAAAGGAGGTTTTATGTCCGCATCTGAACCATTAGACATTAAAAACTATATAGGCCTTACTGGTGATACACCGATTCGATTCATCGCGTCCGACGTGGATGGCACTTTAGTAAACGACGCGAAATCCGTGGATCCTGAGGTTGTTAATGCGGTTCGTGCCGCTCGTGAAAGCGGTATCCGCGTGGCTATCGCATCGGGCCGTGCGTGGCATGAGATGGACGATGTCATCGAGGCCATGCCGTGCTTGCGATATTTTGTGTGCACCAATGGTGCCTATGTTATGGATAAAGAAGAACAAAAGGAACTCGTTCACATTACTCTTGATAAAACTCGGGCCATGGATTTAGTGCGAAAATTGATGACTTACGGTGTGTTTGTAGAGGCTTATGTGAAAGCCGAGATTTTCGGTCAATACCCTGTTGTTGGTAATGAGACAGCGCAAGCAGAACATTTCTTTAGACCGAATATCCGGCCTTTCATTTTAAAAACACGTACCATAGTGCCCGATTTAATAGCCCATTTAGAATCGTTACCAGAGGGACCAGAGAAAATTCAAATCTTTTACGGCGATGAACGTATACGCGAACGTATCCTAGCTAATTTGCGGGATGAGTTCCAAGGTGTAGCTGTAGATGGTAAAGGGCGCGAACGCTTTTATGATGTTCTTGAATCGAGTGAAGGCAATTTAGAATTTGTGTTACCTCATACGACAAAAGGCACAGCTGTAGAGGCCTTAGCGAACCATTGGGGCTATACGCCTGACGAGGTAATGACCATCGGCGACAGCGAAAATGATCTATCCATGATTCGCTTTGCCAGCGCTAGCGTGGCTATGGGTAATGCACGAGATAATGTGAAAGCTACCGCCCGTTATGAAACGACAGATAATAATCACTATGGCGTAGCTCGTGCACTATATTCGGCTATTGCGTATAACCGTGAGCTGGAAAATAAATAGAAATACTAAGTGGCTAATAAAAATACTAAGCTATTAAAGGACATACTAGTCTGCTAATAGAAATACTTAGAGGCTAATGGAAATAGTAAGCGGATAATGGATAGATACTATATCTTATGATTGACAAAGAGGTGATGCAGTATGGGAAATCTAAAATTTGATATAGACGATACCTGCGTGAAATGCGGAGCCTGTGCTGAAGACTGCCCTGTACAATGCATCACAGAAGGAACTACAAAATTTATCATTGGTAAAGGATGTATCAGTTGTGGTGATTGTTATTCGATTTGTCCCGTTGGGGCTGTGCAGATGCATAAGCTACTCAAAGATACTACAGGCCTGAAGTAATCAAAAATCCGAACATTAAAAACTAATTCATAACTTTCATACGGAATATATGGAGTACATATTGTTCCTATGGTATAATAAAATGTAATGAAATTTAGCGTTTTGCTTGTAAAACGCAACCCCCAGTACAGGAATGTATGGACATTATAAATTGGTGAATATACTTTCACAAAAGATGCATACGGAGGAACTATGGAAAACAAGGAATTTGTTATTGTTGTCGATTTCGGCGGTCAATATAATCAGTTAATTGCACGCCGCGTTCGTGAAAATCATGTATACTGCGAAGTATACCCATACAACAAAGCACTGGAAAAAATTAAAGAATTAAAGCCGCAAGGTATCATCTTCACTGGTGGCCCTAATAGCGTGTACGAAGAGAATTCACCTAAAATTGAAAAGGAAATCTTTGAACTTGGCATTCCAGTTCTTGGCATGTGCTATGGTATGCAGTTTATGGCGCATACATTGGGCGGCGAAGTTAAATCTGCGGATAACCGTGAATTTGGTAAAACACCTACTAAAGTGGATACCACATCTCCGTTGTTCAAAGGCTTGGACGAAGACCAAGTTGTTTGGATGTCCCACGTTGACTATGTAGCAAAGGTACCTGAAGGTTTTGAAATCGTTGCACATACAAAAGATTGTCCTGTTGCATCTATGCAAAATAAAGAACGTAAATTGTACGCTATGCAATACCATGCAGAAGTGTTGCACACTGAACATGGCAAAGAAATGCTTCACAACTTCTTGTATGAAGTATGTGGTTTCACAGGCACATGGACAATGGCAAACTATGCGAAAACTGCTATTGAAGAAATCCGTAACACTGTAGGCGATGGCAAAGTATTGTTGGCATTGTCTGGCGGTGTAGATAGCTCCGTTGCAGCAGCTCTTATTTCTAAAGCTGTTGGTGACCAATTGACTTGTATCTTCGTTGACCATGGCTTGATGCGTAAAAACGAAGGCGACGAAGTGGAAGCCGCTTTCAAAGATTCCGGCATGCATTTCATTCGCGTCGATGCGGAAAAACGTTTCTTAGATAAATTGGCTGGTCTTGAAGATCCAGAAGCGAAACGTAAAGCTATCGGCGAAGAATTCATCCGCGTATTCGAAGACGAAGGCCGTAAAATCGGTTCTGTTGACTTCTTGGCGCAAGGCACAATCTATCCTGACGTTATTGAGTCCGGTACTGGTGAAGCAGAAGTTATCAAATCTCACCACAACGTAGGCGGCTTGCCTGCAGTTGTAGACTTCAAAGGCCTTATCGAGCCATTGCGTAACCTCTTCAAAGACGAAGTGCGTGAACTTGGTTCTGAATTAGGCTTGGCTGACTATCTCGTATGGCGTCAACCATTCCCAGGTCCTGGTCTTGCTATCCGCGTAATGGGCGAAATCACTAAAGAAAAACTCGACATCTTGCGTGATGCGGACTATATCTTCCGTGACGAAATTGCAAAAGCTGGCCTTGATCGCGACATCAACCAATACTTTGCAGTATTAACATCTACACGTACTGTAGGCGTTATGGGTGACTTCCGTACATACGACTACACATTGGCATTGCGTGGCGTAACGACAACAGACTTCATGACTGCTGACTGGGCACGCATCCCTTACGACGTATTGGACACAATCTCCCGTCGTATCGTAAACGAAGTACAACACATCAACCGTATCGTGTACGATATTACATCTAAACCACCTGCTACAATTGAGTGGGAATAATGTGATAGAGATTTTAAGTTGATATAGATTTTGGATATGTAATTTAAATTTTGGTTAAGAATTTTTTCCAAAGAATATAGTCCGAAAATTGCAATAACAAGTTGAACATTATTAGCTAAATAGTCCATCAGGTCGCATAAGAGTAAATCCTGTCCAGTTCGTCCTCGAAGAGTTCATCCGGTGTTCGGTATCCGAGAAGTTTCCTTGGCAACCCGTTACACCAGAGTTCGACCTGAGCTATCTGCTCATCTGGATAGCTATCAATCCGTTTTCCTTTCGGAATAAACCTGCGAATTAATCTGTTATGCCGCTCCACAGATCCTTTCTCACAGCATATATAGGGATGGGCAAAATAGACTAGTGTTTTACTCAGAGTCTCCAAGTTAGACAGTGTCGAAAACTCGGAACCGTTGTCTGTGGTGGTTGTCTTAAAGACATCATCCCAGTGTTCCTCAAACTGAGAATGAACTGTTGACAGAGCATTCATGACGCCGTTTGGATCACGACCGGGGACACGAATCATCCAGTACTCCCTGGTCTTTCGCTCAATCATGGTTAGTAGGGCATCATCGTTATTATTTTTTGAGCCGATAACGAGATCCGCTTCCTAATGTCCAAACTCCTTGCGGTCATTTACAGATGTCGGATATTCCTCAATGCTACGACCGAGAATTCGCTTGTTTTTATGGAACTGCGATTTTTAGGTGATCTGCGAAGTTTTTTCGGAAGATTAATGTAACCATAAAGTGTTTTTGTACAGACAATCTGATCTCTGGTGAATAATTCATCCTCTAAGGCACGGCCGACATAAGCATCAAGTGACCATTCTTCTTCGAAGAACTTCTGCTCTACAAAAGAGATGAAGTTAGATTTCTCGAAAAAGTCATAGTGCCGGCAGCATGACTGGCGATTTCGCTCATAAGCATCTTGTCCGGCAGTGGCTTTGTAACGGAGGATATTTCCTTTGTATAGTGACACAGTTCCGCGCTTGATCTCATTTCTAACGGTGTTCGGTGCGTAGCCGATTTCTTTGGCAATACTGTTAGGGCTCCATCCGTCTTTGAGTCGAGTCCTGAATCAAAACACGGCATTCAAATGTAAGATGGTGTCCTTTTCTGTGCTCATTTGCAGTATAATGTAAGTGGTCCATAGGGATTTTCTCCTTGTGAATGAAGTTTATGCACTTACATTCTACTAAAGGGAGAGAGCCTTATGGACTTTTTGTGTTACTTGTTCAACTTGATTTTACAATCGGCGCAAAGAATATAGTATGACTTTTTTAGATATCATTGAAAAGTATATGTAAGGAAAGGCAGAAATTTATGACATATGGAGTTGTTGATCTGTTTTGTGGTGTGGGTGGATTAACATGTGGTTTTGAAAAAGCAGGTTTAACTGTAGTCGCAGGGTATGATTTAGATGCTACATGTGAATATACATACAGTCATAATAATAATGCAAAATTTATTCATAAGAATATAGAAAATATAGATGGAGAAGAGATAAAAAAACTATTGCGAGGATATGATGTGAAGATCCTTGCTGGATGCGCTCCATGTCAACCTTTTTCGAATCATCAAAAAGATAAACTTAATAGAAAAAAGCATAAAAACTGGAACTTGCTTTATCAATTTGCACGATTAGTTCGGGAGGTTAAGCCTCAAATTGTTTCAATGGAAAATGTTCCGGAGTTGGCTAAGGAACAAGTTTTTATCGACTTTATTAACACATTAAAAGAACAAAATTATTATGTAACGTATAAAGTAGTTAATGCTGCTGATTATGGGGTTCCCCAAAGACGAAAAAGATTATTACTTCTTGCATCAAGTGAAAAGAAAATCAAACTAATTGAGCCTACACATAAAAAAGAAATTACAGTAAGGGATGTAATATTTGGTCTTTCCCATATTGGAGCGGGTGAAACTAATAACAGAGATAAACTCCATGTAGCCGCATCTCTTTCTAAGATAAATTTAGAGCGTATAAGATATTCTATTCCAGGAGGGACTTGGAGAGATTGGCCGGAAGAATTAATTTTGAAGTGTCACAAGAAAAAAACAGGACGAAGTTACTCTTCTGTTTATGGGCGAATGCAATGGGATGATGTTGCCCCTACTATTACCACACAATTTATTGGATATGGGACGGGGAGATTTGGACATCCAGAGCAAGATCGTGCATTAACATTAAGAGAGGGCGCAATGCTACAGACATTTCCAGTAAATTACTCTTTTGTTCCGGAAGGAGAGGAGGTTATTTTAAAAATAATTGCTCGACATATAGGTAATGCTGTTCCCCCAAGGTTAGGAGAAATTATAGGATTAAGTATAAAAAAACATTGTTTTAAATGAAAGTGGGAGTGCACGATATGGAGAAAGATTTAGTTTTTAATATTTCTTTAAGTGTATTAAATCATTTGGGGAAAAATTTATATAGGAATGTCATTACAGTTTTAGGGGAAGCTATATCAAATTCTTGGGATGCCGATGCCAGTAACGTTTGGATTACAATTGATAAAGAGCATAATTGTATGACTATTGTGGATGATGGAGACGGGATGACTTTTGACGATTTTCAAAATAAATTTTTGAAAATAGGTTATTCAAAAAGAAAAAATAAGATGTACAAAACATTGAGTGGAAGGCCATTTATAGGAAGAAAAGGAATCGGCAAATTGGCTTTGTTGTCTTGTGCAAAGAGAGTTCATGTAGCATCTAAAACAAAAAAGACGCAACTCGTAGGAGGGGTGATTGATAATTCTAGTTTAGATAAAGCCATTACAGATGATTTGAATTCACAAGAATATAAGTTAGAAGAGCTTACACCTAAAGTCTTTACATTTGCAGATACAAAAGAGCAAGGAACATATATTTATTTTGAAAATGTTAATGAAGGAATTGCTAATACGTTAGATTATATAAAAAAATCAGTTGCATTATATTTTAGGTTTTCGTTGTTAGATGAAAATTTTAATATATTCGTTAATAATGTAAAGATTGATGAAAAGATGTTGGGAGACTTAGCAGAAAATACTCAATTTCTTTGGAAAATTAATGATATAGATGATCCGTTTATTAAATCTTTATCTCTTGATAGTCCATTAGAGTTGTTAAAATCAGAGATGAATATGAGTGGTTATATTGCATCGGTTGATAAACCTTCAAAACTTAAAATACGTGGGACACAAGAGAAAGTAACTATTGATCTTTTTGTGAATGGAAGACTTAGAGAAAAAGATATCTTGAGGCACGTTCCAACATCTCGAATTGTTGAGAATTATGTCTATGGTCAAATTCATTTTGATGATTTGGACTCAGGGGATGGTAAAGATATATTTACGAGTAGTCGAGAAGGTATTATTTCTGATGAGCCATGTTATAGAGAATTTCTTCGGGAATTTGAAAGATTATTTAAGTTAATATTAGATGACTGGGATGAATTAAGACGTAAAAAAGGGGATGATGGTGATCCTGATAATATGAAAATTAAGCCTAAAGAAAGAAAAGCTCAGGAGTTATTTAATAAAACCTTTAAAGAGATGGAAGAAAATCATAAAGGAAAAGTTAGTAATAAAGTAGATAGTTGGGTAAAACGATTATCCGAAGAAGTAAAATATAATCTTCCATCATATACAGAATGTTTTATTGCAGAAAATCTATTACGAGAATATATAAAATACAATAAAATGCAGCTTTCAGATAAGGCTGTTGAAGAAGCAGAAAAATGGCGGGAAAAAGAAAAGAACAATAAAGCAATAGCAAATATTAGTTATGCAATCAGGAAATCAATGGATGATATTTACTATCTTGATATGAAATATCTATCAAATTTCATTGATAAAGCACGGGATAAGAATAAAGACCTTGCTTTGAGTCGTTCTTCTGATATGTATAAACCTGTTAGAGATGCAGTTGGACACACTTCCATTATAACAGAACCTGCAAAAAAGCAATTATCAGTTGAACTAGAGAATATAAAATCTCGAGTCATGAATTTAATGGATGAAATTAAAAAATAAATTATCTATTTGGAGAAAAGCTACAGCTGATGATTTTAATTTACTTATATTTATAGAGGTGATTTTTTCCTGATACTGAGGTGACGTCTCGTGAGGCTTTTAAGAAACAATTAGATTATACAAGGTAGTTTCTGATTGCTTTTGATGGTGATATGTTTTTAGGTTTTATTGGTAGAGTTGTATCTATGGTTGAAATATTAAATGATGAGCTATTTACTGATGGCTGATACTTTGCTACATAATTTAAACGATGATTGTCAGATTGTATTTGATATAAATACAATACTTAAGTATTAGTCTTGATGAGTAGGTGGTATTGGTTGAGGATTTCATAGGGTTCACCAGAGAGAAAAAATAAAATGAAGTTAGTTTGAATTGTAGAAATAAAAACATTATTATGTAAGGTTGATTTTATAAATAAAGATGAATCGGACATTGATCATAGTGGCGTAAAATAGTATTAAATATGTATTACTTTCTGATATAATAGTCACTAACCTATAAAATATGTTATAGATTATGTAACAGTCCCAGCGCAGTATTGTTATGAGAAGTCGAAATCTACGTACTAGTACCGAGGTTTCGACTTTTTTTACAGTTTAATGAATATATAGGCCCGTTAAGTAAGTTGGTAAAAAATGCAAAATAAAAGCTTTTGAGTAGGGGCAGATAGTGCTAATAACGCATTTGTAAGATTATTTAATGCCTTATTTAATTAGACTATTAAAACAGATTGACTCTTACAAAATTATAACAAACAAGCCGTTCTACGAGTGGTTATGATTTACTCTTTAAACTTAATCTACTGATTTTAGGTTGGGAATATATCTTTTATAGATTAATTTGTAATTTGAGGTCCTATGAAAACAACAAAACCTTTTGGTGAGTATCCCAAATATTCTCTCCACGATGCAAGGGTACAGAAAATAGAACATAAAGATGATAATTTGAACCTTACTTTTGAGTATATTTTCTCTTATGAGCATGGTGTTGAATAAACCCATAAGGCTCAAGTTGTGTTTGAGACGTGCGATATAGATGATCTAGAAATTCTCGTCTTTAATAGTACAATATTAGATACTTTCACAGGTAAAAGAATTGAGTTACCTCAGTATCAGCAGGAATATAGTGAAAGTGAATTCGAGGTCATTACGGAGACTTATAACTGGGGCCGAGCTGTGCTGCAAGGTTGGTTATGGACTGAAGGGAATCCCGTTCACTGTATAATGAATATATATTTTAAAGGTGATATGGTATATGTAGTTGAATGAGGACGGAAATTAGCGACTTAAATTTTACTATTTGCTGTATAGTAACTTTCTTTAGCAAGAAGAGGAGAACTCTACCGAATTTGAATAATGGAAAGTATAGCCCTCATCTTGTTATAAAGGGCTCTGATCAGCAGTTAGGTGTAAACTTTATTGATGGTGAAGATGTCATCTTTGATAAACCAATACGTGCCAATGCATTGCCAGTAAACGAAGATATAGATTATTCTGCTTTACAAGCAGGTATGGAGTTCCTTATCATGGAAGGTGGCAATGTTGTTGGTAAAGTGATTGTAAAGGAAATCTTTCACCATAAGCCATGTGGGAAAAAATAATTGTAGAGTATTATATTCATTGGAGTTTATATGATTAAAATTATTGATGGCAAACCGTATTTAGATCAAGTAAAAGAACTGATTACTGAGTATACGCAGTGGTTTGGTCGTGATTTATCTTTTCAAGATTTAGATAAAGAGTTAGCAGATATAGCAGAAAAATATACGGCACCGAATGGTGAATTATTGGTTGCTATTGATGATAATGATGTGGTGCGCGGTATGGTGGCGTATTATCAGCATAGCGATACCCGTTGTGAAATGAAACGCCTCTATGTGCGGCCAGAGGGGCGTGGTCATGCTCTCGGTGATCGTCTGATCGAACGTATCATGGACCACGCTAAGGCCTCTGGATATAAAGAAATGGTGCTAGATACAATTGAACCGTTGCAAGCAGCAATCCATTTGTATAAGAAGAATGGTTTTGTTGAATGTGAGCCGTATTATCATAACCCTATGGACGATGTTATCTATATGAGCAAGACATTGTAGCGAAATATGTTTTGTACTTATAATTTAGGAGAGCTTTAGCATGAATAAACAGCAGGCAAAAGGATACCTTTTAGAGATAGTATTATCAAAACTTATTGAAGTGAATGGTTATGAAGTAATTACAGAGTGCAATATTCCTTATGAACCTGGTGTACCGTATGGCGAACAAGAAATAGAACGTAAACATAATGGTTTAAATGTTCGAGGACGTGGAGGTTATCATCAGTTTGACACATTGGGGACTTTTAGAATAACGCCTCCTTTTGTATATCCTTTGCGTTTATTTGTAGAAGCAAAGTGTTATGCAAGCACAAAAGTTGGTATTGATAGAGTTAGAGTGGGCGTTGGGATTTTAAATGATATTAATACTAACTACTCTACTGTAAATTTGAGTACGGAGCAATTATCTGTTAAACGTTATCAATATCATTATGCTATCTTTTCTACATCTGGTTTTTCAAATCCTGCACAACGTTATGCAATTGCTCATAAAATACATTTAATTGATTTATCTAGTGATGTATATAAAGATATCATAAACCTTATTCAACAAATAATAGATGAATTGATGGATGATTCAGGTATAGATGATACTGAATTTAATAGTTTCAAAAGGACATTTTCAGAATTAATTCGTGATGAAGTGGCATATTATAGGAGATCTTCTTATTGTTGGGATGAATATTTATTTGATATTGATTTAAAAAAGCTGATAATGGATTTAAAGAATAATATTGAAAATCAATTTATATATTTGGCTACAATAAATAGTGTATATATGATTCCTCTATTAGCTAATTCAGAATTTAATGAGTTATTGAAAGCTAATCCGCACCAACAAGTATCAATACATTTTGATCCAGATAAACCTGATGAATGGATTATAGTACCAATAGTTAATAACGATGAGATTTACAGCCTTAGTATTCGGTTTACTCTTCCGGAATTGCTTCGTGAATATATGTATCACGATGCTGAAAAAGCGATGATGGTAAAAGAGAAATTGATTAATAAAATAGTTTTTATTGCTTACTTAGATAAAGAAAATCCTACACTCTGTACATTAACCTTTAATAAAGCGGCTACTTTGGAAAAACCTTGGATTTTTTGATAATGTGGAGGAGCTTTTATGGAGATTACATATACTGAGGAGCGAAATTTTACGCCCCAGCAAGTAGCAGCGTTATTTCTGTCTGTTCGTTGGGTGGTAGGTAAATATCCTGATCGATTGTATAAGGCTTTGATGAATTCGTCGCGCGTGATTACTGCTTGGGACGGTGACCGTTTAGTCGGTCTTATTCGTGTCATGGATGATAGCGAGTTAGTATGCTTCATCAATTATGTGTTGGTTCATCCTGAGTATCATGGCCAAGGTATTGCTGGTCATTTGCTAGAAATGGTGAAAGAGGCTTACAAGTCTTACTTGTACATTAATGTTATGATTGGTGAAAGCAAGAATGCAACCTTTTACGAGAAGCATGGTTTTAAAGTAAAAGAAAATTCCTTACCGATGCAATATCGGAATGTGCCTAAATATACGAAAAGATGATTGGTCGGATAATCTGTATAGTAAATAACTGGTCAAATTGTTAATAAAAGGCTACACGTACATAGAGTTACGTGTAGTCTTTGTTATGTAAACGGTATATACTAAAACCGATATGTAGATACGATGGAGAAGGATATGGATATATTAATACAAAAAGCGACAACCGCTGATTTAGATTTAGTGACACATATAGAAGCAACTTGTTTCCCTCCTGCAGAGGCGGCGCCTCGTGAGGCTTTTAAGGAACGATTAGACCATTATGCAGGTCAGTTTTTAATTGCCTTTGATGGAGCTACGCCGATTGGTTTTATCGATGGTTTTGTAACGGATGATGAAGTCTTGACGGATGAGATGTTCGCCGATGCTTCCTTACATAATCCAAACGGTGCTTGGCAGATGATATTTGGCTTAAATACATTGCCAGAGTATCGGAATCGCGGTGTAGGTGGTAAGTTAATTGGGGCGTTTATCGACCTTGCGAGAGAGGAAAAACGTAAGGGTGTTATTCTAACCTGTAAGAAAGAAAAGATACCTTATTATGCTAAGTTTGGTTTTGTAAATGAAGGTGAGTCTGAGTCTGATCACGGCGGTGCCAAATGGTATCAAATGCGCCTTGAATTGTAGAGGAAAAGTTATTAATCGATAAAAATAAATTATAGAATTTGACGGACATTTTTACAGACTGTCCTAATGAGAAATTAAAACTCCGCTTAGTGGTTGAGTTTTAGCTTCTTTTTTGCTGAAAAGTATAGATTTTACAAGAATAGCTGTACCCCTATATGTTTATTGACACTGTATATCCCTCATGCTACGATGAGAAAAATCACATATGATTGGGTTAGGTGTCTATTGACTTAATAGAGAATTTGGTATAAGCCAAAGCGGTCACGCCACTGTAACAGCGAGGTACTTTGCATAGAGGGTGAAATGCTCTCGGTCACTGAAGTTTTTGGGAAGGCGCAAAGTAACGTTAAACTGGAGCCAGGAGAACTGCCTAATTAACAATTGCCAATTGACCTGCGAGAGACAGGGATGGGGATTGATATAGATGAATTTATACTAGCTATGCATAGTTGAAAGCTCATACTATATGCTAGCTTATTAGGCGTGGTAGTTAGTCTAACTGAGATGACAGCCCGTTTCCTCTTCGTGGGGAGACGGGCTTTTTATGTGAACTTATAGTGATAGTTTTAGTTGAGAGAAGAGAGGTACTTATGTTCAAACAAAAGAAGTTTATGGCGTATTTAGCCACGGTTTTCCTCCTAATTGTTAGTATGCTCATCGCTGCATGTGGAGGTACTAGTGAGACAAAGAAAGATACGGCGCAAAATAGCAAGCCTATTGAGATTACTGACGTAACAGGACGTACGGTAACATTGAAAAAGCCAGCAGAGCGAGTTGTCTTACAGTGGAGTGGTGCTGGTGGTCCATTCTTTACGATTTCTGCCCTTATGGGTAAAGATACTCCAAAGGTTATTGCCGGTATGGATACATCTTTGCAGGATTACAGGGCGGATATGTGGAAGCACTTTACTGCTGAAATGCCTGAGCTAGCTAAGATTCCAGTAGTGGGTACAGTCGGTGATAAAACATTTAATGCTGAGCAAGTTGTGGCATTAAATCCAGATGTTATTTTCATTCCTCTTGACTTGAAAGAACAATATGAGTCCGATGCTAAACCAAAATTAGATGCAGCAGGTGTACAAACGATTTACATTGATTACCATGCTGAAAAACTTGAAAGTCATCAAAAATCTATCGAAGCCATAGGTAAGGCTTTGGGTAAAGAGGAACGTGCCGCAGAAATCAGCAAGTTCTATACGGATCGCGTGACAAGAGTTCTCGATCGTGTTAGTAAAATTAACAAACCAAAACCAACAGTTTACCTTGAAGTTGGTATGAATGGTCCGGAAGAATTTGGTAATTCCTTTAGTAGTAATTACTCTTGGGGGGCATTAGCTACTATGGCTGGTGCTGATGTCATCACCAAGGATGTTATTAAGAAAACGTCTCCTATTAATCCAGAGTTTATACTTGAGAAAAATCCAGATATCATAATGATCATGGGTTCTTACTGGCCTAAGAAACCAACCTCTATGCGTTTAGGTTTTGAAGCAACCGAAGCATCGTCTCAAGAGTTGTTGAAAGCTTTCACCACAGAACGTCAAGGTTGGAGCGAATTAAAAGCTGTTGAAAATAAACAAGTTTACTCTGCGCACCACGGTCTTCCACGTGAAGTCTTTGATGCAGCCGTATTCGAATATTTAGCAAAAACCTTCTATCCTGAAGAGTTTGCGGATGTAGATCCTGAAGCTACGCTTAAAGAGTTCTATGACAAATTCTTGCCATTCTCTTATAGTGGCATCTGGTTTATGCATATGAATTAGGGTTGTGTTGTGTGTGAAGGAGCTGATGATGTAAAACCCAAATAAATGCTGTTATATATTGTGTTTATTAGAACTTATTAAGTTTGGAATCGAGGTATTCTATGGTTAAGAAAAAGAAATTTATGGCTTATTTAGCCACAGTTTTTCTACTGATTGTTAGCATGCTCCTGACTGCATGTGGTGGCCCTGGGGATGCAAAAGAGCAAGATAATGCCATTGGATATATTGCCCAAAAATTAATGAAACATTGGAATAATGTAAAGGCACAAGAGGGAATAGAAAATTTAATAGATTCAAAGGATATTATTAAATATGCAGATAGCTTGTGCCTTGAAAAACATGAGGAAAATGCGGTATTTAATACAGAAGTTGATTATAATTCGGTACGAATGAAAGATAATAGTCAAAGAGTACCGTCTAAGTTAATTAAATATTACATTTCTGAATATATATTGTCAAATGATATAAAAAGTATAGAAATATGTAATAAAATTGAAGAGATTTCTCAAATAGAAGATTTGAGAAAATTTATTGAAAAAATATTTGAAAGATGGAAGGTGCATAAATTTAATCCGAAATATAAAAATATTTTTGTACCGTTGATAAGAACAGCAAGTTTAGAGCAAATTTCTGAAATGATAGGTGTAGTTGACATGCTTGTAAGCGAATATAATAAAATTGCACTTGCTGCTTATGGAATAAGAGTTTTGACTTTGCGAAAGGAAATTAAGGAAATAGGTATACTTTTAAATGGATTTAGCTTAAATTATAAAGATAAGAGAATAAGAGTTGCGGCTGATGAGACATTGGAAATAATTGCTGAAAGAGAAGGAATTACTAGAGATGAATTAAACGATATTTTAGTTCCTAATTTTGATTTTGAAATGGATAGATCAAAAATATTTGAATATGGAACTAAAAAAATAAAAGTATTGTTGAATATTAACGAAGAACCTCAAAAACTTCTTCTTTACGATGAAAATAATAAAATAATAAAAAAATTTTTGGCAGTAATTCTGTTGATTGGAATACTTACTGGATGTAATCGAGATACAAAGAATACGGATATTGTTGGTAAATATATCTTAACAAGAATAGAGAAGGACAATACTGCAATCTTAGAAGATGAGATTAAAAACTGCGATGTGACAGGGTTTATCATCTTCAATGAAGATGGTACAGGTACATTTATGATGTTAAATGATAGATTACCTTTTACTTGGAAAGATGGAAAGATTACCGGTGGAGATCAAACAATCAGTTATGAACTTGATGGCGATAAGTTGACGCTCATTGTATCAGCGACCGAAAAGATTTATTTGCAGAGACAGAAATAATGGAAAGTATCTAAGGATTCATTTGAAATAAAAAATTATTTAGCACTGCATCAATTGAAAATAAGAGTTATCGATAATTGCACTTTCAAACATGGTGTTCAATAATAGTAATGTGTTTGCTGATAGTGAACATAAGTAAGAAGTAATCTTACGGAGGATACTAGATGATTAATTTTACAGTTGGACCAGTTCAGTCGAGTGATGAAGTATGTAGACAGGGAGCACAGCAAGTTCCGTATTTTAGAACAGCAGAGTTTTCTGAAGTTATGAAGGATAACGCTAGTTTAATGATGGAATTTGCAAATGCAACAAAGGATAGTAAATGTGTGTTTATGACTTGCTCAAGTACCGGGTCAATGGAAGCGGTTGTAATGAACTGCTTCGATGAGAATGATAAGGTACTTGTTATTGTGGGTGGAACGTTTGGTGATCGTTTTGCAAAAATTTGTGAGATTCATCGGATTCCATATACCGCTTTAACTCTAAGACATGGGCAGAAGTTAACAGCAAAAATGTTAGAAAAATATGATTCCCGTGGATATACAGGTTTGTTAGTTAATATTGATGAGACATCAACAGGAGTTTTATATGACTCTGAAATGTTAGGTGATTTCTGCAAAAAGAATCACATGTTATATGTTTGTGATTGCGTATCTGCATTTTTGGCAGATAAGTTTGATATGCAAAGCTGTGGTGCAGATATTATGATTACAGGTTCGCAAAAAGCACTTGCTTGTCCTCCAGGGATTTCTGTTATTATTTTATCTCCAAAAGCAATTGAAAGAGTTGAAAATAGCAAAGTTCGTACGATGTATTTGAACTTGGCTGATGCTTTGAAGAATGCTGAAAGAGGTCAAACTCCGTTTACACCAGCGGTAGGTATTCTCTTACAGATTAATACACGTTTGCATGAAATCAAAAATGCTGGTGGAGTTAGTAGTGAAGTTGAACGTGTAAAGAAACTTGCTGATTATTTTAGGAATAGTATCAAGGGTCTTCCACTTGAAATTATTTCGGAATCTTTACCAAATGGTGTTACGTCACTGCATCCGATAAAAAATAATGCAAAGGAAATATTTCGTATCTTAAAAGATGAATATCATATTTGGGTATGTCCAAATGGTGGCGATATGGCAGATAGCGTATTCCGTGTCGGTCATTTAGGGAATCTTACTATTGCGGATTATGATCAACTTATCTCAGCCTTCAAAGAACTACATCAAAAAGGAATCTTATAATTCTGAAAGGATAAATTCATGATAAAAGTAATTACATATGGAACGTATGACTGTTTACATCGTGGACATATACGCTTATTACAGCGTGCCAAGGAACTTGGTGATTATCTAATCGTTGGTGTAACGGGTGATGATTTTGACATGGCTCGTGGTAAAATCAATGTTCAACAATCATTAATTGAACGTGTGGAAGCAGTAAAGGCGCTTAATATTGCGGATGAAATTATCATCGAAGAGTACGAAGGACAGAAAATTGATGATATTCGCCGTTATGATGTAGATATTTTTACTGTAGGTTCTGATTGGCGTGGTAAATTTGACTATTTAAATGAGTACTGCAAAGTTGTATATCTAGAACGTACACAGGGAATCTCTAGTACAGATATTCGAACTGGGGATAGAAAAATAAGATTAGGATTTGTTGGTGGGAACCCGACAGTTTTAACAAAATATTTCAATGAGAGCAAATTTGTTAATGGTATCGAGGTTTCAGGTGTTTATGGAAAAAATGGCACTTCTAATAATGTTCTTGAATATGTAAATACATATGAAGAATTATTAGATCAAAGTGATGCAATCTACATCGTATCAAAACCACAACACCATTATGAACAAATTCATACTGCACTTATGCATGGAAAACATGTTTTGTGTGAATCTCCGGTTACGTTAAAAAAGTCGGAATATACACAGTTACTAGAAATTGCCAAAGAAAAGAATCTCATTTTGATGGATGCTATCAAAACAGCGTATGCACCAGCATATAATCGATTACTACTTTTGGTAAAAAGTGGAAAGATTGGCGATGTGGTATCAGTGGATGCTACATGTACAAGTTTAAAGGATATTAACGATCCACAGTATATTGAGGCTGGCTGGAGTAACTTTAATATGTGGGCACCTACAGCATTACTTTCTATTTTTCAAATCCTGGGGACTGAGTATAACAATTGCCAAATTTATTCTTGGTTCCCACAAGATAATCTATTTGATGCATTTACAAAAATTAATCTTCAATATAGTGGTGCGGTCGCATCCGTTAAGGTGGGTGCGCGTGTAAAATCTGAAGGTGAACTGATTATTTCTGGAACAAAGGGATATGCATATGTTCCAGCACCTTGGTGGAAGACGGATTATTTTGAGATACGATACGAAAATGCCGAGAATAATAAGAGATACTTCTATCAATTAGATGGTGAAGGAATTCGATATGAGCTTGTTTCGTTTGTTCGATCAATCGTCAAACAAAGAAATGGATCATATATTGAAAGTAAAGTATCAGAAGCCATTACAGATATTACTGAAAAGTTTTATGATAAGAAACAAACAATTCTTTTAAAAGAAACAAATGGATAAACAGTACTACCATAATAAGTTTTATTAGAAAAACAAGAACGTTATTCTAAGAGGGTTGTATTCCATTAGCGATATGCATGCAAAAGCCTTTTGATGTTTCTGTATAACGTAAGGGACATTTTTTGAAGGCTTTTTCTATTATGTAACTTGTTGGCTTTTGGTTATACGCGTATGGCAGTGTATAACTTGAGAAATCTATAAATCTTTACTCGCGAGGATGATTAGGTTAGGAAGATTTACGGTTGCTCATTTATTAGGAATAGTCTAAAATTTACTAGATAGAATGAGAGAACTATGATAAATATCCTATTACTTTTATTTATATTATTACGTCCGTTTTATGTCAGAGCATCGGGGCAGATTCAACCTGCAGATGGTTTTCTCATGCTCTATTTTTTTTGCATAGTATATAGAGATTATAAAGCACAAGTTTTAACGCCGAATCTAAAGAAGAATAAATTATTTTACATCTTTTTAGTCTTTGCGGTTATGATAAATGCTTTTTATCACAAGGTTGTTCCAGACCCTCAATTTATATATTCGTCCTTATATCTTGTATATATGGGAGTTTTAGTCTATTCCTATGACAGTGGAATTAATAAGGAATTGATAGATCAGATTCGATATATTCTATATGCAAACGTAGTTATCCAATTTTTGGTTTATTTTAGTGGTTTGGGCAAAGTGTACTATGAACTGTGGGAAACAGGAGCGACAAGATATATGGGAACCTTCACGGATCCTAATCAGCTCGGTTTCTATGTATTTATTGCTCTTGTACTAGCGTATTTAACAAAGCACGAAAAAGTTGATACATATTTATTTCCAATTACAAGTGTAATGGGTATATTCCTTATTATTCAAAGTAAGTCTTTATCAGCATTATTGGGATTAGCTGTTCTTTATGCTCTTGCTTTTCTACGTTTTATTAGTGAAAAATTCCATATTAGTAAAGCAATTCTTTGCTTAGTTCTAATCTTGACTGCAAGTGGAGTTGGTTATTATTTTTGGCCATCATCAGATTTCCGCATTGAAAATGTGGAATACACAACTTTGAATCGTATTCGCTATAAAATTTATAATATTATCTATGCAGATGGAATCAAAGATATATTACGAGAGCGTGCTGCTGAAAAGATTATTACTTATCCAGAGTATTTTATATATGGGGCAGGAGAAGGGAATTACGAGCGCTATTATCCAGAGCCAATCAATGAGATTCATTCCTCATTTATTAATCTATTCTTCTGTTATGGAATCATCCCGTTTACAATATTAATGGCTTGGTTTAAGAAACGGTTAAAGAGATTAGATACAGTCAGTTGGATATGTTTTATAACGATAATGGTGGAAAGTACGTTCTTAGTAAATTATCGTCAGGCGTTATTTTGGATATTATGGGTTACATTATTTTATCTAAATGAGGATAAGAAAAGTGATATATCTATGGTAATCCATAGTTGAACTTAAATTTGTGAGAAAATGTGAAATAAATAGGCGGTTTTTGTTATACGGTGATGTGTTGTATAATCACTATGGTGAAATTTAACTGGAGAAGACATATGTCAGAAAAAAAGAAAAAAAGTAAACTGAATATTTCCTTAGTAACTTGGGTAATTGTATTTGCTGGGTGTATTCTCTTTGATACAGTTGTTTTTAGATTAGCATTCCTTCCACTTCGTTGGAGAGCAATGATTATTGTCGCTTCATTAGCGATAGCATTGTTCGCTTTAATTCTTTCATTACTACGTTTTAAATATAGAAGAGTTCAAAAAGAGGATGGAAGAATTGTAAAGAAGAAATCGAGAAAGAATTATGTGGTATTGGCAATCAATACCATTTTGGCAGTTACATTTATTGTTTCCTCAGTTTACATTTATAATACAAATCGCAGTTTGATGAATGTGTTGAATGCAAATAACGCTTCCAATACAACACATTATGAAATAGTTGCGCTTAAATCAGAATATAAGGAACAACATAAAGACATATTCCAAGACACAACGACTTCAGATAAGATAAAGGATTACTTCGATAAGATAATTGCTGCCCAGTCTGCTTCGGATCAAAAAAATCAAGATAAGGCAATTGCATGGATTGACGAAACGCTTGATACAAAACTTAAGTTTGATAAGAAAAAAACAATTATTAATGCGGTTGAAGCACTCTATAACAATGAAGCGTCTGCACTCCTCATTAATACAACATATAAATCAGCTTTGAAGAATTACGAAAAGTTCAGCAATTTTGAGAATGAAACGATTGTGCTTGCGAAAATTGATATTGAAGCAGAAGTAGTAAAGAAGCCTAAAGCTGAGGATACTGCTCCATTTACAGTGTTTGTTGGCGGTAACGATGAGTATGGTATGTTGATGCCGGAAGGTCGCTTCGACGTTAATATGATGGTTACTGTAAATCCAAAGACACGGCAGATCTTAATTGGATCCTTTGCGCGTGACTCTTATGTACCTAACGTTGCATTAGGGGGTTACGATAAGTTGACGCATGCAGGCGTCATGGGCGTACAGAATGCTGTTGATACAATTAATAACTACTACGGAACAAATGCGGAAGATTACCTCATTGTAAATTTCTCAACATTCTTGAATATTATTGATAAACTCGGTGGAATAACAATTTATAACCCTGAAGAGTTTACAGGATATTGGACAGATAACTATTTTGCGGCTGGTGAAATTACTCTAGATTCTACATCAGCTTTGGAATATGTACGTGAGCGATATAACTTACCAGATGGTGATTTGGGACGTAATGCACACCAACAGATTGTCTTGAAAGCAATCATTGAAAAATTAACGAGTCCTTCAGTTATACCTAATTTTGCCGATATTCTTTCTTCACTTGCAGGCTCATTCTTAACAAATGTTGACATTTCTAAGATTAATCAATTAGCTGCTCAGACACTTGATGAGGGTATTAAGTGGGAGATTATTACAGCTCATGTAGGCGGTACAGATGGAATGGAATACACAGCCTCTGCTCCAAACGAACTACTATCTGTTGTTTATCCAGACCAAGCTGAGAAAAATGCATATCAATATCAATATAATCTCATGATGAATGGACAACCAATTCCAACTGAAAATACGTCATCATCTAATACAGAGTCAAATACCGGTCCTAAAACAACTGACACTACAACAGGTACAGTTACAATTAAGACGGATGCTTTAAATATTAGAAGTGCACCAAGTATTAATGGTGCAGTTGTAGGTACTGCTACGAATGGACAAAAGTTTTACGTAAAAGAAATAAAGCAAGCAGATGGATATACTTGGTATTGTATCCAAGATAACCAATGGGTTGCTGATCAAAATGGTACATTATTAACATTCAAGAGTAATTAATCGGAGGATCATATGAGTACTAGGGTTTTAATTACGGGTGCTGGTTCCTACATCGGTGAGAAAGCTAAGACTTATCTAACTGAAAAGTATGGATATCAGATTGATACAATTCCAACACAGAATTATGAACCGAAAAAAGAAAACTTTATAGGATATGATGTTGTATATAACGTTGCTGGAATTGCACACATTAAAGAGACGGACGAAAATCGTCAACTTTATTATGTGGTTAATAGAGATTTGGTAGTTAAAATCGCAGAATGTGCAAAAGCAGCTGGTGTTAAACAATTCGTTATGCTTAGTACAATGTCTGTTTATGGAAAGACAATTGGTCATATTACAAAACAGACAAAAGAAGATCCTCAGAATGCATATGGGAAGTCGAAGTTAGAAGCAGATCATCTGATTTCTAAATTAGCAGATGAAAATTTCAAGGTCGCAATCTTGAGACCGCCAATGATTTATGGAAAAGACTGCAAAGGAAACTATCAAAGCTTACGTAAGTTTGCGTTGAAGTCACCGATTTTCCCAGACTATACAAATAAGAGAAGTATGCTGTTTGTAGATAACCTATCAGAATTCGTTCACCAGGCTATCACTAATCAGATGGAAGGAATCTTCTTCCCGCAGAATAAAGAGTATGTAAATACAAAGGAAATGGTTGAAGCAATTGCAAAAATCCATGGTAAAAAAATTTGGTTTACAAAAGTGTTTAATCTTGTGATTAAGCATATACAAAAAGGTATTGTTTCAAAGGTATTCGGTGATTTAACCTATGAAAAAGTTGATTTGGTAGATTGTTATAGCTTCCAAGAAACAATTGATAAAACAGAAAACTAAAATAACAGTACGGAGGATGTTATGGAACAAAACAATAAGGCAATATTAGATTTTGATGAGGATATGGAGTTAGATCTTCGCACATTAATCCACAATATTTTCAATAAGAAATTCTGGATTATAGGTGCTGCTATTTTAGGCATGATTGGTGGCATTGCATTTGCAAAGATTAAGAAAAAGCCAACATATGATGCAGGCTTTTCGATGTATGTTATCTCTGAAAAGGATGAAAATCAGATTACCGCTAATGAAAGCGCAGATGTTTTATTGAAAGTAAATACTGCTGGAGAATTACTTAAGAGTGGTGAAATTCTGAATGAGGTTATTCAGAATACAAACCTTTCTGAAGAAGAAGCACAGACTTTGCGTAGTACTGTGAAGCCTTCAGTGAAAACACAGACACAAATTATCGAGGTCGTTGTAAGTATGTCGGATGCAGAGACTACAGAGAGAGTTATCAAAGAACTCGCTAAGGTTGCACCTGAGAAAATCTCTCAATTAATGAAGGGCCAAGCGACTGTAAAGATTGTAACGCCCCCTGGAAAAGTTCGTGTTACTCCAGTTTCGTTGAAGAGTTTTGGACTAAAAGGATTTATGGCGGGATTTGGATTATCTTTCTTAATCGTAGTTGCCTTATCGTTATTTGATCATCAGTATCCAAAGAAAAAGTCTGATGAATAACTAAGGAGGCTGTTAAGAATAGTATGAAGAAAAATAGTTTACTATCAAGCATGCTAAATAAGATCCAACACGTATCGATTGCGATGGCTCTTTTAGATGCGGCAATCATTGCGGGAAGTTATTTCTTTGCATTAATGATTCGCTTTGATTTCCATTATTCATGGATTGATCGTTATTACACAACAGGGTATGCCAGTGTCATAATTTGGTATATCCTAATTGACGTTATAATGTTACACATGTTCCACCTATACCAATCAGTATGGAAGTTTGCTGGTGCATATGAGTTATTACGTTCCGTTTATGCATGGGTATTTGCACAAGCAGGTGTATTTGTGGTCTATCTAATCACCGATATTCAAATGCCGGTTTCCTTCTATATTATTGGTGGATTATTATCTTTTGGCTTTACAACAATGGTACGTTTTATGTACCGTGCATTAAGCGTATTCAAAGATTACGGTGTATCCGATGATGCAATTGTAGAAAGAGTTATGGTTATTGGTGCTGGTGCTGCTGGACGTGAAATCATTCAGGAATATATGCATAGCCCTTTCCTAAAAGCAAAGGTATTCTGCGTTGTTGATGATGATGCACGCTTGGTAAAGAAATATATCAATGGTGTTCCAATTGAAGGAACCCGTGAAGACATTCCAGATTTAGCAAATAAATATGATATTAACAAGATTATTCTAGCGATTCCGTCTGCTCCAAAGAGAGTGCAGAAGGAAATTCTAGATATCTGTTCTTCTACTTCATGTCGTGTACAGACCATTCCGGGTGTTTATCAGTTATTGAATGGCACTGTATCTATTAAGAACTTAAGAGATGTCGATGTAGAAGACTTATTAGGTCGTGATACGGTAGAAACAGACCTATCTAAGATTGGCAATTTCATCAAAGGCAAGGTTGTAATGGTTACTGGTGGTGGCGGAAGTATTGGCTCCGAGTTATGCCGTCAGGTTGCTGAAAAACAGCCAAAGGCTTTGATTATCTTCGATATTTTTGAAGGAAATGCCTATTGGATTCAACTTGAGTTGAAGAAGAAGTATGGGAATTCCTTAAATTTAATCACATTAATTGGTAGTGTTCGTAACATGTCCCGTCTTGATAGCATTATGGATGAATACAAGCCGGATATTATCTTCCATGCGGCAGCGCACAAGCATGTTCCATTAATGGAAGATAGCCCTAATGAAGCAATCAAAAACAACGTTATGGGTACATACAATGTTGCGGATGCTGCAATTCGCCATAACGTAAAGTGGTTTGTATTAATTAGTACAGATAAGGCTGTAAACCCAACTAATATCATGGGTGCCTCCAAGCGTCTATGTGAAATGATTATTCAGATGATGAACCGCCGTTCTCGTCGTCTAGCACAAGAAAAGGGCTCAACAGAGTATACGAAGTTCTCTGCAGTACGTTTTGGTAATGTATTAGGATCTAGTGGATCTGTTATTCCATTATTCAAGAAACAGATTGAAGCAGGTGGACCGGTTACAGTTACAGATAAGAATATTATACGCTACTTCATGACAATTCCTGAAGCAGTTGCCTTAGTATTACAAGCAGCGTACTACGCGCAGGAATATGATGGAGATGTATTCGTATTAGATATGGGTGACCCGGTGAAGATTGATGATATGGCAAGAAAGCTCATTCGTTTGTCTGGCTATATCCCAGATGTTGATATTGAAGTAAAGTATACAGGTTTGCGTCCAGGGGAAAAGCTATATGAAGAGCGCTTGATGGATGAAGAAGGTATGCAGACTACTGAAAATAAGATGATTAGTATCGGTCATCCAATCTCCATGGACGATGATGAGTTCATGATACAATTAGAAGAGTTGGAAAAGGCAGCGAATTCTGAATCGCCAAATATTAAGCAGATTGTTTCGGATATCGTGCCTACATACGTACCAAAAGATTAGTGAATAAGTGATATACCAGTGGAGGTAATATGAATCAAAAACATACACTTACATTCAAACAGAAATGTTATTTACCAATAAAGAGATTGATAGATTTAGTTCTGTCTGTATGCGGATTAATCGTATTGTCTCCATTATTAATTGCGATTGTCATAGCAATCAAATTAGATTCTAAAGGACCAGTTATTTTTAAACAAAAGCGTGTTGGTAAGAATAAAACATACTTTAATATCTGGAAGTTTAGAACAATGCGTACAGATGCACCTAAAGATATGCCAACTCATTTATTATCTTCACCAGATGCGTATATTACAAAGATTGGCAAGTTCTTACGTCAAACAAGCTTAGATGAACTACCACAGATCCTACAAATTGTAGTTGGTAAGATGGCAATTATTGGACCACGTCCAGCCTTATGGAATCAATATGATTTGATTGAAGAACGTGATAAATATGGTGCAAATGATATTACACCTGGTTTGACAGGTTGGGCACAGGTAAATGGTAGAGATGAATTAGAAATCCCTGTAAAAGCAAAACTTGATGGTGAGTATGTTGAGAAGATGGGATTTATGATGGACTGTAAATGCTTTATTATGACAATCTTTAGTGTTGCTAGACACGATGGGGTTGTTGAAGGCGGTACAGGTACTATCAAAGATAAGTCAAAATAAATCGAGGATTAAATGGAAAGAAAAGTATTGATTGTAACTACAATTGCATCAATGATTAAGTACTTCTGTATGCCATTAATTGATTTACTACAGAAGATGGGCTATGAAGTACAGGTTGCGTGCAATTTTGTGGATGGAAATAACATCTCTGATGAGGAGATTGCTGATTTCAAAAGGGAATTAACAGAAAAGAATGTGGTATATTACCAAATCCCTTTTTCACGTAAAATCACCGATCCTAAAAATTATCAGTGTTACAAACAGTTAAAGCAAATTGTAAAACAAGAAAAGTTTTCTTTTATCCATTGTCATACACCAATCGCAAGCTTAATCGCAAGACTTGTAGGACGTAGTACACATACAAAAGTGATGTATACAGCACATGGTTTCCATTTTTTCAAAGGTGCTCCAAAGAAAAACTGGGTACTACTGTATCCGGCTGAGTGGTATGCGTCATTTATGACGGATATCTTAATTACAATCAATCAAGAAGATTACATGCGTGCAAAGAATCACATGCATGCAAAACATACGATGTATATCCCTGGTGTAGGCATCGATTTAAATAAATTTGGTAAAGCGCAAATCGATGTAAAAAAGAAGCGTTCAGAATTAAATATTCCTACGGATTGTACGTTATTGCTTAGCGTTGGAGAACTCAATGAAAATAAGAATCACCAACGAGTAATCCATGCATTAACACAGCTACCGGAGAATGTACATTACGCAATTGTTGGTATTGATCATCTAGATGGTTATAACCAAAAGCTTGCGGAAGAGTTAAGGGTAGCAGATAGAGTGCATATACTAGGCTATCGTAAGGATGTATCAGAGATATACGCGATGTCAGATATCTTTGTATTTCCGTCCTATCGCGAGGGGCTATCGGTGAGTTTGATGGAGGCGATGGCAACAGGGCTTCCATGTGTGGTTAGTAAGATTCGCGGAAATGCAGATTTAATCGATGGAAGTCGTGGAGAATTGTTTGATCCGTTCTCTACAGAGAGCTGCTTACGTGCCATCCGAAAAGTATTGGATGGCGATTGGGCAAGTTATAAAGCATCCAATCAAGCATTTATTCAAAACTTCTCTTTAGAAGCAGTTATGACGAAGATGAAGGAGATTTATTCATTAATCGAAAAAATTAAGTAAAGGAGGATTGAATGAGTCAGTATAAAGTATCTGTAATTATGGCCAGCTATAATGGTGAAAAATATATTAGTGATGCAATTCAATCTCTTTTAGACCAAACGTTTCAAGATTGGGAGTTGGTTATTTGCGATGATTGTTCAACGGATAGCACATATCAGATTCTAAAGAGATATGAAGAAAAGTATCCGGATAAATTCCAAGTTCTTCATAATGAGAAGAACTTGCGTTTAGCTGCATCTTTAAACCGTTGTATTGAATGTACACGTGGTGAATATATTGCACGCATGGATGATGATGATGTTTCGTTGCCAGAGCGTCTTGCATTAGAAGTCAATTATTTGGATGCACATCCAGATGTTTCACTTGTTTCAGCGAATATCAAACTATTCGATGAGGATGGTATCTGGGGTGTCAGAAAGTGCTCTGTTGAACTTAATGCTCGTAATATCTACCGTTATCATCCTATTGTTCATCCAACAGTAATGATTCGCAAGAAGGATCTTGTTGAAGTGGGCGGATATACTGTTTCACCTTTGACAAGTCGTACAGAGGATTATGACCTGTGGTGTAAGCTGATGTATGCCAATAAGAAAGCATATAATTTGGATGAGATTGTTTTAAATTATCGTGAAAATCGTACTTCAATGAAGAAACGTAAGTTCCAATTCCGCATCGATGCATGTAAATTAGCTCTTCATTGGAGAAAGAAATTAGGATTACCTGTCAGTGAAAACTATTATGCGTTTAAGCATATTATTCATGGACTCGTACCGCAAGCACTCATCCGTTATTATCATAAGAGAAAGTTTGGTAAGAACCTATGATGCCTAAGATTCATACTACAAAATATCGAGTTGCTGGAGTATATCTAAATATTGTACTACTTGCAATTAGTTTGTTTATGACCTTTGCAATGAAGATTGATAGCCTTCGTTTTTGGGGGGCTTATGGACTTTTTGTTAGTGCTGTTTTATTTATAACATATGCAGTGATTAATGAAAAAATCTTCACAGCATTCTCGTTGTTTTTCATGGCTTTTTGCGTTTTTCAGTTTGGTCAATTTTATTTGTATGGGC
>ERZ773035.461-NODE-461-length-33557-cov-5.318399_pt1 | contig 33557 bp, 37 predicted proteins | sample MGYA00511487_ERZ773035 | MGnify/ENA primary metagenome ERZ773035 (study PRJEB29015, sample SAMEA2737985) | human oral metagenome | biome: human oral; feature: human-associated habitat; material: dental | place: China | collected 2024 ...
CGCGCCGGCGAGAGCGGGCGCGGCTTCGCCGTCGTTGCGGAGGAAGTTCGGAAGCTCGCCGAGAACTCAAGCCTCGCCGCAGATGATGTCACGGCGAAGATGGAGAGCATCCGCCGACAGGTGCATGAGACACAGGCGGCGAATCAGGAGCTTGTCGCCGCGCTCACAAAGATCACAGAGGCAGTTGGCACGGTGCGTTCCTCGCTCAATGATATCGCCGCAAGTTCCGAGGAGAGCCGCAGGGCGGCCGCTGAGATCGTGCGGCTGAACCAGATGGCATCGGAGGGGGCGCGGAGTGCTGCGGACACCTCCGGACACGTCGCGGCAGCGGCGAAACAGATTGCGGGACTCTCCGAGGAGTCGGCGGCCGCCATCGAGGAGCAGAGCGCGACCATGGAGCAGGTCGTTGCCACTGCTGAACAGCTGTCCGGACTGTCGTCGAAGATGGATGGACTCGTCGGCAAGTTCAAGGTATGACCGCAGAGCACACGTATGAATACATCGTATCCTAAGGAATCACTGATAAAATGAAGTCCGTCAGATTGGCGTAGATTTTTTCGTCCGAACAAGGCGGAAAACCGGACGCAGAGTGGTGCTCTGTGGAGGATTTTCCGCCGAAGTGCGGGCAAAAAAGATGCGTCAAGATGATGGTGCTGAATTTATCAGTGCTTCCTTAACTAGATTTGATCGAGAATCTATTGAACACGCATCTTTCTGCGCTATAATAGAAGAGAGAACTTTTTAGAACGAGAGGGAAATATGTCAATCCATAATAAATTGCGAATTACACTCGTTGCTCTCTTTGTCTTCATCATCGGACTGGTCGGGCTGAACTTCGCGACCTTTGCACAGCTGGACGGTGATGCGCCGGCGGTCAACGCCTCCGGCTCGCTGCGCATGCGTGCGTACCAGCTTGCATGGCTGTCGGCGCGCATGGTGTCCGCCGATGCGGGCGAGGCTGCGGAGCTTCGCCGCACGATGATGGCACAGATCGAGATGTATGACCGCATCCTTGCCGGGCTGCGGAGGGGAGATGCCGAGCTCGGACTCCGACCGGCGTCGGACGAGGCTCTCAAAGAGCAGCTGCGCACGCTGCAGCCTCTCTGGGAGGAGTACCGCACGCATGTATTCGCTGTCGCGGGGGCTGTGGGGACGGAGGAGAAGTATGAGACAAATGCCGTCGTCGCCGCCGAGGTCGAGGACTATGTGACCGAGGTGGACAAGCTCGTCTCAGCGTATGACAATGCCAGTCAGGCAAAGATCAGCGTTTCCAAGAAAATCGGTGTGGGTGTGATTGTCCTTGCATTCCTCGTGTTCGCCGTTTCCTCCTACTGCATTATCATGGAGGTGCTGCGGCCGATTGCGGCTCTGACCGTTTCGTTCCGTGAGGTGGCGGGCAGGGAGGCGGATCTTACGCAGCGGCTCACCGCCAAGCGACTGGATGAGATCGGGCGCATCGTGCAGTCGTTCAACACATTTGTCGGCGAACTGCGCCAGATCATGCGGAGTGCACAGGCGTGTGCGACCGAGGTGGCGGGGCTGTCGGATACCATGTGGCGGGCGAGCGTCGAGAACAGCAAGGCGGTCGAGTACAACGCCGTTGCCATTACAAATGTTGCTGCCCATGCGAGCGAGCTGGATGAAAATATTCAGATGCTCGATGCGAGCGTACACGGTATTTCCGCGCACTTGGAGGAGATGCAAACGCTTTCACAGGCAGAGGCCATCAACCGTACGGCACTCCTCACCTCCATTGAAGCGGTACGCGCCTGTGCACAGGTCGCTGCAGCGGCATCGGAGGAGGTTGCCAAGGCGGCGCACGAGATTGCGGAGAATACAACGGATGCTGCGTCTGCCGTCGAAGAGGAGACCGCCTCCCTCGATGCCTTTGCCGCAACTGCCGAGCATCTCAAGAGGCATGCAGGTGAGCTGGATGAACTCGTCGGGCGGTTCAAGGTATAAATGTGTGCGGAAAATGGGCAGATGCACAGTCTGCTCTGAGAATTCGTTTTTCTGCGGCATACAAAAAGGGGCTGTTGCACGAGGTTTTTTACCTTCGTGCAGCAGCCTCTTTGTTATACTGCGATGCGTTACTCCTTGATCGGTTTCTTGAGCAGGGAGAGGATGACGGCACCGACAACAGCGCCGATGAGGATGCTTACAAGGTACATGAGCGGGTTGCCGATGGTCGGGACGACGAAGATGCCGCCGTGCGGGGCACGCAGGGTGCAGTCAAAGAACATGGTGAGCGCGCCCGCAAGCGAGGAGCCGACGACCATGGAGGGGATGACGCGCACGGGGTCGGATGCCGCGAACGGGATCGCGCCCTCGGTGATGAAGGAGAGTCCCATGACGTAGTTTGTGATGCCCGCCCTCCGCTGGCTCTCGGTGAAGCGGTTCTTAAAGAGTGTGGTCGCAAGCGCAATCGCCAGCGGCGGCACCATGCCGCCCGCCATGACTGCCGCCATGACGTGATACTCGCCCGAGGCGAGGAGTCCGGTGCCCGTGACGTATGCCGCCTTGTTGATGGGACCGCCCATATCGACTGCCATCATGCCGCCGACGATCAGCCCCATGAGGACGCGCGCCGAGGGATCCATGCCGCCGAGGGTTTCGATCATCCAGTTGTTGATGGCAGAGACGGGCGGGGCGATGATGAAGAGCGAGATCAGCCCCATGATGAGGATGCCGAAGAACGGATAGAGCAGGATCGGCTTAATGCCGTCCAGCGATGCGGGAAGCCCCGCAAAGACTCTCTTGAGGCCGTTGACCGTGTAGCCCGAGACAAAGCCTGCGAGGAGTGCTCCGAGGAATCCCGTACCCGTCTGTCCCGCGAGTGCGCCGCCGACGAAACCGACGGCGAGTCCGGGACGGTCGGCGATCGACATGCCGATGAAGCCGGCGAGAACGGGGAGCATGAAGCCGAACGAGGCGCCGCCGACATCCATGAAGAATTTGGCAAGCGGGGTGTTCGAGCCGAACTTCGACGGGTTGATGCTATAGTCGTCAAAGAGGAAGGCGAGTGCAATGAGGATACCGCCGCCGACGACGAACGGGAGCATGTGCGAGACACCGTTCATGAGGTGCTTGTAGATCTGGCGCGCAAGGCTCTCGTTCTCCGCCGCATCCGCTCCCTCTGCTGTGTCGGTACCGCTTGCACGGTAGATGGGGGCGCTGCCGGAGAGGGCGCGGTCGATGAGTTCGTCCGCCTTGTTGATGCCGTCCGCGACCTTCGTGATGACGACGCGGCGGCCGTCAAAGCGGGACATGGCGACGTTCTTGTCCGCCGCGACGATGATGCCGTCGGCGGCGGCGATCTCCTCGGGCGTAAGGACGTTCTTTACGCCCGCAGAGCCGTTCGTCTCAACCTTGACGGTGAGTCCGCGCTTCTTCGCGTGCTGCTCGATGCTCTCCGCCGCCATAAAGGTGTGCGCGATGCCCGTGGGACAGGCGGTGACGGCGAGAATCTGAATGTGGTCGGCGGTGGGCTTTGCTTCTTCTTCAGACGTGTCTGTGCTCGGTGCGACGAAGCGGTCGTTTTCCTTGTCGTCGACGAGCTGACGGAATTCCTCGACGGTCTTTGCAGCGATGAGCGCCTCTATGACGGATCATATGGTTTAGGAAAAAACGGGAATAGGTGGGAAAGGGCGGGATGATAGGAGTATCAAGGGGTTCGGGGGATTTTGGACGGGCGGCGAGTTCGTTAATCAGTTTTGGAAAAAATGGGATTTGCGAGGGAAAATGCGGTTTTGAAAAGATTTTTGAAACGGTCTTTCAAAAACCTTCAAAAGTCTTTTAATTCTAGCTTCAAGCGGTTTTTCGTAGCTGAAAAATGATGTGTTTTTCGATCTTTTGCAGGGTGGATTGACGAACTATTGACGAACTAAGGAAAAATGCCCGAGAGACTAGTAATATCAAGGAAAACGAGTATAATTAGAAAAACTGATTGACGAACTGCCGACCTGTGGATAATTTGCATTTTGAGCATGAAAAAAACGGCAAGAAAATTTCTTTGCCGCTGTCCATTATGTAACTAATTTTATCCCTCGCTGCTCTGCGAGTGCACGCGCATTTTGTATTATGCCTGCATTTTTTTTTCGTCGTGAATTTCGCAATATTCCCTAAAGGCATTCTGGAATTGAATTTTTGTCCAACCGCGCAGATCTGAGTTCGAGCTTCCCATGAGTGCCGTTAAAATATCAATCATATCTTTTAGATCGGGGTCAGGAATGACCTCGATTTTTTGTGTTGAATGGACACCCTTTAGTAACCAATCAATAGACACAGAATATTCGTCAGAGAAAGAGAAAAGGTATTCGATACTTGGCTTTGAACCTCTCTCCGTATTTTTTACATACGATACAGATACACCGATGATTTCGGCTACTTCTTTTTGTGTGATACCTCGTTGTTGGCGAATCTCTTTTAGACGTAAACCAACAGAAGAATAATCGGGCTTCATAATAAACCTCTTAAAAGACATCTATGAGAAACTTTTTATTGACTAGTTACTTATAAGTGTCTATAATAGAACGTGTAACTTAATTATTAACTTAAACCTGAACCGCATCCGGACGGACGAAACATTTGGAGATGAGAGCGTCGGCGGAGGATGCGGGGGGGGGATAAGGAAGGAGGTGAGAGATTGAAAGTTTTAGTCGAGATTTCGCCTCAATTACTTACAACGCTTTTGCATGAGGCAAGGAGTGAAATTGTACAGCCTCATGCGGTGGGTCAAGAATCTCATTCAAGCGAAGAAAAGTCTTGTGTGATTCTTGGTCAGATCGAACCTATACAGCCGCCTCTTGAGGAGAATTTAACTGCTAGACACATACGGGGATGGATAAAACGTGGAGTTTATAAGCGTTTGGATTCCATCTTAAAGAGAACGAATGCGGTATATTGGAAATTAACTAGGCTTTCTCCTTGGATTGTCTTCTATGGGCTGATCATCAGAGGCTTTATTTGGGGGACAGACATAAGCCTGATTATTTTTGAGGCAATGCTTCTGAATCATCTTGCTCGTCGTCGTCATTGATACGGTATTTAGGCTGGAAGTGCAAGACGGCTCGGTCGCCTATCATAATAGGCGAGTAGGTCTCAGGGTTGCTTATCTGAGATTTATCAACGGGGAGAGGCTCGCTTTTCGACAGCATACGGCTAAGAGCAAGTAAGCTAGGAGAAAGTGTATTTGCAACTCCTTGAAGCGGGATTGTTTTTGCTTTGCAAATGCACATTTTCTCAAAGATTTTTACAGGGGATACGGAGGCTTTTACTCCATCCAACGTACCCAAAAGCTCTTTTGTATCAGGATCGTAAACCTTATCTATCGCCCCGGTAATATCAAAATAAGAGTCGTCATCAACCCCATCATTCTTTCCGGCATTAATGATGATTCGATATTCATCTAAAATACGAACCACCTTAAATTTGCTATTGTCAGAGGAGGCTGTCATTTAGATTCATCCTTTCTCGCATTTGCCAAAAGCTCGTAAATCATTATTCGCATTTCATGAGTGGAGAGATTTTTTAACTGGCTTATTTCATTCTCTGCTCGTTCTCGTAATTTACTTTGTGTGTTTGCTCGTTTTTCCATTTCTTTATAGGCAATGTAAAGATCCTTTTTATTTTGATGACAGCGGTATGCAAAGTGAACTACAAGACCTAAAAGGAACAACAAACATCCAAGTGTAGAAACAAGCAAGATGGTCATGCCATAGGCTTGAGCGAAGATAATAATCCCCGCGAATAGCGCGATGATGCCGATGATAGAATCTCGAGAAAAAGCTGATGGCTCGGAATTTAATTCATCAACTTCAAACTCAGAGTGCTTTTTTGACATAATAACGCCTCTTGCAAAGAAGATTTTCCATGAAAGGAGGTGATGGGAATGGAGGTTATTCGGGCGATTGCGCAGCGATGCAGGGAGACGCTGGAGTTCTGCATCAGGGCAGTCGCTATACTCGCGGCATTCGTGCTCCTTGTGCTGCTCTACGATTTCTTGATCGACGGAGCGATCAAGGCGGCAGTGATGGCACTGGCGGCATGCGCCGTCTATGCGATTCTTTTCCTGTGATACGAAATCATCGGAGAAGATGGATCTATCGGAGATGTTTTTTTAAGGAGGTGAGCACGTTGACCGGAGATCGCATCATCAGTCTCCTGCGAAAGAAAGGATACACGCAGCGGCGTATCGCGCGGGAGCTGGGTGTGTCCCATCCTGCGGTGCACTATATCATTTACGGCAAGAGCAAGAGCCGCAGGATTCAGGAGCGGATCGCGGAGATCATCGGGCGGCCGATGGATCAGGTTTTTAAGGCAGCATGAGCGGCGCGAAAGTTTGGCGACTAGTCGCCGGCTCATGCTACAGTAACTTTCCTCGTCCCCGTTATGAATCGGGGGCTTAAAAAGTAACTTACTTTTTAGTATACCGTTTTTTGTGAGGTGTGGCAATGGCAAAACGCAGACAAAAGACTGCCGAGGCCAATGAAAATCAGATGAGCCTTTTTGATATGATCGAGGAAATCAATCCGCAGAAGTTCAGTCGTCCGGATTATGCGGCGGAGACGAAGCCGCTGCCGCTGCGGATGAAGGAGGCGATCGCGGAGGCGATCAAGGGCAGCGGTATGAAACGCTATGCGATTGCGGGGCAGATGAGCGAGATGCTCGGCACGGAGATCACGGAGTCGATGCTGAACGCGTACACGGCAGAGAGTAAGGAGGGCTACCGTATGCCCGCCGAGTATCTGCCGACGTTCTGCCGGATCGTGAAGGACTACACGCCGCTGGAGGTGCTGACGGCTGCGGCAGGGTGTCGGATGATAAAGTCGGAGGATGTGTATTTTCTCGAGATCGGACGACTGCAAGCCGTAGAGAAGGCGGCGCGGAAAAAGCATCTCGCGCTTACGCGGGAGCTGAGAAAGGTACAGGGGTATGACGATGATGAGATACATTGAGTCGCGCGTCGGCGGCGTGCAGAAGATCCGCGCTGTGATCGGCGGGCAGGTCGTCCGCCTGACGAGCTGCGCGGAGCGGGTAACGTACCAGATCGGGCGGGGTGAGGTACACGAGATCACCGCGCCGCAGGGGAAGCAGGTGACGCGATGCAGAATAGCGAGCATCTTCTCAGCGTAAAGGAGGCGGCGCAGCTGCTGTCGATCGGCGAGCGTGCAGTGCAGAAAAATGCGATGGCAGGGCGTTACGGGGAACTTCGGTTCATTGAAGGAACGCGCGGCGGCAAGAGCGGACGCGTGACGATGATTCGTCTTTCTTCTCTCCCCGAGGCGGTGCAGTCGGCGTACTATCGGCGGCACAATATCATCGAGGAGCCGGAGCGTCCCGCCGCATCTGCCTATGACCGTGCGGACGCTGCGGCACGGGAGACGGCAAACGAGCGGTATCGAACGCTGAAGGAGTATGAGGCGTTCATCGCAACGCCCGGCAAGCGCACGGAGCTGACGCGTGCCTTCCTCGCTGCATGGAACGCGGCGCACCCCGAGGCGCGGCTCTCGCAGTCAACGCTCTACAACTGGCAAGCGAAGCACCGCGCAGACGGTCTTTCGGGTCTTTTGCCGCAGTACGGGAAACGAAAGGGCGAGCGCACGATCGACGCGCCCGCGTGGGAGTTCTTTCAGGCGCAATACCTACAAGAGTCGCAGCCGAGCGTCGGCGACTGTTATATCCTCCTATCGCGCAAGGCAAAAATAGAGGGGTGGCAGATCCCCTCGCGTGCGACGGTTGCGCGGATGGTGAAGGAGGATATCCCCGCCGCTGTGCGGACGCTCCGACGGCTCGGGGCGAAGGCATACATGGACGATATTCAGACCTTTACGCGGCGCGATCCCGAGAGCATCCGCGCGGGCGAGGTGTTCGTCGGCGATCATCACATTCTCGACGTTTTCATCAATGCGGGGACGGTACAAAAGCCGAAATGGGTGCGTCCGTGGATGACGGCATGGCTGGATATGCGCAGCCGCAAGTTTGTCGGGTGGACGGTGAATCTCTCGCCGTGTACGGATGAGATCATCGCGGCGTTTGCAAGTGCAGCCCTTGATCCTGCGATCGGGCTGCCGCGTCACATCTACATCGACAATGGGCGCGACTACTGTTCGGCGAAGTTCGCGGGACGGGGGCATCGCGGCAATCCGCTCACCGATGAGGACAAGGAGGTGCTGATTGCCGAGGGAAAGATGGCGCGGTCGCTCATGGATCGGCTGGATATTAAGACGCACTGGGCGATTGTTGAAAATGCGCGTGCAAAGGTGATTGAACGGGCATTTAAGGAGGTCGTTGAGCGGTTTTCAAAGTTTTTCCCGACGTACTGCGGGCGGAGTCAAGACGAGCGTCCCGATGTGCTTGAGGAGCGGCTGAAGAATCCCGCGAAGTACGGCATGGGACTTGATGAGTTCCGCACGGTGTTCGGCGACTGGATTCGGACGGTGTTCAACAAGACGGTTTCACAGGGCAAGGGACGCGCGGGCGAGTGCCCGGATGAGACATACATGCGGACGCGTCTGCCGGTGCGGACGGCGGACACGGAGGTCATGCGTCTGTACTTTATGCGCTCGACGAATCCGTTCCGCATCGGGCGCAACGGCATCACGTTCCGCAAGGCGGAGTATTATCACCCCGATATGGCACTCCTCAAGGGAAAGCGGGTGTATATCCGCTATCGCGACGAGGATCCGGAGCGCATCTGGCTCTATGATACGGACGACCGTTATCTGGGCGAGGCGGAGCGGATCACGGCTCTGCCCGCAATCACGGCGACGGCGGAGGAGCTGGATGCGGAACAGGCACGCAAGGCACGCGAGCGCAAGGCGGTGATCGCACATCCGTCGTATCAGGCGGCGAAGAACGCGCAGCCGCTCACGCCCGCCGATATTACGGAGCTGTACCGCGCATGCGGCGGCACGGCGGCAGATGTGAAGCCGTCAAAGGTGGTGGAACTGGTGACGCTGCCGAAGACGGGCAAGGAGTCCGTTCAGGCGATGCGTGCGACGGGGACGGATGATGTGAACCCGTTCGCCCTTATGGCAACGGCGAAGATTGAGAAGAGGAGGAAAAGCTGATGACAGCGGAAGCGGTAACGATGGGTACGGCGACGGCGGATATTGTCCGCCGCGTGGAGGAGTATCTTGCGGCGCATGAGGAGGTCAGCCGCGAGCGGTTCGCGAAGATGGCAGGGATCTCGGGCGGTGCGCTCTCGTCCTTTTTGAAGGGGAGCTATGCGGGGCGCGTGGATGTGGTGGCGCAGAAGATTGCCGCCGTGCTCGAAACGGAGGAGAGCCGCGCCGATGCGGTCATGACGGTCAAGGAGCCGGAGATCGTGGAGACGGAGGTCATGCAGAAGATGATGTTCGGTCTGCAATACGCGAATGACCGCAACGACATCATCTGCATCTACGGCGCACCCGGCATCGGCAAGACGGTGACGGTGAACCGATGGGTCGAGACGCATCCGAACAGTATCTTTTTCACTGCCTCGCCGAATATCCACAACGGGCGCGACGTGATGGAGGAGATTCTGGAAGCGATCGGCAAGAAGCAGACGGGGCGCAACAAGGCTCTTGAGAAGTCGATTGTGCAGATGCTCAAAGGCTCGAATCGGGCAATCATCATTGACGAGGCGCATTTTCTCCGGCTCTCGGCACTTGAGACGCTGCGCCGCATCCATGATGTGACGGATGTGCCGCTCATCCTCGTTGGCAATCCTGCGATCATGGACATCATCACGGAACAGAACAAGACACTGACGGGGCAGTTCTTCAGCCGTTCGACGCGCATCTCTCTGGATGCGAAGATTCCGCTCGCGGATGTGAAGAAGATCGTGCTGCAGCACGGCGTAGAGATGGACAAGGACTGTATCGCAGAGCTTCACCGCGTGGCACGCGGAACGGGTGCGCTGCGTGTGATGACGAAGCTGTTTCTCTTTGCGTGGACGATTGCGAACAGTGCGAAGCGTGCGATCGGGATGGATGACATCATTCGGGCGCGACAGGTGATTATCTCGCCGGAGGCGTGCTGATGGAGGTTTGCGTAGGGGACGAGGCGTTAAAGTGCGCCGTTCGGTTCTATTTTCGACAGCGCACTTTTGGCAAGGTGTATACGTTCCCTGTCAGTGCGTGCCGCAAGCCCTTTGTGCTCATCGTCTCGGAGCGTGAGCGGATGAAGCTCGGGCTTCCCGTAAAAAGTGCCGTCTCCGTGTTGGGGGATGAGCCGGATGATGCGGAACAATGGCAGCAGTCGAAAAAATATGAGCGACTGAAAACGGCGTGTGAAGATGTGATAAGGAGTTTACGACATGATAAAGACGTATGAAGATGAGCATGGCTGCCGCTATGAGGTTGGTTCAGATTACACGAAGGCGAATGCGTTCAAGACCTTTTACTGCAAGGCAGGGGAATCCCTGTGTCATGCTTGTCGTAAATTCAAGTGGAGAGACAATGTGAAGGATGCTGAGGCGGATCTTGACGCATACGCCGCCGCGCATGGATGGAAAGATGTGTCAGATGAGGAAGGAGCGTCGGAATGCTGAATCAGAAGAAAATCAGCCGTGCGGGGAGTGTGACGATCCCCGCGCATCTGCGGCGGGCATACGGTATCACGGCGGGGGAGCAGGTCGCGATCGAGATGGATGCGGCGGGCATGATCTCCATGAAGCGGATTGTCGGGCGATGCGTGTTCTGCGGTGCGGACAAGGAGCTGCGGGCGTACAAGGGACGGTTTGTGTGTGCGGCGTGTGCCGCCGCGCTCGGAAAGGAGGACGGTCATGTTTGAGGTGATTGAGACGCAGCCGAAGGAGGTCGCGGCACTGATTAGCCGTGCGGTGACACTGGACAGGGAGATTCGGCAGCGGAAGAAGTCGCTCGAAGCGATCAAGGCGAAGCTCCAGACGGCGGCACTTGCCGAGATGGAGAACAAGAATCTGCGCTATGTGCGCTATGATTCGCTCTATGGCAGTGCCGAAACGACGTACAAGACGAAGCTTGAGATCGACAACTATGCGCGTCTTGCGGCGGCACTGGACACGTCGGTGCTCGTAGAGGACAAGATCGTGCGGCGGTTGAGTGTCAAGTACGATGTTGACGCGCGATTCAAGGAGGCTCTGATCGCACTGGTACGCGGCGACTACGCAGAGCACGACATTGACGGCATCCTCTCCGGTATGGGGCTTGAAGATGCAAAGATGCGCAAGGTCGTCAGGAAGAAGCTCAAGGGCGACTATGCAAAGGATCTGGAAGTGCTCGCCGCCGTGGGAATCCACGGCGCACGTGAGGAAGAACTGGATGCGATCCGCGCCGAGCTGAACCGTCAGCTTGTCGAGCGGTTCTTTGAGCCTGATCGGATCGATCGCGACGAGATTCGCAACGCTGTTTTCCTTGAGGAGACACTGAGCTTCACGCTCACGCCGCAGAAGGGGGATGAGCCGGATGATAAAGACAGCGAAGATTAGCCCGAAGCAGATCGCCCTTCTCCATGTGGCAAAGCGGGAACTCTCGCTTGACGAGGGGAACTATCGGGCGGTGCTCTCGCTCTACGGCGGTGCGGAATCGGCGAAGGATGTGACACAGGCGGGCTTTACGCGGCTGATGAATTATCTGGTGCGCATTGGGTTCAAAGCCCCTGCCTTTGCCCCGCAGACCCGCAGGAAGCGTGACGCGGGGGCACTCATCGGGCCGTGGCAGACGGCGAAGATCGAGGAGCTTTACGTTGCCCTTGGCATCGATACGGCAGATCGTCAGCAGAAACTTTGTAAACGCGTCATCAAGAAGGCGTGGCCGCAGACACGCGGCGAGGCGAACAAGATGATCGAGTGCCTGAAGGCGATGGCAAAGAGGGCGGCACCATGAACGGCGAGGATATGCGTGCGATTTTGGATGAGATCGCCCCGGACGACCTGCCGGCGCAGTGGCAGGAACTCGCCGCATCGGTTGGTCTCGTCAATCTCCTGCAACTGTGCAAACTCTACGGCGGCACGTCGCTCTACATCCCGAAGTATGATAATCTGATCGCACCTGCGAAGCGGCGGGCGGTCGCGAAACTCTTCGACGGGAAGAATCACAAGGAACTTGCACGGCGGTTCGAGCTTTCCGAGCGCAGCGTGTATGAGATCGCTTCAGAACTCAACTGGCGCAAAAGTCAGATCAGTCTTTTCCCTTCGGCATAGAATCTTTGAACTGTGCAGATATAGCGTGCAGAAAATATTTTGTAGAATCGTATTGAGTGAAAAACTCGATACGGTTCTTTTTTTTGGAGGTGGCTGCGGTGTTTGCGTGTGTGAAAAATCTGGTGCTTTTTGTGCTGCATTTCATTCGTGATCTCATCTATGGGCCGGACGGGCGGCCGTCGCTTCTGGCGACGATGACGTTCGGGCTTTTCGTCCTCTTTGTATTCGTGACGATCTATCTGCTCTATACGGGGCAGGAGTGGAAGGACTACGCTGTCTTTGCGGGGACAACGACGACGCTGAGTGCGGGCGGCAAGATGGTGGATAAGTATATCAACAATGCGGGACGGTTCTGAAATCGTGCGCCGCTGTGTGAAAAGGCAACAGGGAGGAAAAACGAATGCTTGGCGATCTGAGTGCAAAATATGAATCGAGCGGCAGCCCTGCGACGATCTCGTCGGGTGAGGGCGACCCCGGCGGCAAGAGCTACGGGCGGTATCAGCTGGCGAGCAAGATGGGGAGCGTCCGCAGCTTCCTCGACTGGGCGGTGCGGCTCTCGGCAAACGAGACGTATGCGAGCTATGGACGCACGCTCGCGCAGTTCTCCATTGGCTCGACGGACTTCGATCAGGTGTGGCGTGAGATTGCACGCATCGACGAGGACGGTTTTGCGCGGATGCAGCACGACTATATCTGTTATGCGTACTACCTGCCCGCCGTGGAGGAACTGCGGCGCGTTGGATTCGATGCGGACAAGCATACGCCTGTCATGCAGGATGTGATCTGGAGCCGTACGGTGCAGTACGGCACGGGCAACATCGTGGAGATGTTCGAGACGGCATGTCATCGGATGTATAACGAGGCGAACGACGATTACAGCGGCTATCCGAATCTCTCGTATGTGGACGATGCACGCTTTGACTACGACCTCATCCGTGCGATCTATCTTGCCGTGTGCAAGACACCGGAGTGGACGGCGGCATCGTGCCGCTATGGTCTGTACAATCGTTTTGAAAGCGAGTGCGCCGAGGCTCTTGCGATGCTGGGGAGTGCGTGAGATGGGATGGAAGGAAAGGGCGGCGGAGGGCGTGCGTGGCACATACGAGCGGCTGCGGGAATCGCCGACAGCGGTGAGTGTCGTTCTCGCTCTGCTCCTGCTCATCGTGTCGCTCTTTGTGCTTGCATGGAAAGAGGCGGAGAATGATGCGCTGCGGCGCGAGCTTGCCCTTGCAAAGGAGCAGATCGCTGTCTATGAGAGTGCCCGCATACGCGAGGGAGAAAAGACCGTTGCGGTCAAGACAGAGGCGAAGACCTCCGCAGAGGTCGCCTATGTCCTGAAGGAATCTATTGCAGGGGACGACGGTAGCAGCGTTCTGGAACGGACGGATGCAGAGCTGAACGTTGCACCGCCGACGGTCGCCGTGAAGTACAACGGCAGGGAGTACGATCTGCCGGGCATTGCGGGCGAGACGACGAAGTTCGAGCGCGGGAAGATTCAGAGTGCGATTACAACGCACGCAACGCTCGACCTTACACCGCTGATTGATACAGCTGCGGAGCAGAAGGCTCGTACGGCGGCAAAGCATTTTTCGATCGGCATGTATGGGACGAGCGCGGGCGCGGCGGTCGGGATCGGGTATGAGAATCGGGACTATGGGATTGATCTGCTTGTGCATCCGATTGAGCCGTCGAAGTTCTGGGGCGTGGGTGTGAGGAGGCGGTTCTGATGGAGATTAACTGGACATCGGTCGTCCTCATGCTTTTTGGAACGGTTTTCGGGTTTATCGGGTATCAGTACAAGGAAATCCACGGGCGACTCAAAGAGGACATCGAGAAGAACAAGCAAGCGGTTGTCAAACTGGAGGATCGGATCGTGGATATGCAGACCAGATTCCCGAAGGAATACGCATCGCGGGATGATTACCTGCGCAGCGTTGCCAATCTGGATACGAAGGTTGACCGCATCTCGAATGAACTCATTTTGATTAACAAGAACATTGGACGGCTTGCAGGGGGTGAAGTATAAGCATGACAACACTGGAAGGACACACGTCGCGCGAGATTCGCGGGCGCATCATGAAGATTCTGAGCCTCAATTATCCGCAGCAGACGGGGGACAAGCTGATCGCTGAGATTCTGCTTGATGCACAGTATTCGACGACACCCGCAGCGGTGGAGACGCATCTCGTCTATTTGCGTGAGAAGGGGTATATCGCGCTTGAGGAAGCGGAATGCTTCGGTGTTTCGCGCAAACTCGCGAAGCTGCTGCCGAAGGGGATTGACCTCATCGAGGGCAATATCCCGCCGGACGTAGGGGTAAATCTCAATGGGTAGCCGGAGAAAACACCCGCGCATTACAACGGAGCTGCCGAAAGACCTCGTTCGTGCCATCAATGAGCGGCTGGTTGCGGGTGAGACGTATGAGAGTATTGCCGCGTATCTCAGAGAACGCGGGCATGATATTTCAAAGAGCAGCGTCGGACGGTACGGCAAGGATTTTCTCAGCAAGCTCGAACGGCTGCGCATCGTGAAGGAACAGGCGCGTACGATTATGAGCGAGGGCAAGGACGGCCCCGCACTTGAGATGACGGAGGCGGCGACACAGCTCGCCCTTCAGCTCATCATGGAGCGGCTGGTTACGGCGGAGGATCTGAGGGATGCGAAGAGCAGCGACATTCTCAAGGCTCTCGCGCTCCTCGAACGCTCGGCGGTGCAGCGGGAAAAGCTCAAGATGGAGGCGGGGCGTATGATGGAGGCGGCGGTCGCTCAGATCAAGGCGAGTCTCCAAGAGGAACTTGCGAAAAGCCCCGAGGTGCTTACACGTTTGGTCGGAATGGTGGATGCTGTGACGGCAGAGATGCGGGAGAAGCAGTAAGGAGGCGCGGGCATGTCTGTCATAAAGGAGCTTGTCGGAAGAAAGACACAAAGTCCCGCAATGGAGCGATACCGCACAAGCTATGAGGCGTACTGTGAATATGTCCATTACGGCAAGTGGAAGCCGTGCCGACATCTTCATCTCGTCTGCGAAAAGCTTGAGGCGGTGGAGCGCGGCGAGATTGACCGTCTCATGATTTTCATGCCGCCGCGTCACGGGAAATCCCAATCGACAACAGAGACGTTTCCCTCATGGTTCCTTGGTAGGAATCCCGATCGGCGCGTGATCGAGGTGAGCTACAGCGCGAGTTTCGCGCAGAAGTTCGGCAACCGCAACCGCAAGAAGGTCGCGGACTTCGGAGAAGCCCTTTTCGGCATCCGTCTCGACCGCTCGAACAGCTCTAAGACGAATTGGGACATTGAAGGGCACGCGGGCGGCATGATCTCCGTCGGTCTCGGCGGCGGCATCACGGGCGAGGGGGCGGATCTCCTCCTCATCGACGATGTGGTGAAGAACCGTAAAGAAGCGGAGTCGGAGACGGTGCGCGATGGCATCTGGGACGAGTACAGCGCGACGCTCCTCACACGCCTTGCCCCCGGCGGGCGTATCATCCTCATCATGACGCGCTGGCATGAGGACGATCTTGCGGGACGAATCCTCAAGGAGGCAAGGGAGAGCGGCGAGCACTGGGAGATCATCAACCTGCCCTGCGAGGCAGAGGAGAATGACCCGCTCGGACGTGCGCCGGGCGATCCGCTCTGGCCGGAGCGGTTCGGTGCAGAATGGCTCACAAAGAAGAAAAAGACGGTCGGCAGCCGCGACTGGTACGCGCTCTATCAGCAGCGTCCGCAGCCGCCGGATGCGGTGCGGATGTTTGGGCGTTCATGGTTCGAGATTGTGCGGGACTATCCGCGTGAGGCACGCAGTGTCCGCTACTGGGATCTGGCGGCAACGGAAAAGCGCGCGGGAAAGGATCCGGACTGGACGGCGGGCGCGCGGATCGCCGAGAAGGATGGCATCTATTACATTGTAGACATACGCCATGTGCAGAGCTCGCCGCTCGGTGTGGAGCGCCTTGTTGCACAGACCGCCGCGACGGACGGGCGCAGGGTGAAAATCTACATGGAGCAGGAGCCGGGCTCTTCGGGCGTCAATACGATTGACCACTACCGTCGCAGCGTCCTCAAAGGCTATACCTTCTATGGCGATAAGAAGACGAGCAACAAGGTCGAGCGCGCTATGCCCCTCTCGGCGGCAGCGGAGGCGGGCAATGTGCGGCTTGTCATCGGCGACTGGAACAAAGAATTTTTGGATGAAGCCGAGGTTTTCCCGAACGGTCGTCATGACGATATGGTGGATGCTGTGAGTGGTGCGCTCACAATGCTGACGAGCGCACGGTTCGGCATCCTTGACTACTACCGCACACAGGTAGAGGAGCGCGGACTTCTCGGGACACGCAAAGACGCGATGAAAGGAGGCGGGGCATGAGTTTTGGCACACAGTTTTTAAGCGGTGTTCAAGGCTTCATCAAGGCGTATTTAAGCGCGGGCGAGCCGCAGCGTGCCGCTATGCCGACAGGCACAGCCCCGTCACGGTTCGATTTCGATGTGCAGAGCAATATTCAAACGACCCCGCGTGCGGATGCGCAGGTTACATTTGAACAGCTTCGCGCATTTGCCGATGGCTATGATCTCCTGCGCCTTGCGATCGAGAAGCGTAAAGACCAGATTGAGGCGATGGATTGGAATATCGCGGCGGTTGACAAGACTGACCCTGTGGCACGCGCACAGGCGGAAAAGCTCTATCAACAGCTTCGCAGACCTGACGGCGTACACAGTTTTTCCCGTTGGATGCGGTCGATCGTGGAGGATGTGCTTGTCATCGACGCACCCGCGATCTATGTGCGGCGCAATATCGCCGGGCACATTCACGCGCTCGAACTGGTCGATGGGGCGACGATCAAGGTCAACATTACGAATGAAGGGCGTACACCTGCGCCGCCGCTTCCTGCATATCAGCAGATCATTGACGGGATCCCGGCGGTTGATCTTACGACGGACGAACTGCTCTATTTCCCGCGTAATGTACGCTCTCACAAGCTCTACGGAATGAGCAAGGTGGAGCAGGTCATTATGACCGTGAATCTTGCGCTCAATCGGCAGATGTACCAACTGGACTACTACACGCAGGGAACAATCCCTGAGGCGTTCTTATCCTGTCCGCCGGATTGGACGGTCGACCAGATCGGCACATTTCAAGTCTATTGGGATGCGCTGTTTGAAGGAAATACCAAGATCAAGCGCAAGGCTCGTTTTGTCCCTGCGGGCGTGAATCCGATTTTCCCGAAAGATTCACCGATGAAAGATGAGTTCGACGAGTGGCTGGCACGCATCATCTCGTATGCCCTCGACCTGCCGCCGACCGCACTCGTCAAGGAGACGAACCGCGCAACCGCCGAGACGACACAGGCGGCAAGTCAGGATGAGGGGCAGCGGGCTTTTCTGAACTACCTGAAAGAAATCATGGATATTCTGCTGCATGATTATTTCGATGTGGACGGTGTGGAGTTTGTCTGGGCGACGAAGGAGGAGGTCGAGCCGCTCAAACAGGCGCAGATCGACCAGATGTATGTGAATCTCCGCATCCTCACGCCGAGCGAGGTGCGCAGCCGTCTCGGCTACGATCCGCTCACTGACGAGCAGACGGCGGAGTTCGCGACACTCACGCCGCAGCAGATGCAGCTCCCCGCATTCTTTACCGCCGGAAATGTGCAGAAAGCAGATACTCCTCCAAAGCCCCGTGCGCCCGATGGCGAGAAAGCACGGCAAAGATTCACCGCTGCACTTCGCAAGATGTTCGACCGCGTGAAGCCTGACCTCTGCCGTCAGATCGAAACCTCGTATGCGAAAGCGATGGAGGCAGCGGAGAAACTGGACGCACAGCAAAAGAAAAGGATTTTGCGGGCAACGCTTGACGAATTGGAGTTTGATGGCTGGGCGATTCTCTTTGACGATGCTGCGGAATGTCTCGGGGAGATTGCCGCAGCGGGCGCATACGAGGGACTACGCAAGCTTGGCGTCTCTACGGATGGGATCACAGACATGGTGGACGCCGATGCGCAGGAGTGGGCACGCGTGCGCGCTGCCGAGCTTGTCGGTAAGAAGTGGAATGGAAAGGAGTATGTCGATAACCCCAAGCCCAAGTGGGCGATTACAGAGTCCACGCGGGAAGTCCTGCGCGGGACAATCAGCAAGGCGATTGATGAGGGATGGAGCCCGCAGAAGCTCACGGCCGCGATTCGCGACGATGAGAAGTTCTGGGCGCGGCGTGCGGATATGATTGCACGCACGGAATTCCAGTTTGCACACCAAAACGGCAATCTCATCGGCTGGAAAGCCTCGGGAATCGTAGCAGGGAAACAATCGCTCTGTATTGACGGCGGCTGTCCAATGTGCGTGGAGAACGCGGAGGTGGGAACGATCGGGATTGACGAGAATTTCCCGTCGGGCGACGAGGCACCGCCCTATCATCCAAACTGTTTTTGTACGCTCGTCCCCGTGCTTGCGGAGGACATGACGGACGGGGACAGCTAGACTACCTTTTAATTGCTTTCAAACACCCTTTAATTTTTTGAGAAATCCAAGATGAAGGGGTTTATATACACCGAAGATAAAAATGCGTTACAGAGGATTTTAGGAGGTGGAACATTGCTCTACATCCCGATTCGGAAAATTGAGGAGGAGCAGCGGCTCGTCTATGGTGTCGCCGCTGCCGAAGAGGTGGATCGTGCGGGTGAGATTTTCGACTATGAGAGTTCGAAGCCTTACATCGTGCGCTGGTCGGAGGAACAGGCACAGAAAAGCGCAAATGCGAACTACGGAAATGTTCGCGCGATGCACGGCGATGTTTCGGCGGGTAAGATCATCCGGCCGATTGACTTTGACGATGAGAGCAAGACGGTTAATGTTTGCATCAAGGTCGTGGACGACGGCGAATGGCGCAAGGTGCTTGAGGGGGTCTATACGGGACTGAGTTTTGGCGGGCAGTATGTGCGCCGCTGGGAGGACGGTGCGGCGGTGCGCTACACGTTGCAGCCGCAGGAGCTCTCGCTTGCGGATCGCCCGTGTGTACCGTCGGCGAGCATTGTCGAGGTGGTGAAGTCGGACGGCAGCGTTCGGAATATGGTGCTGAAAGGACGGAAAACAATGAATGAGAATGTGAAGAAGATTGACCTTGCGGAGTTCGGTGCGCTGATTAGCGACATTAACGCCGGGATTGCGGACGATGAGAACGTCCCCGAGAATTTGAAGACCTGTGTTGCGAATCTTGCCGCTGCGATTGCGGAGTGCACGGACGGCGGCGCGGCGGGCGCAGAGCCTGAGAAGACGGCTGAACCCGAAGCACCTGCCACACCCGCAGCGACGGACGGCGATGCGCCGAAGAAGCCGGATGAGGGCGATGTGGCGAAGGCGGTACAGGCTGCCGTCGCCGCCGCGCTTGAACCCGTCACTGCATCCGTCGCGAAGATGGAAGCGGCGCTTGCGGCGAAGGAACAGGAGACAGCAGCCCTCAAGGAACAGGTCGCAAAGCTCGCGACGGCTGCTGCACCTGCGCGCGTGGTACTCAATACAGATGGGATCAAGCTCAAGACGCAGAAGACAGATGCGCCTCCTGCGGATGACGCGCTCGAGCGCATCAAGGAGCAGCACGGCGCACAGCGTTCGTGGGCGTACTGAGGCAGAGGAGGAAAAAGAATATGAGTATGTATCAGGTCTCTAAGGAAACACTGGCGCGCATGGATGAGGCGCTGCGCGGCGCACTGAGCGCACCGCTCAAAAAGGCGGCGGGCGTGACGACGGAGAGCGGTCTCAAGAACTATGATTTGCAGCCCGCCGCGCGGCTCATGTACCCTGTACTCGCGCCGCTGCGCAATTCGACGCCCCGCGTGAAGGGCGGTGGTGGCGACTCTACGCACTGGAAAGCGATTACGGGCGTCAATATTGACAGCGTGTCGATGGGCGTTTCCGAGGGACAGCGCAGCGGCGTCATTGCCATTGAGACGAAGGATGCGTTCGCACTTTACAAGACGCTCGGTCTTGAGAATTTTGTGACGGATGAGGCAATCTTGCAGGGCGAGGGCTTTGACAATCTCCGCGCGATCTGTACGAAGAACCTGCTCGAGGCGGTCATCATCGGCGAGGAGAAGGTGCTGCTCGGCGGGAACTGCTCCATGAAGCTCGGCAAGACGAAGACGCCGACACTTGCGGCAAAGACAACGGGCGGCACCCTTGCGGCGTCGACAAAGGTCTCCGTCATCTGTGCGGCACTCACCTTCGAGGGCTATCATGCGGCGAATGTGGCGACGGGCGTCAAGGCAAAGGTGACACGCGAGAATGCGGACGGGTCGAAGGATGTTTATGGCGGCGGTACGGCGCAGAAGTCCGATGCGGTGAATGTGACGACGGGCGCGGGTGCGACGAACAGCGTCGTTGCCACGGTCACGCCGACGAAGGGCGCGTTTGCCTATGCGTGGTTCTGGGGTGCGGAGAACGCAGAGAAGCTCGGCGCGATTACGACAACGAGCAGTGTCACCATCACGGCAGATGCCGAGGGTACGCAGACGGCGAAAGAGCTTCCTGCGGCCGACTGGTCGGCGAATGAGCTTGTCATTGACGGCTATCTGACGCAGACCGTACAGAACGGCGGCTATTTCAAGACACTGCCGACGGCTGCGGGGCTGACGGCGGACAAGGCGGCGGGGATCGTCGAGATCGACGAGGCGTTCCGCTGGTTCTGGGACAAGTACAAGGCAAGCCCCGATGAAATCTATGTGAGTGCGCAGGAGCTTCAGAACATTACGCGCAAGGTGCTCGAAAACGGCGGAAGCAATCTGATCCGCTTTAATTTCGACGCAAGCCCCGAAAAAGTGGCGACGCTCTCGGCAGGTACGGCGGTCGGCTCGTATCTCAACAAGTACACGATGAGCGGCGGTACGCTCGTCCGCATTGTACTTCATCCGAATATGCCCGCCGGGACGATCCTGTTCCGCTCGACGACCATGCCCTACCCTGTGAGCAATGTCGCCAACATTGCCGAGGTGCGCTGTCAGCAGGACTACTTTCAGACGGAGTGGCCGCGCAAGACGCGCAAATATGAGTATGGTGTCTATGCGACGGAGGCGTTTGCTCTCTATGCGCCGTTTGCGTTCGGCGTGATTACGAACATCGCAGACGTGTGAGGAGGTTATCAATATGCTGCTGAAAGCGCATGACGTTACGGAAATCGTTATTGATGGCGTGGCCTATATGGCTGAGAGCGGGCTGATTGATGCGCCGATTAGCCCGCAGGAGGCAATCCTGTTTGGACTGGATGCGCCGACGGCAGAGGAGATTGCCGTACGAAAGAAGGATTCCAATGACGCCTCCGCCGATAATGCTGGAGGTGAGACCGGAAAAGGTCAAAACACTGACACGTCCAATCCCGACAGTGGGAATGCCGGAGGCAAGTCTGACGCTAAAGGTAAGGATGTCGGCGATGGCGCGGCATGAGCTTGTTACACTCAGCGAGTTAAAGGACTACATCAGCATCACCTCGGGGAGCGATAAGGATGACGCTCTGCTCCTCCTGCTCATCCGTGCTGCGTCTGCTTTTCTGCTCGCTGAGATGAACCGACGGGAAGGATTGGAGCATGACTATGAGCACACGAAGGGGTATCTGGACATCCCGGATGACATACGATTCGCCTGCTGCGAACTCGCCGCCCTGCGGTACAAAGAAAAAAGCCGCCTTGGCGAAGTCTCGAAAGACGTTGGCGGGCAGACCGTCGCGTTCTCACAAAAAGACCTGAGTGACTTCGGTCGCGCGGTCATCCGTCACTATAAGCGGGTGACGCCATGAGTATTGAGGCGGTCATCGTCGGCGACGAGGAAGTGCGGGCGCACTTTCGTCGTGCGGCGGGGGAGATTGACGGAAAGCTCGCGGACAGCATGGGACGCATCACGATCCGTTTACAGGCGCACGTTATCCGAAACAAACTTTCGGGGCAGGTTCTGAAGGTGCGGACGAATAATTTGCGCGGCAGCATCCATCAAGAGGTCATTCGAGATGGCAGCGGGATTGTTGGGCGCGTCGGCACCAATGTCGAATACGCAGCGTTTCATGAATATGGATTCAACGGAACACAGAGCGTACGAGAGCACATGCGGACAATTAAGATGGCGTTTGGAAAAATGCTCAAAGAACCGAAGAAGATCATGGTCGGTGCGCATGCGCGTCATATTGACTATAAGGGGAAATCATTCCTCCGTACAGCGCTGCAAGACCAGCGGGAGGAGATCATGATTGCTCTGAATGAGGCGGTAAAGGAGGCGATGCGGTGAACCGTGAAGCGATTTACGGCGGTGTATTTGACTGGCTGCGCACGCACGTCGGAGATGATGTGTGGACGTGGAGCAGGAGACTGAGGCACTGGAACGATGTGCCGGAAATCGAACAACCCGCCGTGTTCCTGACACAGAGCGGGGAGCAGATCGACCGCCTCCGTGCGGTCTGGACGCTCCGCATGGATGTGTATGTCTATGTGTCCGTCGGCGGCGAGGCGGATGCGGTCACGGCGATACCGATGAATCATATCGTCGATAAGATTACGGATGCGCTGAGACCGCGCCGAGAACTCGGTGAGATGGAGCAGACGCTCGGCGGACTTGTTCTGGATTGCAGGATCGAGGGAAAGATCGAGACCGATGCGGGCGTGCTCGGTGCACAGTCGGTCGCAATCATCCCTCTTGTGATACTGGCAGAAGATTAGGAGGTATAAAATGGCTCAGTTTATGTTTGGTGCGGGCATGATGATCGCGATCCCGAAGAAGCCGACACCGACCCCGCGCGTCCTCGGGACGATGCAGGAGGTGGGCATCGAGTTCTCGGGGTCGACAAAGGAACTGTTCGGTCAGCACCAGTTTGCGGAAGCCGTCGCACGCGGTCAGCAGAAGATCACGGGCAAGGCGAAAGCGGCAAACATCAACATGGATGTATACAACGAAATCTATTTCAACGAGGACGTTCTGCAAGGACAGAATCTCGCCATCTTCAACAAGGAGTTTGCGGTCGATAAGACGGCATTTACCGTGACTCCCACGCTCGCGGCAAATACGGTGTTCCTCGAAAATCTCGGCGTGCTGGATAACGCGGGCAAGACGCTCACACGGGTAAGCGGTACACCGAATGAGGGGGAATACGGCCTTGACGAAAAAACCGGCGTGTATACGTTCCACGCCTCGCTCAAGGAGAAGCCCGTCTTCATCTCGTACCTCTACCATGACAAGAAAAACGGCAGCCGCATCATTATCAACAATCAGTTGATGGGCGAAGCCCCGACGTTCAAGTCGATTTTCAACGGGCGGTTCAATGGCAAGCAGATGACGCTGATCCTCAACTCGTGTACGTCCTCGAAGCTCTCGCTCATCTCGACGAAGCTCGAAGACTTTTCCATTCCCGAATTTGACTTTGCGGCGATGGCAGACGATACGAACCGCGTCGGTGAGCTGAGTATGCTTGAGTAAGAAGGGAGCACATACATGAACACACAGGCATTTTATGAGGGCACGGAGGTCACGATTCGCGGGGAAAAATACATCTTCCCGGGGCTCAGCCTTGCACAGCTTGAGGACAATATCGCGGAGATCGAGGAGATCCAACAGATGACGGATGCGGACATGCTGAAGGGAATCGGAAAGCTCGCGCACTTCCTGTATCTTGCATTCAGCCGCAACTATCCCGAGATCAGCGAGGCAGAGTTTAAGAACATGATCGACATCCGCCTTGCGCCGAAGCTCTTCCAGTACATTCTCGCCGAAAGCGGGTTTGAGGAGGGCGTACCTCACGCGGGGGAAGCTCTGCCCGCAGCGGGCGCATAGATTTTCAGGCGGTCTATGCCGAGATCGCCTGTGCGACGGGGTGGACAATCGACCACATCCGGCACAGCCTGACACTCAAACGCTATAAAGCCCTCAAGGCGGTATGGAGAAAGTCGCCGCCCGCACATGTGTGTCTGGCGGCAATTTGCGAATATCTCGGGATGAAGCTCACGGCGGATGAGCCGCAGCGTGCAGCAAGCAGCGGGCAGGAAGAAATCTACTACGACGAAAGTTATTATGACGTTGGAGAGCAGCAGGGCGCGGCGGCGGCACTTCGCGCGGGCTTCGACCATGCGATAGGGAGGTGAGAGGATGGCAGCGGAGAACAAGATTGACGTAAAGATTACGGCATCGCCGCAGGAGTTTGTCTCCGGCATCAACAAGGCGCAGCAGGCTCTCGGGAGCGGGATGCAGAGCATTCGGGCATCGGTTGCGGGGGCTGCGGGCAGTGTCAGAGCCTCCGTTGCCTCCATGAAGAACGCAATCGGCGCAGCGGGCATCGCCGTCGTCGGCGCATTCGGTACGTCGGCAAATGCGGCAATCGAGTACCAAAAGGCACTTGCGGGGTTGTCGCGCACCAGCGGCATGACAATCGCCACGTCCTCCGAGCTTGCCTTTGCGGCGAGTCAGGTCGGGATGAGCACCGCTGATCTGACGCGAAACATCGGCTTCCTTGCGCGCTCGATTGTAAGCCTTGAGCGTGATGCGGACAATGCGGGGAATGTCTTTAACCGTTTCGGGATCAGTGTGCACGATGCAAGCGGCGCACTCCTTCCGACGAGTGAGATTCTCGGTGCGGTTGCTGACCGCTTTCAGCGTATGCCGGACGGCGTGGAGAAGACCGCGCTCGCCATGAGCATCTTCGGGCGCGAGGGGCGCACGATGATTCCGCTGCTCAATCAGGGGAGCGCGGGGCTTCAAAAGATGGGGGAGAAGGCGAAGAGCCTCGGGCTTGTCTTTGATAATGTATCCGCATTCAAATCCTATATCGCCGCACAGCGGCAATGGGACGCAACCCTCAAATCCCTGCAAATCCAGATCGGGAGCAGCGTTCTTCCCGTTTTAACTGCCTTTTCAACGGGGATAACAAACCTTTTACAGGCGTTTAACCGCATCGACCCGGAGACGCGCAGCGCGATTATTACGGCGACGAGTCTCGCGGCTGCCATCGCCGCACTGACGCTCGGATGGGGTGCGGCGGCTGCGGCGATTGCGGCGTTCGGCGGACCGTTTGCCCGCGTCGGTGTGATGATGGGCTCTATGCCGAATGTCATCGCAGCGTGCACAGCGGGCATCAAGACCTTTGTCGTCGGGCTTGCAAGCGGGACGATTGCGCTTGGAAAATATGTGCTCTCGGGGCAGCTCTTTACGGCGATTCATGGGAAGATGACGGCGGCGATGGCAGCCGCCCGCGCAGGGATGGTTGCAACGCGCAGTACCGTGGTCGCCGTCTCTCTTGCGTTTCAGATCGGCGGCGTGCGTGCAATCCTGTCCTATTGTGCTTCGCTTGTTTCTTTGCGTTCCGTGCTTGCCGTCGGGCGCGTGGCACTCCTCGCTTTCTATGCAACTGCGACGGCGGGTATCGCCGTGATCCTTGCACTCGCTGCCGTCTGGGCGAGCGGGATGACGAATATCAGCGAGGCAACTGCGGGAACGTGCGACGGGCTGATCTACGGGCTGAATAATTTTGCCGATGGCGTTGGTGAAATCTGTTCGGGCATCGGTCAGATTTTTACAAGTCTCGCCCTTACGATCGGCAAGGCACTCGTCGGTGATTTCTCGGGCGCAGCCGAGGCGGCAAAAGGCATGATGCAGGGGGTCAAGGATATTGGTGCGGGATTTTGGGACAGCATCAAGGGGCTTGGTCAGGCAGTTTACGGTGCGGCATCCGATCCCGAGGGTGCGCTCAATTTTGCAAAGACGGCGGGCAGTTCGCTCTGGGGAAGCATCAAAGAGGCGATGGGGTTCGGCGGCGGGGATGTACCGTTTGACGTGGATGCCGACGACATCGGTTTTTCCCCGGGCGGTGGAGGTGACGCAGGTGCGGACGCGGGCGCAGGTGCGGGTGTAGGCGGTGAAACTTCCAGCGCATACGAGGCGGCGAAGAAACTCTATGAGCAGCAGATGCAGCTTGCAGAGTACACCGCCGCCGAGAAAGAAGAACTTTATAAACGCTATCTTGAAAACGTCACAAAGTCCGAGCAGGAGGCGATGGACTACCGCATCGGACTCTATGCGCTCGAGAAAGAATCCTTTGCCGAACAGCTCAAGGAGCGTGAAGTCGATCTTGAGAACTCCTATATACGCGGCAAGGTCAGCGAGCAGACCTATCAGGCGGAGCTTGCGGACATCAAGCGCAGCAGTCTTGATGCGGAGGTTGAATTTCGCGCCCGTGCCGTTATGGAGGCGAATCGCCTCACGGAGGAGGAGAAAGAAAAACAGCTTGCCGCCTACAAAGAAAAGATTGAGGCAACAAGCTGGTATAAGTCTGCATTGACGGAAGTTCTGAATGCAGAGAAGAAACTCGCGGATTACGAACTGACGATTCAGAACAAACTCCTCGAGTATCAGCGGACGCGCGCGCTGGACTCCGTTTCGCTTGAGGAAAAGCGAATCGAGGGGCTATATAACGCTGGTGCAATCTCACAGGCGGCGCTTCTTGCGAAACAGGGCGAATTTGAAGAGCAGCGTTACCGGCTCCAGCGTGCAGCAGCGAAGAAGGAACTTGCGGATAATGCGCTCGACATCGGCAAGATGACCGCCGCCTATGAGGCATATGCGGCGGCGCGTACCGAACTGGACAAAGAAATCTATTTCAATGAGATGCTTCTCAGCTCCAAAAATGAAGAAGCGACGATTGCGGCACTCAAGTCTCTTGAGGAACTTTACGCGCAGCACGCCGAGAAGCTCCTCAGCATCCAGCAGAAACAGCGGGATAAGGAAATCGGCATTGTGAAGGGCGTGCGCGACACGCTCGCCGATGAAATGTCTGCCGTCATGCAGGACGTTGCAAAGGGCTCGAAGAGTGTGCTTGAAGGGATTCGGTCACTGATCTCTTCCACCATGTCGAGCATTCTCAAACAGATCACGAATCGACTTTCTGAAAACATCGTTCAAAAGGCCTTTGCGAATGTCTTGCAGAAAAAGAGTGCGCCGGATATGACTGCGGTTGCCGCCGAACAGACGACACAGGCAGCGCGGACGGCGGCAGCACAGGCGGGCGCGATGCAGCGCACAACGATCGAGCAGACAAGCGGAGCAATGCAGGTCGCGGCAACCACCGAAAAGGCGACCACACAGATCGGGGTGGAAACGGCAAAGGATGAGACAATCGTCGCCTCTTCGGCGGCGGCGGGTCAGGCATCCGTTGCATCGATACAGGCGAGCATTACGGCGATGCTCCAAATGCTTCCGATCATGTTGGTGCTATCGGCACTCACGGGGCTCTTCGGAGGCGGAAAATCCTCAAAGACGGAGAGCACGGGGCCGGGTATCAACCTCGGGCGAAATCCCGACAGCTACTACAAGACGCCGCGTCTGACCGGGATTCCGTCGTTTGATGTTGGTTCGTGGCGTCTGCCTGCTGATACCCTCGCGATGGTACACAAGGATGAGATGATCGTCCCCGCTGCGGGAGGGCAGGCAGACGGCGTGCGCAGCCTCCTATCAGGCGGCGGTACGCGGCAGGCGCCGCAGATCAACTTGTCCTACAGCGCCGTGCATACGGGGCGTACGGATGCAGACGTGCGGCGTGAGATGCGCGAGAATGCGAAATATATGGTCAAGGTGCTCAATGGTGAGTATCGGAAATTCAATCGGGGCAATCTGAAAGGGTGATGGTTGTGGCGGTCAGCGTGTTTCCGGAACTGCGCGGACTTTCGTGGGATGTTACGAAAACGCCTGAGTTCTTCACTCTTTCAAAGGTCAGCCCGTCCGGCGTTGACATCTCCGCCGCACTCTCTGCCTATCCGCGCTGGCATTTCTCGCTCTCCTATGAGTGTCTGCGTGCAGGTGTGGAGGGGGAACTGCAAAAGCTCCTCGGATTCTTCCTTGCCTGTCGTGGCAATGCCGTTGACTTCCTCTATCGCGATCCGAGCGATCATAAGGTCAGCCGCCAAACATTCGGTGTGGGAGATGGGAGGACGGCGATATTTCAGCTTTGTCATAATATTGGCGGATTTATCGAGCCGCTCTATGACACGGCGAACGAGACGGTCTATATCGGGGACACACAAAAAGACGGTGGGTATATGATACGTGACGGGATCATTTCGTTTACAGCACCGCCCGCAGCGGGAAAGCGACTCACATGGTCGGGGGACTTTTACTATCGCTGCCGTTTCAAGGAGTCATCGCTCGAGGTTCAAAATTTCGCCTTTAAACTCTGGTCGGCGCGGTCGGTCGAATTTGCCACATCAAGGAAGGTGTTTGCCTCATGAAAGAAGCAAGTGAGCGGCTGAAACGACTGCTGATTGAATCGCAGACGTTCTACATCGCCGATCTCTACAAGATTACGCTCACGGATGGAACGATACTGCGCTACACCTCGGCGGATATCGTGCTCATGGTCGGTGACGATCGCTATACGCCTCTTGCGATTGAGCGCGACGGCACGACGCAGACCAATGATATCACCGTCGACGAAATGCACCTTACGATAACTGTGGATGCGGCGCAGCGCCTTGACCGTGAGACGACCATCATGCAGGGCGTTGCGGCGGGACGCTTTGCAGACGCTGAGGTAGAGCTGCATCGGCTCTTTTCTCCGCAGCCCTTCACCATGTTCACGGGACGCATTGACCCTGACTATGCACTGCTCTGGTGGCTCGGCAGACTGAACATCGAGCGCGCGGGGGGGATCACGATCGAGGCGACGGTGGCATCTATGACGGAACTGCTCAATGTCAAATTTCCAACGCATCTTTACTATCCACCCTGCATCTACACCCTCGGAGATGCGAGCTGCGGGGTCGATCTGGAAAAATTTCGGCAGCGGGGTACGGCGACGGGTGGAACGCGTAGCGTCATAGAAACGAATCTTTCGCTTGCGAACGGCTATCTTGCGCAAGGGAGCATGACATTTACCTCTGGGCGCAATGCGGGCGTTACGCGGACGATCCGCACGAATGAGGGAGGTGCGATTACGGTGGTTATGCCGTTCTACTATCCGCCTGCCGCAGGAGATTCTTTTGAGGTGCTACCTGCCTGTGATAAAAGTGTGAACTGCTGTAAAGTGCGCTTCAACAATCTCGCACATTTTCGGGGCTATCCGTTCATCCCCGTACCCGAGACAGCGTATTAAGAGGAGGGGCGAGGATGAATGCAAAAGAAGAGCGCGAACGCGAGCAAGTGGTTGACGAGGCTCTGACGTGGCTCGGAACGCCGTATCATCACGCGGGGCGTGTGAAGGGCGGCGGCACGGACTGCGGGATGCTCATCTTGCAGACGTTCATCAATGTCGGTCTTATTCCGGATATCGAGGTTGAATACTATCCGATGGACTGGCACCTGCATCGGAGCGCGGAACGCTATCTCGGATGGGTGACACGGTACTGCCACAAAGTCGGGCGTGAGACGCCGCTTCCCGGGGATATCGTCGTCTATCGCTATGGGCGTTGTATCAGTCACGGGGCGCTGGTTGTCGATTGGCCGCGCATGATCCACGCCTATCTCGGGCTTGGTGTCATTCTGGCAGACGGCAATGATGTGGATATGCAGAAGCGGCAGAGCGGAATCTATAGTTACTGGGGGTAAATCATGGGCGCGATATTAGGTGGAGGCGGCGGGACAGTCAGCACGGCGGACACGCGGATCGGCAGTCTTGCGATCTCGCAGAGCACCTATGGCATTGCGATACCCGTGGTATTCGGAACGGCGCGCGTTGCGGGCAATATGATTGACTATATCGACTTTACCGCGATTCCGCACACGACAACAACGCGCAGCGGGGGCAAGGGCGGCGGTGGAGGCGTTACCTCGTCCCATACGACGTACACATACGAGGTTGCGGCGATATTCTCCCTCTGTGAGGGTCCGGTCGAAGGCGTTCGGCGCGTTTGGAAGAATAAGGAGGTGCACACGAAACTCGAAGACCTCCGCATGAGTGTCTATACAGGTGCAGCTGGGCAAGCTCCGTGGCCGTGGATGGTCGGAAAACATCCGGAGCGCGCCCTCGGATATCCGGAGACATGCTATATTGCAAGTCCGAATCTTGAACTCTCGTCATCGGCAACGGTTCCGTCATTTAACTACGAGGTGGCAGGTCGGGACATTGCCACGGGCAAGGAGGACGCTGCACCGATCTCCATCATTCGCGGCATTCTCTCGGATGCGCAGATCGGCGTCGGATTTCCTGTGCGGTATCTTGCGGACACGACGCAATTCGAGCATTATTGTACGGTCAACGGCATCTATTTCTCCCCCGCCTATGACAGTCAGAAGGAAGCGCATGAACTCATCGCTGCACTTCTGGAAGCTGCCAATGCCGCCCCTGTATGGAGTCAGGGAAAACTTAAATTTGTTCCGTACGGACTGTCGCAGCAGACGGCAAACGGCGTGACCTATACGCCGCCCAAAGCCCCACTTTATGACATCACACACGATGATCTTGTCTATAGCGAGGGCGAAACACCGATCACGATCCGTCCGAATCTGACGAGTGACCGCTACAATGTGCAGCCTGTCGAAATCCTCAATCGGAAAAATGATTACAACGTCGAGCCGATCAAGGCAACGGACGACGCCGACATCAGTCAGCGTGGGATCCGCACGGCAGACAGCATCGAGATGCACTTTATCACGGAGCCGGATGTTGCGACATTTGCGGCACAGGCAATCCTCCAACGCAAGCTTTACATTGCGGCGCAATATGAATTTACACTTTCGTGGCGGCACTGTCTCCTCGACCCCATGGACGTGGTGACACTCACAGATGAGATTCTGGGGCTGGATCATCATCCTGTGCGTATCCTCACGATCGAGGAGGACGAGGAACTCAATCTTAAAATCACGGCGGAGGACTGCCCGGATGGGATCAACAGCCCGACCCTCTACACGACGCAGGCAGCGCAACGGCCGAAGATGGATTACAACATCGCCCCGGGCAGCGTTGTGCGGCCTGTTATTTTCAATCCGCCTCCGGAGATGACGGACACAGGATTTGAAACGTGGATCGCAACAAACGGAGAATCACCGAACTGGGGCGGGTGTACGGTCTGGGCAAGTACGGACGGCAGCACCTATAAGAGTATCGGCAAGATCGACAGCCCTGCACGGCGCGGTGAACTCATAGGTGAACTGCCGATCGGAAGTGCTGTGGATGAAAAAAATGCCTTGCATGTGCGCCTTTCCTCCGGCGATGAACTGCTCTCAGGAACGAGGGATGATGCACAGTCATACCGAACGGCGTGCTATGTGGATGGTGAGATCATTGCCTATCGTCGCGCGAGACTCATGGCTGCGCGTGAATACGAGCTTTCACCACTGCAACGAGGTGGGTATGGCTCGGAGATCGGGATGCACCCGATTGGCAGCACGTTCGTCCGCTTGGATGCAGCGGTCTTCAAATATCCTTATGGAGCCGACGATCTTGGAAAGAAGATCTATTTGAAATTCACGTCATTCAATATTTACGGGACTGCGGAGGAGTCCCTTGCGGATGTTGAGGCGTACGAACATACTCTGAATTGCCTTATGCCACAGGAAGTTACAGACATTGTGCTGGATGAGGACACCTATCGTCTGCGCGATGGCACGGTCTTGTCAGATGTTCTTGTCGCCTTCAAGGGCGGTTCAAAAGGGCTTGTCAGCAGTTATAACGTCTATTATGAACTCAACAAGAATGGCACTTGGCAATTTGCGGGCACGGCGGCAGAGGGTGACTACCGCATTAAGGCACTGCCGCAGGCGCAGAACGTTCGTGTCAAGGTGACGACAGTTACGAAATATGGCGTGGAGTCGGCGGGGGCTGTGAGTGATGTGATTATTCTCGTTGGCAAGAGTGCCCCGCCGCCGAATGTGACAGGGCTGCGCCTCCGTCAGAATCCGTACAATCGCGAGGAGGTTCTGCTTTCGTGGAACGAACTGTCTTTAACAGATGTGCCAGATCTGCGCGGCTATGAGATTCGGCTCGGAAACCTGAACTGGGAGGCTGCGAGGAAACTCAACGGGGATCCTGTCTTTCGGAACGAATTCAGTCATATTGTAAAATCGGATGGATCGTATACCTATCGTATGAAGTCCCTCGACAACAGCGGCAATTATGCGATCAATGACACCTATGTAACGGAACAGATTCGCGTTATACCGGACGCTGTGACCGATTTGACCGCTGTGCAGAGCAAGCAGGATCGCAGCAAGGTTATTATTTCCTTTGCACCGTCTCCGGGCGAGGATATTGCACGATATATCATCAAATATGGTGATGATTGGAAGAAGGGCACCCTCATCACGGCGACAAAGGAAACAATGCACGCGTGGAGCGTCCCCTCATCCGGCACTTATAACATTATGGTTCAGACCGTCACGATTGCGGGGCAGGTCTCTCCGATCTCGAATGTCTCTGTCACCATCACCATTGAGCCGCTTGACGTGACCGGATTCTATGCTGTGCAGTCGCCTACGGATAAATCTATTGCACGACTCTCGTGGGATACGGTTTCGGACGCAGATACGGCCTATTACATCATCAAGGAGGGGGATGTATGGGAGAGAGGGCGCGTGATTGCCCCGCGCGTCTCAGGCGTTTCCTATGACATCAAGATCGAGGAGGAGCGCCTGATTTCGTGGATGATTAAGGCGGTCACAATCGCAGGGCACGAATCTCAATATGCGACAAGTATCTCCTCCGTCTTTTCCCTCCGTCCCTCGCCTGTGCGTGATCTTCAGTGCAGGCAATCAGAAGACGACCGCTCACGCCTCATGCTCCAATGGAGCCGGGTAGAGGACGGCGATCTCAAGGGCTACGAGGTGCGCATCGGCGACAAATGGGAGACCTCGGAGGCGCTGCCGCTGACTGGCGAACTCTATGCGGCCTACAAAATGCACAAATCTCAGAGTGTGCGCGTTATGATTAAGACGCTCAATGCGGCCGGCTACTATTCTGACGAGACTTCCATTTCTTATCAGGCGAAAATCGAGCCGGAGGACATTCAGAATCTCAAGGCGTTCCAGAATGGTGACAGTATCGAACTCTACTGGGACACGCCCGGGGAAAAAGATATTGCAGGCTATGAAATACGAGAGGGAATCTCATGGGACAATGGTCAAATTGTTGCAATCGGCGTACTGACACCGAGTCATACGGTTGAAATTGATACATGTCGCCCTTATCGCTATACCGTCAAGGCAATCAATAAGGCAGGGCATTACAGTGTTCTCGCCGCAGCGGTTACAATCACTGTGACCGAACTCATGCCGAAGAATATTATCCATTCTTACGATGAATTTGACGCAGAGGACGGGACGCATGAGAACACTGAGTTTGCAGAGTCTGAGATCAATTGGCAGACCATCGGCGGACGGTTTTCTGACTATCCAAAGGTGAAATTTGTAGACGTGGGCGGCGGACGTATTCTGCGACTAAAAAAGAGCGGAGCGG
>ERZ773035.462-NODE-462-length-33540-cov-45.342452_pt1 | contig 33540 bp, 21 predicted proteins | sample MGYA00511487_ERZ773035 | MGnify/ENA primary metagenome ERZ773035 (study PRJEB29015, sample SAMEA2737985) | human oral metagenome | biome: human oral; feature: human-associated habitat; material: dental | place: China | collected 2024 ...
TGGAGGAGTTCGGCCCGCACATGCTGGTGCCGGTGATCGCCGAGGACGAGGGCGCTGGGGACGGGGCGGGCCCGGTCCCGGCGGGCGTCCCGGCGGGGAGGGCGCGGAAGGCGGAGCCGGAGCCCGCAGTCGCCCCGGCGGGGCGGCCTTTCGTCCGCGCCGAGCAGGAGGCGGCCCTGCGGCGCGCCAAACGGGATTTGGAGAAGCTGGGCCGCGTGAACCCGCTGGCCCTGGAGGAGCACGAGGCGCTGGCGGCGCGCCACAAGTTCCTGGTGGACCAGGTGCAGGACTTGAAGTCGTCGAAGGCGGACCTGCTGCGCATCGTCGAGGACGTGGACCGGCGGGTGGAGGAGGCGTTCACCAGCGCGTTCGCGGACACGCGCGAGCAGTTCGCCCACACTTTCTCGGTGCTCTTCCCGGGGGGCACGGGCGACATGGTGCTCACGGACCCACAGGACATGCTGACCACGGGCATTGAGATCGAGGCGAAGCCGGCGGGCAAGAAGGTGAAGCGCTTGTCGTTGCTGTCGGGCGGGGAGCGGTCGTTGGCGGCCATCGCGTTCCTGGTGGCGATCTTCAAGGCCCGGCCCTCGCCGTTCTACGTGATGGACGAGGTCGAGGCCGCCCTGGACGACGTGAACCTGTCGCGCCTGCTCACCATTTTCAAGGAGCTGCAGCAGGCCTCCCAGCTGATCGTCGTCACCCACCAGAAGCGCACCATGGAGATCGCCGACGCCCTTTACGGCGTCACCATGCGCGACGGCGTGACCACTGTGGTGTCGCAGCGCCTGGAGCAGCGGGGGAGCGGGGCGTAGAGGGCTGGGCGAGCGCGCCCGGACGTGTGGGCGACGGGCCGTTTCCTCCCCGGACCGGGCTGCGGCGCCGATCGGGACGCCGGTCGGGGCGCGGATCGCGGCGTCCGCGTTGGGATGCTGGCCGGGGCGGGCGCGGGTCACTGCCCGGCGGAATCTCCTGTGGGTGTTGGCGCGGGGACGTACTGGCAGTGGGCGGAGGCGACGCTGGGGTCGCCGGGGCGGGCCGCAGAACCGGGGATGCCCTCGCGTTCGCTCGTGCACACCATCGTCATAGGGGAGCGGCCCGGGGGAGTGCTCTGAGCGGAGTCGCCCGTAGGCGCACTGGGGGCACCGGGGGCAGCAGGAGCGGCGGGAGCAGTGGGTGCGCTCGTAACAGCGGAGGCCAGGGAGGCGTCGGCGAGCACGAAGGCGCACGCGAACGCGAGGACTGCGGGAACGTAGTGGCGGAGGCTCATAGGTTTCAGCACGGACTCTTCTCCTTCCAATTCAGTGCGGCGGATCAGTCAGCGTCGACCATGACGATGAATGTTCGCCTCACTTGCTTTCGATGCTAACGCCTAACACCCCACTAACGCAAGACCCTTGTTATGGTCTGTGTATAACCATTGTGATTACCGGTAAGTATGGGTGTGGGGCATTGGATCGTGCTTGGTGCTGTGGAAGGTGCGTGATGCCGTGGCGCTCGGTCGGCGGGCCCGCGGGGGCTGGGTAAGAGTTTTGAGCCGGGTTCCCCCCTCTTCGCGTCCAGCTCGGCGGTCGGCGGGCTGTATATTCGCCCGGCAGGGCCATAGACGTTGTCTATACCCCCGCGGCCCGGGAACACGCCCGCCCGGCAGGGCGGGTGGGGTCGCCGCGAGTGCAGGTTGGTGATGAAGGAGACGCAGACCCAGTCGGCCTGCGCGCGCACGCAGGGGATGTCGGCGGCACACAACTCGTTGAGTCCACGGGCGACGAGACAGCGGTTGACCAGATCCGCAGGACACGCGTCCCGGGGCGCCGATGGGTTTTGAGGATCTCATTGGCGCGGCGCGGCTCCCGGTCCGCTGCTTCCAACTGGCGGATATGTGCCTCCTGATCGCCGATGTCGCCGCGCTCATCGTGCCCGCCCTGCTCCACAGCGCGCCCAGGTGCGCAACGCCTGTGGGCGGACCCCTAGCCCGCCCCCGATCCGCGTGAAAGCGCCACGACGCGTCAACGTATCAGCCCGCGCCTCCACGACCAATCGCATCGCCCGTTCCCGCAGCTCAATAGGGCGCTTCCTCTGAGCAGGCACCCCGAACATCCAATCAGGCCTACGACGCTCTCCACCATAGCCGGGGCACTTCACCCCTTAGTCAGAGTCTCAATGCACCTGATGGTGCTGGGTGCTCCCTGACCAGCTTCGGCTACGACGACAACTGGAGGGTCCAGGTCTTAATGCACCTGGTGGTGCTGGTGCTCCCTGACCGCCACTCGTCATCGCCAGCATCGTGCGCGACGGAGTGTGTTAATGCACCTGATGGTGCTGGGTGCTTCCCGACCGGAAGGCAGCACAGCAGGCCCGCGGCAGCTCCAAGTGTCTCAATGCACCTGATGGTGCTGGGTGCTTCCTGACATGGCAGCTCGCCGAAAATAGCTCGCTGAACAACAGAGTCTCAATGCACCTGGTGGTGCTGGGTGCTTCCCGACCTGTCGTCGGCGGCTTCGTAGGTGGCTGCATTTACTGTCTCAATGCACCTGGTGGTGCTGGGTGCTTCCTGACCAAAAACACGGAGGACATTTCCGTGTATGTGAATATGTCTCAATGCACCTGGTGGTGCTGGGTGCTTCCCGACCCCCTCGGCGTGTTGTCCGTTGTCCCGCCTGGGGAAGCGGGCCCCGGGATCGCCACTGGCCCGAAAGCGCCCCTTGGACCGGGCAGCACGTTGTCGATTAAAGCAGACTTTGCCCAGTTCTCGCAAGGGTCGCCACCGACGGGCCTGCCGGGGCTCCGCGCCACCAGATGCCGACGCGGCCATGCGGGTTCCGAGGTGTCCCTGTCTAAGTTTTCAGACAATGAAGCGGAGATGTGGGTCACAAGACCGGGTTCTCGGTACTGTGGTTACCGGACATGTAAATTGCTGTGCCGTGCAGCCGCGCACTTGACGAGGATGAACGATCGTGCGAACACCTGAATCGACAGGCGGAACCGTGGCAGGCTCCGCCGTCCGGTGGAGCACGGGGCAAACGTCGGCGGATCGGTTCATCGGCATCCGATTGTACCCGCTTCGGCGCGTGCTCCACGGAGGTGCTCACCTCCCGGATGACGGGAGCTCGAAGAACCCCCACCCCGTCTACGACCGCGCAACATCCCGGCAGGCGCTGCAAGGAGCATGGAACTACTTGCTCGCCCGGGACGCCCGCGACGGCGACATCTCGGCGCAGAGCAGAACGATCATGCGGGATCCCGACGCTTTCATAGAGGAACTGGCCCGTTGACTGAGCGTGGGCACCTACCTGCCCGAGCCCCTCGTCACAGTGACGATGCCGAAACCCAAAGGTGGTACGCGCACCCTCAACATCCCCACGATGCGCGACAGGATTGTGGAGCGCGCTGTGGTCGATACGATCACCTTCGACGTGGAACTCGTGCAATCCGCTTGCTCGTTCGCCTACAGGGGCGGAATCGGCCGCGATGACGCGATCCACCTGATCACCACGATGCGCGACGAGGGGCTGCCGCATGCGCTGGGCACAGGGCTTTGGGGGCTTCTTCGGCCACGTCAATATCGACGATGCGCTCGCCCAACTGCCCGCCGCGCTCAACGAGCCCGCTTTCCTCGAGCTCCTCCACCTCATCGGGCGCCCGCGCCGCTCAACTGGGAACAGGAGGGTCCGCACGCGCGGAATCCCCCAGGGCTCCAGCCTCTCGCCCCTCATCGCCAACCTCGCCCTCACCGACGTGGACAACGCGATGTGCGACGCGGGGTACGGGTACGTGCGTTTCGCCGACGACATCGTCGTGTGCGGAGACTCCCCTGCGCAAGTCGCCGAGGCGCGCGCCCGCCTGTCCGCAATACTCAACCAACGTGGTTTCACACTCAGCGAGGAGAAAACAGCCGTGACCACTTTCGACGACGGATTCTGCTACCTCGGCGCCAATTTCAACGGGCGGAGCCCCAGAACCGACCCGCATCACGACATCAAAGGCAGCCCTGATCCCGACAGCGTCGTCTACGTGGGGCGGGACGGTGCGCGCGTCCACCTGTCGAAGGGGCGCCTCGTCGTGGACAGCGAGTCCGGCATCCCCAAATGTCCATACCTCAACGGGCGATCACCCGAATCGTCCTCACTGGTAACGTCGGGTTGTCCGCGGGGGCGCGCTCGTGGGCGTTGTACAACGACATCGACGTCGTCTGCCTTTCCCGGCACGGCCACTACCTCGGCCAACTCGCTGGGCCGAAGACGGCTGCGAACGCGGCGCGCTTACTGGCCCAAGCCTCGTTCTCCTCCGACCGGGACAAACGCCTCCCGCTCGCGAAAGCGATCATCACGGCGAAAGTGCGCAACCAGGTCCATGTCCTCAACCGGATCGCGCGGAGGACGCCGCCTGTCGGGCTGCAGGACATCACCGCTCGCATGCGGTCGTGGAAGGGCGACGTGGCGCATGCGGGAACGGTCGATGAGGTCATGGGGCTTGAGGGCGCGGCGTCATCGGCGTACTTCGACGCCCTTGCGCTTTGCGTCCCCGAGGACATCGAGTTCAACGGGCGCAGTAGGCGCCCTCCTCTCGACCTGCCCAATGCCGCATTGTCCTACCTCTACGCGGTCCTGCTCAGCGAATGCGCGGGGGCGCTCTTCTGCGCGGGACTGGAACCCTCGCTGGGCGTTCTCCACGCCTCGACCGACAAGCGGCCGAGCCTGGCACTGGACCTCATGGAGGAGTTCCGGCCCCTGCTGGTCGATCAGACGGTTATGGCGCTGCTACGGACGCGTCGCCTGCGCGCCGAGCACGCGACCTCCGGGCCCGAGGGGAAAGGGGTTTGGTTGAACAAGGACGGGAAGGGGATACCGGATCCAGGAGTCAGTGTTCCAAGTGAGACTGACTGCCGAGGACCTCGACCAGGTGCGCTCTCAGTTGCGCGCGCTCATCGACGAGATTGAGGACATGGTGCACATCTACCCGGTGTGCGCGTAGTGCGCGGGCAACGCCGAAGTGCTCGGCGCCGCTGTGGCGTTGGACGACGTGGGTCTGTGCAGGGGCGTGTGGTGACTGATCGCCTCGTTGTGCGCGAGGCCCATCGATCTGAACGAAAACATCAGAGAAGAGAGAAGAAGCCAACGTCCCAATGCACCTGATGGTGCTGGGTGCTCCCTGACCACAACCAATTCAGGGTGACAAGCCCACCGTTTTCTACGTCTTAATGCACCTGATGGTGCTGGGTGCTTCCCGACATGGTCGAGCTCACCGACACAGTCGGCGACGGGGGGTCTCAATGCACCTGATGGTGCTGGGTCTTCCCGACTAGCTTGGGGGGTCGTCTTTCTGACTGGAGCTCTACAGTTTCAATGCACCTGATGGTGCTGGGTGCTTCCCGACCCTCGGCGTGTTGTCCGTTGTCCCGCCTGGGGAAACGGGCCCCGGATCGCCACTGGCCCAAAAGCGCCCTTGGACAGGGCCGCACACCGCCCATTAAAGCAGACTTTGCCCAGTTCTCGCAAGGGTCGCCACCGACGGGCCTGCCGGGGCTCCGCACCACCAGATGTCGACGCGGCCATGCGGATCCGGGGGTCCGTGCCGTGTTCTTCGGATACCAGTGTGCAGGCGTGGGCCGTGAACCGGGAAGCCCTGGCTCGCAGACCGCCGGGCGGGCGGAGCGGGCGTCGTCCCAGGACTGGGCGCCCCAGTCGTTCCCTCTCGGCGAGGCGGTGACGGTCCTGCCGGAGGGGCCGTGGTGGCCGGGGTGGTGGGTGTGGCCTGCTGGTGCGGCTGTTACAGGCGGGACAGGGTGGTGAGCATGGAGATCGCGTCGTTGACGAGGCGCCCGCGGGTCCGGGTCACCGACGTGATCGGCTCGGAGCCGATCGCCTGGAACTCTCTGTCCGTGAAGTTGCCCGCGGGGGCGTAGCCGATGAGCCCGGCGTGTATTCCCCGTTTGCTGCCCAGCATATCGTCGAGCAGTCGCGCCCGGCCAGCCCCGTCCGCCTGCGCGCTCAACGCATCCTCCGTGAGGATGATGAGGTCGGCCCGGGCGGCCCCGGCCAGATCCTGCGGCGGGATGTGGGCGATGGCGCCCTTCTTGAACAGGCCCGTGTCCTCCAGGGCCTGGTGCGCGTCGTGGGCCTGTTGGCTGTCGGGCGGTCCCACGACCACGATGGCGCCGTCGGACAGCGCCCAGGTGTGCCTGTTGATGCGGTCGACGAGGCCCGGGTCGCCTGTGACGAGCTCCGCGATGTTCCTGCGCGTCCATCTCTTGGCGCACACGTACGCGACCACGGGGCCGACGACCGCCGCCAGCAACGCGGCCAACGACAACACGGTACTCAGTGTGACAGGCATCCGCGCCCTCCTCCAGTGCAGCAACCAACCGGGGCCACCAGAGTGCCCCGGCACCCCTGAATCGTAGCAGCACAAGGTGCTCCTCCGGCACAGTATTGGCGCTGGTCGGGCCCGGACCCGGGCCTCGGGTCCCTGATCGGATACGCCCGGTGGCGCCGGGGGGTGTTCTTCTTTGGCGCGCACTTCCCGGTGTTACGCACACAAGGGACGGAATTACGCAACACAACACCGCACACAACGGCTTGATCCCGCCCTTGTGTGCGAACGACGTTGCCTAATTCGAGTTCCTTGTGTGCGCACCTCGCGGCGGAAGGGGACCGGAGGAGTGCTAACGGCGCGCCCGCACGAGGCACCACCGCAGCACCGGCAGGCCTCCACCCCTTGGCACTCGGGCTGAGGACCACGACCTGCTCCTATGGAGCAAAGTCGTGAACGCACCTGAAGGTGCTGGGTGCTCCCTGACGTTCGACAAGTCGAACACCACCGACGGACTGCGAAACGGTCTTAATGCACCTGATGGTGCTGGGTGCTCCCTGACATCGGCGTTCCCTACGTGTGGGGCGGCTCGTCGATCCCCGTCTTAATGTACCTGATGGTGCTGGGTGCTCCCTGACCCTGAGAGGAGGGGGCCATGGCAAGCATCACTGGTATGGGTCTTAATGCACCTGATGGTGCTTGGCGCTCCCTGACCGATCTTCGACAAGCCGTACGTGGTCACGCGCGTGAGGTCTTAATGCACCTGATGGTGCTTGGCGCTCCCTGACTCAAAGGCGACTGGGAGGACATGCCGTACTTCGTGAAGCGGTCTTAATGCACCTGATGGTGCTGGGTGCTCCCTGACCCGGAGAACCTGTGCGCGATCCGCAAGGACGCCAAATCAGATCTTAATGCACCTGGTGGTGCTGGGCGCTCCCTGATGGTCGACATGGCCTCCGAGATGGCGTCCGGCTTCAAGTCTTAATGCACCTGGTGGTGCTGGGTGCTCCCTGACCGACGACAACAGCAGGTGGCGCACCCACACCGACTACACGTCTTAATGCACCTGATGGTGCTGGGTGCTCCCTGACGCACATTGCAGACTTCCTCCCATACGGGGCTGGGGTGGTCTTAATGCACCTGATGGTGCTGGGTGCTCCCTGACGCACTGCTATCGACCATATCGGCAGGACGCCTGGGCAACGTCTTAATGCACCTGATGGTGCTGGGTGCTCCCTGACCGGGAACAACAGAGAACCTCAGAAAGATTTCGTGTACACGTCTTAATGCACCTGATGGTGCTGGGTGCTCCCTGACTTGAGACGATCACAGACACTCCGACTATGTCGGTGTTCAAGTCTTAATGCACCTGATGGTGCTGGGTGCTCCCTGACCGCTTATGCGAAACCTGAGAACCAATTGCTTCCCACGGCGTCTTAATGCACCTGATGATGCTGGGTGCTCCCTGACGCGAAGGAGGACGTGTCCACCCGCTGCGCCTGGGCGCCGCGTCTTAATGCACCTGATGGTGCTGGGTGCTCCCTGACTTCGAAGAGTACTTGCGAAACCGAATGGACGAGGGGACTGTCTTAATGCACCTGATGGTGCTGGGTGCTCCCTGACCGAAGAACATCAAGGGCAAGCGCCTCCCCCGTTTCAGAAAGTCTTAATGCACCTGATGGTGCTGGGTGCTCCCTGGCCGGCACGCTCCTCATCGTGTCGTTGATCACGGCCCAGATGTCTTAATGCACCTGATGGTGCTGGGTGCTCCCTGATCCCTCGGCGTGTCGAACGGCAGCTGACCTGCGCAAACGTCACACCGGATCGCCAGTGGCCGAACAGGGGGCCCTCCGGCCAGCAAGTACAACGCCAGTTTAGGGGACTTTCCGTTGGGAGCACAAGGGTCGCCACCGACGCCCAGAACACTGTCCCGTCTGCCGCTTTCCAACCACTTCCCAACGAAAAGCCGACGCCGACACCCACGAGAATGTTGTACAAGTCACCCTGAAGGTTGTAAAGTAAGTCTATAGGTGTTGCACAACCACAGCGTGAGGGCAGCCCATGAACACCGACGACCCCAACCGCATCATCGCACTCATCGCGGCAACCGAAACCCTCGCCAACGCATGGCAGACCATGCTCACATCCAACACCGCAGACCTCGACCCCGCCACCGTCCAAACCGCCAACGCCGACCTCGACGCGACACTGGCCCACGCCTCGTCCCTAATCCGAGCACTCGCCGCAGGCAGCGGTGAACCCACGCCGACCCGCCTCGAGCGCCGACTCATCGCATGCGCCATCACCCACACCATCGGCTCCCGCCTGGCACAAGAAACCTCGCCCGCCGCATTCCCCACCAGCGGGAGCGCTACCGCCCTCTCCGAGCGCATCACCGGGATGCGCGCCGACGGGCGCGTCAAAGTCTTCCGCTGCTGCCTGGCGCCCATGACCGTCCACCGCATCATCCAAAACGCCAGCGACACCCTTCCCTCACTATTCGCCGGGCCCATCACCACGCTGCTCAGTGCCATCGCGCACACCCGCCATGAGCCCCAACTGGTCGACGCCCTCCGCAACGCCGCGCTGGCGCCCATCGACAACGCCATGACCGACGCCGGACGCGGCTACGCCCGCAGCGGGCAGTGGATCATCATCTGCGAGCCCGACGACGCCCGGCTCGATGCCGCCGTCGCCCTCCTGGTCGCCACCCTGGCCGCCCGCGGCCTGCTGCTCGACGGAACGCGAACCCAGACCACCAGTTTCGACGAGGAGTTCTGCCACCTCGGCACCGACTACACCGCCACCGCCCCAGCCCCGCGAACAACCAGCGCGACGCCCGAGGCGAGTGCCGACCGCATCGTCTACGTCGGCAAAGACGGGACGCGCATCCACGTCGCCAAAGGCAGGCTCCTGGTCGACAGCGCCTCCGGCGTCCCCCAAATGTCCCTCCCCCAACGCAGCGTCACCCGCATCGTGCTCACCGGCAACGTCGGCCTGTCCGCCGGAGGCCGCTCCTGGGCACTGCGCAACGGAATCGACGTCGTCTGCCTGTCCAGACGCGGAGCCTACCAGGGCCAACTGGTCAACACCGCCGCCACGGGGAACGCCGCCCGCCTGCTTGCCCAAGCCTCGTACGCCACCGACGAAACGGCGAAACTGCCACTGGCCCGCGCCATCGTCAACGCCAAAATCCGCAACCAGATCCACGTGCTCAACCGCATCGCCAGGCGCGACCCCGCCCAACACCTCGCCGACACAGCCGCCCGCATGCGCGCCTGGCGCGAAGAAACCGCACATGCCGCCGATACGGACGAGCTCATGGGCATCGAGGGCGCCGCCTCAGCCGCGTACTTCGACGCCCTCGCCATGTGCGCGCCGCCCAGCGTCGACTTCAACGGGCGCAGCCGCCGCCCGCCCCTCGACGTGCCCAACGCCGCGCTTTCCTATGCCTACGCCATTCTGCTGGGCGAATGCGTCGGCGCACTGCACGCCGCCGGCCTGGAGCCCTCACTCGGCGTCCTGCACGCACCAACCGACAAGCGTCCCAGCCTGGCCCTGGACCTCATGGAAGAGTTCCGTCCCCTACTGGTCGACCAAACCGTCATGGCGCTGCTGCGCACGCGCCGACTCCGCTCCGAACACGGCACCCCCGGCCCCCAGGGCGAAGGCGTGTGGCTCAGTGCCGACGGCAAGAAAACCGTCGTCGACGCCTACGAGGCAACCGCACAACGCTCAGTCACCGGTGCCCTGCCTGGATTCAGCGGCAGTTGGCGCAGACACATCCACCACGAGGCGCAGCTGATGGCCCGCGCCATCGCCGAACCCGACTACCAGTGGACGGGCATCACCTGGCGGTGAGGCAGGGGAGCAGCCGTGATCTACATAGTCGCCTACGACATCTCCTCCAACAGGCGCCGGACCCGAGTCGCCAAAGCCCTGCAGTCCTGGGGCTACCGCATCCAGGAATCCGTGTTCCAACTGCGCCTGGACGCCGCAGGGCTCAACGCCATGCGGGCCCGGCTGGCAGCCCTGATCAACGAGGCCGAGGACGTCGTGCACATCTACCCCCTGTGCTCCACCTGCGCCGAGCGCGCCGAAATCCTAGGAGCGGCGGTCGCGCTCGACGACGTGGGGCTGTGCAGGGGGGTGTGGTGAGGAATCAGTTATCCTTGATTTCAAGCGGACTATCCCACCCCTCGTCAAGACTGAGTAACCGAGGAGCGAGACCGCGCCCGGACTTCGGTTTTCCGCTCTTCGAGTCAGTTTGATTGTTCTTCCGGTTCTCGCACAGATACATGTAACGGACCGTCGCTTTCTTTCCGTATCCTGTTGCGGCGCGACGGAATGCACGAACATTAGGCAAAGAAAGGAAAGCCTCTTTCTCATCCTCAGTGAAATCCCAGTCTTCTGACGGCACTATTCCTTTTACGCTTCGAGATGTGGAGTCCGACATTGGCTTGTCTTTATCGTCTGCGTAATAGAACATCGATAGTTCTTCATCATCTACGTATCCCAAGCAACCGGCCAGCTCTTTGTACAGGTCATTCAGATTCACCTCGGGCACGTAAAGTCGCCACGACTCTTCGTCCGCGTCGACTTGAACAATTCCGAGGCCGAGCGGCTTTCCGATTCCAAGACGTAGAAATCCGTTCCCACCCTCCTCGGCTCCGTCATAGAGACTAGTGGAATCAAGGAGCCATCTTAGAGTGGCGAACTCAAGTCGGCTAAGGTTTTCAAAACGAAGTGTGAACTTCATTTTGGTTCCCGCCTCGATCCAGTTCATCACGTGCAGGGTGACCTTGCTATTAGTGTCGCCTGTGGAGGTAGGGGTCTCAAACGCTGTAAATGGAAAACAAATTCCGTTATTCGACATGCGCTTGAACGGGTAGACGACGCTTCCAAGTAAATGTTTGTCTCCGAAATAAGTGTCCCGGGGCGCTCTCAAAATGTGGTCCCGCGTTGAAAAGTCGTTGTCTCCCGTCAGAAATCTCCGTGCTGAAGATGGTTTGGGGGAAAGAAGAGGTTTTAGAGTCTTCTTCACCTTGGGTCTGGAAACAGCGCTTTTTGGAAGTAAAACGCGGTCAATGGTCAGCCGTCCCTGCAGTGAATCGAATAGAGTTGTGAAACCGAATAGGCGATCTGCGGCTGATGCTTCAGCGCGGGATCGAGTAGGGCTCACCCTGCCCTTCTGAGCAAGGTCATAGGGAGAATTACGGTACGTACGACGTCCGACCTGCGTCGGATATAGTCCCACTATATTATTTCCCGATATTTCTGCGAAGGCAAAGAATTCGTCCCTGGAAAGGAAATCGAACTCGTCCTCCTCGGTACTATCGAGGGTCATGGAAGCATCTCGGGAAAATCGATTGCGTCCCACGGAACCGTTTTGCTCCTCCGCGCTGTCGTAGGCATAACTATCGACAATAAGCTGAAAGCGCCTTACTTGCTCCTCGTTGATCTGAAGTGTTTTAGGCTTTTCACCCTCCTTGGCGAAGAAAATATACTCGCTGATCTTTCCCGGCGCTCCCTTCGTTTTCTTTCCGTAGTCGCCCTCGATTCCCTTGAATAACGCTTGCGTTTCGCTTTCCAGGTCCTCGTTCCGTGTTGTCATGTAGAGGTGACCTTTGGTTCCTATTATATTTGAACTTAGGACACCTGCTATTTCCCCTTGCGCATCTTGCAGGGAAATCCATTGATCGTTGTCCCGAATGTGCGTCACACGATACTCGTCTTGTTTTGGTGTTCCTTCATAAGCAAACTCCACCTCCTGCCCGTGCTTCATTTTTTTCAGTACACGCTGGTTGCCCCTATTTGGCTTTATTGAATCTATGAACTCAGTTCCCTTATCTTGATCCAAGACTTTTGTCGTGTAATAATAGGTGTACAGTCGGGCGAGGAAAAGCTTATGCGCCTGATACTTGCCATTGTTCAGCCGTGTGATTCTAACGGGAACCAACCTGGCCGCTGCTGCGGGGTCGACCCGGTAGGTGAGTTGCTGCTCGTGGTTTCCAAAAATTCGGAACCGGGACGCTGTGACCTGCTCGTAGGCATGGGACAGCATTCCTTTGATCATAGTTGGGGATACAATCGGGTTTCCATCCTCGTCCCGAAGAACCTCCACGCTCGTCTGACCGCTCGTCCTGGAAACGGTTTGTATTCCCGTCACTACGGGTGAGTGCAGTGCAATAGTGACCTCAACGCTGCCACTGACTGTCCGGGTGCCAAGGTGGTCGCGCGTTGAGGGACTGGAATCTTTGAAGAATTCGGACAGGTCAGACAGGCCGGTGTGCTTGGAAAGCTCTTCATCGATGAAGCTGCGAGGTATGGGGATCCTGTTGACGCTTGAATGAAACTTTTCATAGGCGTCTTCAGGACAATCGCGGACGTTCTTCATTGTTACTCCCATGTTCCTGTCATCAGCTGGTCCGCGTAGACCAGGTTTCCATTTCTGTCTTCTCCGGTGAATATCTCGAGCGCGGCTATGAATTGGGAGCCTCCTGGAGGCGCGCCCTCGGCTGGATGCGTCTGGTATCTGACCGTGTGCACCAGGCACGGGAGGGGAGACTCGTGCGACTGCCCGCCGGTCGACACTACGATCTCTGATGTCCCTAAGCCGTTAGTCCAGCGTAATTCACGGGCTAACGGAATAGCGTTATTGTCGCAACGCTCTTTGTCGCTTTCCTCATCTTTGTCGCGCTCTATCGCCTCCCATATGCGCAGCTCATAGGTTATGCCTGGCTCGATCAGTCCGATGAGTTCCGCCACGGTGTCGAATTTCGTTCGTGACCGGGGAAGGCTTTTTGTTCCCGTTGTAGTCCACACTATTCCTGCAACACTGCAATTGGTGAATGTGTGTTTTGCTCTGTCCAGAGCGTTTTCAAGTGTTTCTTCATGGGCCTCAACTGAGTAGAATGCCTTTTCGAACGGAGCAAGGCTGTCGCTATACTGCGGGGTGCTCATCGTTGCCCTCCTTCTGCGGATTCGCCGCTGTTTCGCTCATCGGACCTTGTGTTTCCAAGTAGTTGATCGCTCCAGCCTTCATAGTTGGCCCTGTCGTCAGATTCGTCCTTCAGGTACTTAAGAATGTCATGTGCATCGTTCAGTGGTGCACCGGTGGTTGGATTTATGACGGCTTCGTCTGCGCCTGCAATGGTTATACCGGTTACTTCTACCTGGCCAAGACCCCTCGTCGTCTTTCCTCCCAGGGGGAGCGTGCCCGCGCAAAGCTCTGCCAAGGCCAGACAAAGTAGGCACCACGATGCGCGCGCACGGTTACGGACTTCAGTGTCGTCGATCATCGTGTCGAGCGATTCGATCCGTACGTTGTGTTTCAACCTTTCAGGGTCGATTTCGAGCTCTATCGGCTGCCATTGCGCATTCGGATAGATCAGCTCGCAGAACAGAGCCCCTTCGACGACTCCACCGGTCCACCGGTCGATCGCGATGTGCGGAACCTCGATCGGGCTTCCGAGCTTTCCGGGCATGGTCTCGCAGTCGTACACGCTAATCGCCCCCTTGTACTCTGTGGTGCCAAACATGTAGCGAACCAGGTTGGGATCCGCAGCGAGCTGCTTGTGAACGTCAATGGGACGGCCGTCCTTCGTGAAGCTCGCAAGTTCCTGACCCTTAGACTGCGCGGCCAGAACCGTCCGTGCGATGCGCGAGCACCGCGAACGCAGTGCTCCGCGGATCGATGTTCCTGGAAGCAACAGAGGATCTTTACTTCTTTTCGAGTCGCGTTGAATTCCGGTCTTGCTGCGGAGCGGAAGGAGAATGTTTTTCTTTGCTTTTCCCTCGGGTTCTATCTTCTCCTTTGCGTCTCCGGCACCCTTTTCGATCCTCGGATCTCCGACGAATACTCCCGTTGGAGAACCCCAGTCAATAGTAACGAGAGTGGGGCGTGTCCGAGTGGGCGGGTCGGCTTCGGTCGTGCTTTCCGTATCGTCGCGAAGGATTGGGAGGAGAAAGGTGAGTATCTGGTCATCGATCAGCTGTCCGTCCTCTGCGCGAGTGTCATGGGGTGCAAGAAGAGATTGAACAGCACACAGGAAAGACTGTGCAAACTTACGACGGGCCTTGCGGACTTCAGCCGTATTCGGGGCATCCGTTGGAGCATTGAACAGCATCTTCAACGGCTTGGCTTTTCCTTCTGGAATCGTCACCGCCACTTCGGACACTTGGACCGCGCCGAGCCCCCCGCCGGTTCCCCCACCAAGGGGAAGGGCGCCCTCGCATAGGTCTGAGACAGCCAGGGCGAGCAGAAGCAGCGAGGCGTGTGAACGCGTCACGACTGAGCGATCTTCGCGGGCTTGGTCGTCGTCGGTGTCCGTGATCGTTCCTCGGCCACGGAGGTCGAGCAGAATATTTCGGTCCAGTTGGCGTTGATCAACCTCGATCCGAATCGGACTCCAGTCGGCTTTGGGATACAACAATTCGGAGAACAAGGCACTGTGCGCTGCGCTTCCCGTCACGCGGTCAATAGCGTTTCGGGTCAGTTCCAAGGCCTTTATTTCTTCGGGGCTTCCGTTACTCACGGTGGTGCCCTCGACTCTGCCTTCACAGTCGAGAACTCGGACAGCCCCGCGGTGCTCAGTGCTCCCGAACAGGTACCGTACCAGGTTGGGCTCGGCTGCGATCTGTTGGTGAACTCCTTTGGGCTTGCCGTCTTCGTTGAGGAGCGCCCGCGTCACGTCCTCGGCGTCAACGAGGTCATGTGCGATGCGGAGGCAACGCGACCTCAATGCGCCTCGGACCGAAGAACCGGGAAGCAACAGTGCGGCCTCGTCTGCATGCGCATTGTCGGGGTAGGTGTCTTCCCCGTGTCTGCGCAGGAACTTGTCGTCCCTGTGCCAGTTGCGGACGGGCACGTTGGGGGTCGTGTGCTTCTCGTCCTTCTTCCTCGGGTCGATTTTCGGCATTGGGATCCCGACGAACACACCGCTGGGGGAAGTCCATTCAAGGGTGAACGCCAGTGGTTCTGAGGCCTTCCTCGCTTCATCGGTCCGTAACGGAACTTTGGCTGTCTCCTCGCCGACGAGTCGTTTCAGCATGGACTCGACGGATCCTCCAGGCTTCCGTGGGGCCTGCGGAATCTGGTCTTTCGTGTAGTTCACTTCGGATGCGTCGAGCTCCACCCGCCCCCACCCAGAGCCTGTGCGGCCGCCCAGCGAGATCACGCCGTCCTTGAACAGCGTGACGATGGCCCGCAGGGCTTTCTCCACCTGCTCGGGTCCGGCTGGCTTGACGGAGTCATCGCCGCCGGTCTTGGACTGGGCGTCGTCCGTCGAGGGGGCGCCGGCCTCGTCCCGGGGCGGCGTAGTGGGAATGGCATCGTCCCCGTCCCGCGCCTCGGCGCTGATGCGGATCTCGAAGGTCGTGCCCACCGGCAGGTACTCGTAGGAGAACAGCGCCCCGTCGGCGGCGCTTCCCCACGCGCGGTCGATGGCCGTGCTCATGCGGTGGGGGAGGGGGCCGTCCGTCCACACGACCGCGTGGTGGAAGGTGAGGGCGCTGGCCCGCAGCGGCAGGTCGGCGTCCGAGCCCAATCCCCGCTGCTGCTTGGAGGCTCCCACGTTGCGGCGCAACTCACCGCCCCACAGGCTCTTCAGGGCGGACTCGTCGACTCCGCCAGCACGATCCGCGAAGCCCAACGCAACGGCGTGCTCCTCGAAGGCCGCCCGCACCGCGCCTTTGATGGACCGGCCGGGCAGGACCGCCTCGCCCAGGCCGTTGCGGACGAACTCGTTGGGCTGGGCGATTCTGCCGTCCTCGTCGACGTACTCGCGCTCGGGCGCCTCGTCCACGCCGCCGGAGTGCAGCGCTGACACCACCTTCACGGGGATCGTCATCTCGTAGCGGTAGATCGTCATCGGCCTTCTCCTTCCTGAGCGGGCTCCTCGCTTTTCTCCGGGGCCGTGAAGCACTCGCTCTTCGTTGTGACGAGCGGCAGGACCGGTTCGCACAGGGCCGGGTGGTTCACCTCGAAGCGCCCGTATCCCTGTGGAGTCAGCTCGCCGACACCGATGCGCCCGAGGACGTGCAACTCTGGAACATCGCTCCTCGGGACCTTCACTTGGACCACGGATCCGGCGATGATCGCCATCCGCGTCGCCCGGGGCCCACCATCGGCAGCCGACCAGGAGTCCACCCTGCGGTGACGGATCGCGGTCTTGACCTGCTTGCGGTTCCTTGGGGATTTCGTCTTCTTGCGCTCATCGGGCCCGTCTGAAGACTCTGCGGGTTCGTCAGGGCAGGGCGAGGAGGGTTTCTGGTCTGATGAGGAATCTTCCAGCTCTTCCTCATCATTGGGAGCTACTGTGACGTGTGCTCCAGTCCGGTCGAATGCCAGCTGCAAATCCGCAATGGTCCCGCCGGGCCCTAGTCCCTCGGAACGGGCCAGCACATCCGAGGTGAACCACAGGGACGTGGTTATCGTCTTGTCCGCGGACGCGGAGGAGCTCTGAGTGGTTTCCGCATCCTTAGAGGATTGGCACGGGGTTGTGTTCCGCGCCTCCTCTACGCCTATGGGTGTGAACCGCCCGAGGCTGCAGGTGGCCTGTCCGAACGTGCCCGTGAGTCTGCGGGAACCCAAGTACGCTGTTGCCTCGTCGATTCCGAGGTCGAGGGTGGAAGCCTTCCCGTCGGCGTCGGAAACGGGAGCCCCGGCCAGCGCCTCGAAGAGCCTCCGCGAGATCACGGCCTTCGCCCGCAGTCGCAGGCCCGCGGGCAGCGCGCGTACCAGGAACAACTTGCTCTTCCACGCCGCGCCAGTGTGCGGGTCGATGGCCGTGGACTGTCGTCCGATCAGTGCGGGCTTACCGATCCGTCCATCGAACGAGGCCGGGGCCGCGCCGCAGGGACCAGCGCCCTCATCCGCTGCGGCGCCATTCGTGTCAGCGGGACGCTGTTTCTCGTCGAGGAACACGTAGGCGCCGCGTGAGGGAACGGTGTGCTCACCGCAGTGCTGCTTGCCGATTTCAATATGGCGATTGAAAAGGGTGACGGGCTGGAGGGGATCCTTCTCGTTGTCCGCGGGTACCTCGTCCTCAGGCACCTTTTCTTGTTCGAAGACCAGGGGCACCGGCAGGCCCGGTGTGCCCTGGTAGACCGGGAGGGCGTCCGACACCCGCAGATCGCCCGAGACGACCGCAGACCTGATGAGGTCCTCGGCGCCCTCTTCGAGCGGAGTCCCATCGGCTCGGGTGCGCAAGTCGCGCAATTTCCTGTGAAGCCAGGGGATCAGCACGGTGCCGCGCAGGAAGTCCAGGGACCGGACCTCGTTCGAGAACGGCACCTCATAGGACACGACGGGGGAGTCGAGCACGATGTCCAGGGGCGCCTCGAACCAGTTCGCAGGGGCGAGAGCGGCCGCGGCCTCGGAGCTGTGCCGGGAGGCAGCGACGGAAACGAGTGGACCGGTGTTGTCCTCCGTTCCGCCAACCGGAAAAGAGGGAGGCTGCTCCGCGAAGGGTGGGCCGTCCAGGCGCGCGAATAGTGCTTCCCGCAGCTCATCAGCCAGCTTGCGAAGGCTGTCAGACGAGTACTCGGGTTCGTCCTTCTGGCCTTCCGCCACTTCCTCCAGGGCACTATTCCCCTCCGTTGTTTCCTTCGGCTCTGCGAGCGCAGTCGCGCACTCGGGACCGGCGAGCACCGTGCACTCGCCGTCGCCGCCGCTGCGGCCCGAGCCAATGCCTCGGACCATCAGCCCGGCCACGCCCAGCAGGAAGTGCGCGTAGCCGCAGTGCTCGGCCCCGGCCTCGTCGGTGAAACGGTAGGTTCCCGCGAGGACCCCGGGAGCGGCGCGCTCGGTGAAGCGCAGCATCCGGTCGCGCGCGGCTCCCGTGGTCGGATCAATGGAGAGCGACACGGCATCGTGGACGGGGAGGGAGTACGGCTCCTGGTTGAGTTCCCCGTTCTTCTGAGAATACCGAACCGGGAGGGCATCGGAGAAAACGACGTGACGGGGATTGTTCCCCTCGTCCCCGAACAGCCACTTGGCGAAGCGGGTCCACGGGCCCCCCTCAAAGGCGCCCCCAGAGCCGTCGGAATCCTTGCGGCCGGTCGAGGAGGCGGACACTGCGGCGTCAAGAGCGCGGGCTGCGATCAACGCCTGCTCTCGCAGGACGCCCGCGACTACTGTCCCGCGCACCACTGGCAGGCCGCCCTGTTTCTCGAGCGTCGAGTGGGTGCGGCCCGCCTCGCCCACACCGGTCGAAACACCCCAGTCGGACGTGAAGACGATCGTGACGTGGCCGTCGGGTTCGTCAGTCATTTCGAAGCTCCTTCGTCAGGGGACGGGGTGGAACGCGGATCGTCGTTGGGCCGTGGGGCCTCCGGTTCACCAGATGTGCTGGCCGCATCCTCTCCGAGGCCGGTCTCGTGGAGAGCGGAATAGGACTGGACGTACCCGGCCGGAAGGTTCTCAGCTAAATCCAAGATGTCCAGGAGCCATTTGACATGTTCGAGAGCAGTGCTGGAATCGCTGCTGGGAGTCTCCTCCGCTTGAGAGGATGGCTCGGCCGGGGCGACGGCGCCGGGAGTGGACGCGGGGGCGTTCACGGCCTCGCTCTCCTTGTGTCCATGTGAGGCCGACGTATCCTTCGGAGGAACGCGCGGAGGGAGTTTGCTCAGTTCGTCATAAAGGCGTTGCGCCGCGGACGTGTTCTTCAGAGCGTCATTCCACTCGCTGAGCGCTTTGCCCTCGTCTCCTTCAGCGAGGAGCTTGATAATGCGATTCGCCCGCGTGCGCGGGAAGGGATCGGTGAGGGATGCGCCCGGCTGGTCCGGATCCTGGCCGTTGAAAGCGGCCACGGCCCTGAGGACCTGCTTCCACTGGCTGCCGTTGGCACTCGGTCCAGCACTCCCGTCAGCGGCTCCGGGCTCGGCGTGCGCGGTCCCGGTGATGCGCCCCTCGGAGTAGTGGCCGATAAGGAAAGGACGCTGGGTGCGGTCCTTGTACTCCGTGAGCGTGTCGTCCGGGTCCAGGACCGTCGTGTCGCGCAGGATGTGGAAGTCGAGTGTGGAGCACTGAACCTCCCCCTTCTTCTTGCCGAGCTTCTTCCCACGGGAGACGAGCTTCTCAGCAAGGTCGTAGGCGATGTGGAACGGGAAGTTGCGCCCCACGATGGCAATGCCCGCGGAGGCGGTGAGGGGGCCGGGGCCCGTGTTGGAGCCCTTCTCATTTACCACTGCTGCTAATTGCCTGAGATAGGGATCAGCATCCGTGAGCTCCTCATAGTGACGGACGTACGCTTCGGCGAAGGGGATCGCGTAATCGCCTGCCGCGTAGACCGTAACGTCGTCGCCACCCACCAGGATCGGAACAACTGGAACAGTAGAATCGTTGGCGAGCTCCGCGACTTTCTTCCAGGACTTTGCTATTGCCAGATTCACTACGGCGTCGAGCCGGTAGTTGATCTCCATAATGAACCACTGGAAAGAGTGGGCCTCGGAGCTGGTGACGGGATTGGGTTTCCTATATAACTCAAGTTGGTGCCGTAGCTGAACGGTCCTCTCGTCCTGCTTCTTATCGTGTTCTGGTGCCTCGCCTCCGCCCTCCATTACAGCGCGAAAAGCACTGTGGAGGTTTCGTGTGACAGTGCCCACACCATTGCCGTCGATGTGGATAACGCCAATCGTCGAAAGCGGGGCGCTGGACTCAGTATTTCTGCTGCCGAAGTCGTCCGACTCGCCGTCCTGGAAGAGTCTCTCGAGATCATCAGGATCCGCGGGAAGCGCTGTTCCGCCGCTCGTCCAATAAAGGGCAACTTGCTGGATCTGTTTGCATCGGGCGGAACGCGCCCATGCCCGTTTGACCCGAGACGGCAGGGAGTAGAGAGTAATGCCTCCTTCGTCCGTCTTCTGATCTCGATCGGTCTGCGCCCATATCCCCGCCTTGGTCTTGCTACCCGCCTTTGGGTCCGGGGGAGTGATCTCGAGTCTCTTCGCGTACTCGATGATGGCGTTACTGTCCTGGTCGCTGAGTGGAACCACTGCGGGCAAGGCCGAATCCTTGGCGCGCTCCAGGAATGGGAGTTGCGGGAACCGCGCTGCGGCCGGAGGCCTGTTGAGTGAATAGGTGTTGAACTCGCGGTCGAGGGCGTCCAAGCTGTCTTGTGTGACGGCCTCGTCATCGGTCATTCCGTTGTGTGTGCCGACCTCGTCCTCGGGCGACATGAACACGCCGGTCACATCGAGGCCGGGTGCCTCTTCGAAGGCGCGGCGCGTGACGGCGCCGATGAGGTTGCGCGCGAGCGTTTTGGGCTCCCCGTCGTTCCCGGTGAGGCGCACGATCACCTTGCCGGAGGATTTGGAGACCCAGAAGGAGCCCGGCAGGGCCCCTCCCTCTTCCTCGGCGACTTCGAGCAGTTCCTTCGCCTCCTCGTCGACCCATTGGGAGAGCAGAGTGATCTGGAAGGAAGCGCCGATCTGTTCGCGCAGGCGCGGCGACGAATAGATATACGCCTGGTTGCTGTTCGTCTGCAGCATGACGAGGACATTGTCCATTTTGCGTTAACCCCTCAGCAGTGGACGACGTGGATCAAGAACGGGGTGGAAGCGTTGTGAGCAGCGAATGGATGTCGCTCACAATGCGGCCGCGGGTGTTGACGAGGGCGGTGAAGGGGCGGGCTCCGATTCGGTCCCTTGTCTTGTCCTCAAACCAGCCGTCGGTGTACACGATCAGGGCTGTGCCTTGTCCGCTACTGTCTATCTGTGCCAACAGTGACTCAACCATCTCGGTTGCGCGCGCTTTCCATTTCTTGTACTCCGAAGTTTCTTCCTCGCTCGGTGCTGTTCTTCCTCCTTTCGATGCGCGGAAGAGCCTCCTGGTTCGTTTCGCGGCAGAGTCTTCTGGTTTGGCGTACGGACTGCCGTAGGTTTTGTCTATGCACAGGATCGCAAGGTCCGATTCAGCAAGAGTGATGCTGTCCGTGCTGAAGTTGTCAACATTGATCAGGGAGGAGCGTTTGAGATCGTCGCGGACGCTCTCGATGGTCTGAGGGTCGCCTTCGAAGTGGATTTTCCGATTTGTGAGCCCGTCCTTGAGGCGTTCGTTGTAGTGGTCGAGGAACTCGTCGGCGATGCTGATGCCGACCCATGTCACGATCACCGCTCCGATCACTGTGTAGCTGAGCGGGAAGAGGAGGTTCTTGGCGATCCCGACCCAGCTCTGATCTCTGTACTGGATGTACGCGAGAACGACAATAGCTGTGGCGCTGATAGTGAGTATGACGATAGTTCTGTACGTGCAACTCTTCAGGCTGGCTGACCGCGCCTCCGTTCCGCCCCCTGTTCTCCCCCTGCTGTTCAAGACTTGTGATGCAGTGGCCGCGCCGACCAATGCGACGGTGATCGCCCCGAGAATCGTGCACGCGGCGGGGAAAACGAAGTCGTCGGCGATCGACACCCAGACCTCGTTCCTGTGCAGCGTGTACTCGATGACAGCGATAGCGGCGATCAGAATTGTTATCGCAGCTATTATGAAGTAGATGCACCTCTCCCTTTTCATCAGGGATCCCTTTCTTCTCCTGAATACTCTAGTGAATCCACGCCAGGAACGTTGCTCCTCGGAACCTGTGCTATCGCCGCTAGGTGCGCGCCGCGATCAATGCGGAGGCATTTGGGATAGGGGCGCTTGCGCGCCAGTGCGTGTGGAACATCAATGCTCTCCTTTGATGCTTGCTTCCTCGGTAGCTTTCTCAGTATCCGGTGCCTCTCACCCTAGCACTGCGGCGAGCGCGTGTCGATGGGTTTGACAGACCACTTTCATCGGGATGCGCAAGGGCCCGTCTTTCCGCGCTGGTCACGGGGTGGTAGCACATGTCCGGCAGGGGAAAACACACCGGACTCCGGACCTCCTCGTCGGCAGTGCAGACACCGGAACCACTCCGGTCACCCCACGGCCACCGCGTCGATGACCCCCATGCCGTACCCGGCGTGCGAGCCGACGTTCGTGTACGCCGACAGGGCCATGAGGCGCGAGAAGTCCGCGGTCTGGGGCGCCCCCTCGACCCCGCTGATGCGCAGCGCCCCCTCGTAGGCGGTGATCGCCCGCGACGCCAGCCTGCCCCGCCTGTCCCCGCGCGGCATCCCCAACGAGACCCTGGCCTCGGTCGTGAAGTCCTGGGTGGTGAGCACCTGCGCCATCGCGGCCCGGTCGATGCGCGGGGGAGCGGTGTCCGGGTCCCACTGGTGCCAGCGCCCCTGCAAACTGGTGGCCAGCGACACCGGCGGGATCCCCCTCACGTGCGCGCCCTTCGACGAGAACACGGTGGGCGTGACCAGGCGGACCTCCCACGTCGTGTCCTCCGACTGCTCGACCAGGTCCTGCCACGTGGTCTCGGCGACCACCTGCCCCTCGAAAGCGATGAGCGTCGCCGACTCCCGGGCGCCCCCCACCCGCAGGACGCCTCCCCACGCCAGCCACGCGTCGAAGGTCTCGACGAGGCGGTCGTCCAGGAAACGCACCTCCATGCCGAAGGTCCCCGGCCCGGTGGTGAGCTCGCCCAGGCAGTAGGGCTTCGCGCCCGGCCTCTCGTGGTGGGGCCGGTGGGCCAGCGTCGGGAACGACGAGGCGCGCCCCGGGCTGATGCCCCGCGGCAGGTCGAGCACGGCCGCCAGAGCGGCGTGGAGCCTGCTGGGGCTGGCGGGCACCTCGCCGGGAGAGTCGAACCGGACAAAAACAGTCGTCGGCATGTGCGGGCCCCCTGGGTGCTGCGCGGGTGGTGCGGTCCCTCTGTTCTAGCACGGACCCCGCCGCCCGGCGAAACCCCTCACAGGCAATGCGGCCGGGCGGGCCTGGGCATGCGCCGCCCCCGGATGCAGCGGAGCAGCGAGAAATCGGGGGCGCGGTCCTCGATGATGAAGTCCCGGAAGAAGGGGACGGCCTGCTCGCCGGTGAACACCTCCTGGGGGTGCACGTGGACCAGGTTGATGGCGTGGGGGCCCATCCGCCATTTCAAAGCCACCCGCTCGTCGGGGTCGCGCACCCTCTCGCGCGCCACGACGTACGTGCCGGTGGAGCCGTCCGGGTGGGTGAGGTACAGCTCCAGGGCCATCTCGTGGGCCCTGCCCGCCGCCAGCAGATAGCGCGTGGGAGGCGGGTACTGGTCGGGCGGGCGGAGCCCGGCGTCCGGCGGAGCGGGCTGCACGCTGAGGGCGAACCACCCCTCCCCGTCCAGGAAGTCCGGGTTGAGCAGGTGCTGCTCCACCTGTTCGGCGATCGAGTCGGGGGTCTGGTCGAAGTCGTAGGCGTCGAACTTGCCCATCGTCGAATGCACGGTCCGGATCGTGTACTCGGTCATAACGCGCCCTCGCCCATCGGTGCCTCCCGTCGTCGCTTTCGGCTCCCACACTACGCGCACGGTGCAGATGGGGCTGGGCGGCGCGCCAGCGTCAGGCGGAAGCCCGACCGCAGCGCGCGGACTGTGGGGTAGCGCCCCGGGTAGCGGGGCAGGGGCCTGATGCGGAGCTGGGCGGCCGCCGCCGTGATAGTAGTGCCCCGGGCAGGGTGGCAGCGGCTAAGCGCGCGGGCGCGGTTGGAACTGGCGTGGACGCGGATTCACCGGCCGGGGCGCGCCTCCGTTGTCCGCCCGTCCCCCTCGGGGCCGCACACAAGGGAGGGAATTAGGAAACACGGGGTCGCACACAAGGGCGGAATCAAGCCGTTGTGTGCATCGGGTGTTTCGTAAATCGGGGTCCTTGTGTGCGTAACCGGGGGGGGAGGGGCACCAGACCGGGGGATTCGCCCAGTGGGCTCGCAGGGCGGTGGCGCGCCTCGCACGGGCGCGCGTTGTTAGGGGTGGGCGGGTTTCGAGCACGGGGTGCTCGAGCGCGTCCCGCACGGGCGCGCGTTGTTGGCACCGCGAGGGGGTTGTCGACATTGTGAGGGGGTTGTTGACACCGCGAGGGGGATATAATGCGCGTCGGTGCTGATATCCCATGCAGGTTGTCGACAACGCGCGTCGGTGCCAATAACGCGCGTCGGCGCAGCAGTACCAACAGTGCCGGTGGCGCTCGACGGCGCGCCCAGTGCCCGAGGCCGGGGTCCCAGTATCCCGGACTCCTCCCTCTGCGGGAGCGGTGGGATGTTCCCGATGGTAACCCCCGGGCGTATCCGTCCGAGGCTTCCTTCTGCGGGGCCCGAGCGCACCGGTCGGCTCGTCGGCGTGGCCCCTGGGGTATCCGTCCGGGGCCTCCCTCTGCCCAGTGGTGGGATGCTCCTCCGTTTGTCCACAGGCCGCTCTCCTCTCATGGATTATCCACAAGCGCGGATGCCCTCAGCTCTGCGTCCACAAGCGTCGATGGCCACGTTGTGACGGTGTCGGAGCCGGGCCTACGTTCGATGGAACACCCCACGATCCTGCAAGCGGATCCCCAGCACGAAGGAGTGGCGCAGATGAGCAGCCCCAAACACTTGTCCGACTCCGACCCCGACCCCGACCGCGCCGCGTCGGCGCGCCCGCAGTCGGTGAACCCGGTCGACGGCCAGGAGGGCGCCCAACCCGTTGAGGGCGGCGAGGACCTCCAGGCCAGCCGGAGGAGGGCTGGCGCAGTCCTCCTGCTGCCCCTAGTGATCACCGCAGTCCTCATACTCATCGTCTACGCCGTCCTCCACATCGCGGACCGCCCGGTGCGCGGCAGCGGGGATGCGCACGGCGGCACAGGATCCGCCGCTCAGTCCAATGGGCCGGGTGCGACAGACGGGGCTAGCGACGGCGGAGGCCGATCCAGCGGGACGGGCGGTGCCGCATCCCCGGGCACCGCTCTCGAGGGCTCCGACTCCCTCACCGATCGCACAGTCGAAGGGGCGACGGGTTCCGTCGTCTACGCGATATCGGCCATCGACCACGCCAGGAACACGTCCGACACCCATCCGCTGAGCGACCTCATGACGCCCGAGTGCGAGGCGTGCTCCATCGAGATCGGCCATATCGAGGAGGTGCCGACGGGGCGGACGAGGACCGATGGGATGCAGTCGCGCGGCGTGGAGTGCCCCGTCGTCGACCGGACCAGTGACAGCGGCGGAGAGCTCCAGGCCGTTGGCCTGCGCTGCGTCTACCTGTCGCACGCCGACCGTTGGACGACCAACGACGGCAGGGACACCAGCATCGACGCCACCCAGGACGTGACCTTCGACCTGGTGTGGCAGCGGGGGCAGTGGCGCCTCGCGGGAATGACCGTCAACCACGTGGGGAGCATCGACGCCTACTACCCGGCGCTCGACGAGCTCAAAGCCCAGGCGGGCCAGGGCCAGAGTTAGATAGTGCCGCGCACGGCCGCGGCGGCGCGGGCTCTGCTCCCCGGTGGGGGGCAGAACCAGGTTGTGCCGCACGCGGTCCCGGCCCCGCAGGGAGCGCCTGCGGGGCCGGGGAAGTGCGAGTGAACAGAGTGGGCGCCCGCCGCTTGGGAATGGAGTCGACCGCCGCTCGGGTAACGGGCCGACCGCCTTTCGGCACCGGGGCGCCCGCCGCGCGGGAGCGAACTGTATGCCGCCTGGGAACGGGCCAACCACCGTTTGGGAACGAGTGCCCGCCGTTTGAGAACGGGCCGACCATTGTTTCGGAACGAATCGCCCACCGCCCGGGAACGGGCCGCCCGCCATTCGGGAATGAACCGCCCGCCGCCCTCAGGCGGTCATGAGCTGGCGCTCGTCGAGGATGTCGGCGCCCGAGCCCACTAGGGCCGCCAGGTGCGCGTTGGCGTGGTGGGCGCAGAAGAACAGGCGCCCGCCCGTCGGCATGGTGACGCGGACCCACGCCCGCGCCCCGCAGGCGTCGCAGCGGTCGGCAGCAGTCAAAGTGGGTTCGGGGACTGCGGTCCGTTCGAGAGTGGAAGCGTTCATGCCCCCATCACACACCACCGACCGCCCCGGCCGCACGGTTGTTCACCGGTGGCGCAATCGCAGGGCGCCCGAACGGCCCCGGAACATGCCGAACGGTCTGCGATCCGTCTCCGAAGGCGCGGGCCGCCAGCACGCCCCCGATCCGCCTCGAACGCCCCGCATTCGCCCTGGCGGCGGCCGGGCCGCGCGCAGATGCGCACACTGTTTCCTACCATGAGACCCGTGAGCCAGACCAAAGCATCCGACTACAGCGCCCGGCACCTCTCCGTCCTGGAGGGGCTGGAGGCCGTGCGCAAGCGCCCCGGCATGTACATCGGGTCCACCGACCACAAGGGCCTCATGCACTGCCTGTGGGAGATCATCGACAACGCCGTGGACGAGGCGCTGGAGGGGCACTGCGACACCATCGACGTGCGCCTGCACCCCGACCACTCCGCCTCCGTGTCGGACAACGGGCGCGGCGTCCCCGTCGACGAGGTCCCCGGCATCGGCCTGAGCGGCGTCGAGGTGGTCTACACGAAGCTCCACGCGGGCGGCAAGTTCGGCGGGGGCTCCTACGGCGCGGCCGGGGGTCTGCACGGCGTGGGCGCGTCCGTGGTCAACGCCCTGTCGGCGCGCATGGACGTGCAGGTGGACCGCGGCTCGAAGACTTATGAGATGTGCTTCAGGCGGGGCGAGCCCGGCGAGTTCGACGACTCCAGGCAGCGCACCCCCAACTCGCCCTTCACCCCCTTCACCGACCAGTCCAGGCTCAAGACCGTCGGCAAGGTGAAGAGGACCAAGACGGGCACGCGCGTGCGCTTCTGGGCGGACTTCCAAATCTTCCCCGCCACCGAGGGCTTCTCCTGGGAGTCCCTGCTGGCCCGGGCGCGCCAGACCGCCTTCCTGGTGCCCGGCCTCACCATCAACTGCGTCGACGAGCGCGGGGAGGAGGAGCGCTCCGAGTCCTTCCGCTTCGACGGCGGAGTGGTCGACTTCGCGAACTGGCTGGCCACCGACGGGCCCGTCACCGACACGTGGCACATCACGGGGGAGGGCGCGTACACGGAGACCGTGCAGGTCCTCGACGCCGACACAGGGCACCTGACGGCCACGGAGCTGGAGCGGGTGTGCTCCGTCGACATCGCCCTGCGGTGGGGGATCGGCTACGACACCTCCGTGCGCTCCTTCGTCAACATCATCGCCACGCCCAAGGGCGGCACCCACGTCGCCGGGTTCGAGCAGGCCGTCCTGCGCGTGCTGCGCGCCCAGATCGACAAGAACTCCCGCAAGCTCAAGGTGGGCGCCAAGGACGGGCGCCCCGAGAAGGACGACGTGCTGGCGGGGATGACGGCCGTCGTCACCGTGCGCTTCCCGGAGCCGCAGTTCGAGGGTCAGACCAAGGAGATCCTGGGCACGCCGCAGATCCGCTCCGTCGTGTCCAAAGTGGTGGGGGACTGGCTGGGCGCCAAGCTCGCCTCCCCCAAGCGCGACGACAAGCAGCAGGCCTCCCAGCTCATGGAGAAGGTCGTCGGCGAGATGAAGGCCCGTGTCTCGGCCCGCATCCACAAGGAGATCTCCCGCAAGAAGAACGCTCTGGAGACCTCGTCCCTGCCCGCGAAACTGGCGGACTGCCGCCTCGCGGACGTGGCGGAGACGGAACTGTTCATCGTCGAGGGCGACTCCGCGCTGGGCACCGCCAAGGCCGCGCGCAACAGCCACTACCAGGCGCTCTTCCCCATCCGCGGCAAGATCCTCAACGTCCAGAAGGCATCCACCGCCGACATGCTGGCCAACGCCGAGTGCGCGAACATCATCCAAGTCATAGGCGCGGGGTCGGGGCGCACCTTCGACCTGGAGTCGGCCCGCTACGGCAAGGTCATCCTCATGACCGACGCCGACGTGGACGGCGCCCACATCCGCACGCTGCTGCTCACCCTGTTCTTCCGCTACATGCGGCCCATGGTCGAGGCGGGGCGCATCTACGCCGCAGTGCCGCCCCTGCACCGCATCGAGGTGGCGGGCAAGGGCCGCCGGAAACGGGAGTACATCTACACCTACTCCGAGGACGAGCTGCACCGCAGGCTCGCCGCCCTGCGCAAATCCGGGCGCACCTGGAAGGAGCCCATCCAGCGCTACAAGGGCCTGGGCGAGATGGACGCCGACCAGCTGGCCGAGACCACGATGGACCGCGCCCACCGCTCCCTGCGGCGCATCACCCTGGCCGACGAGGAGGCCCTGCGCCGCGCCGAGGACGTCTTCGAACTGCTCATGGGCTCCACGGTGGGCCCTCGGCGCGAGTTCATCGTCGAGGAATCCGCGGGCCTGGACCGAGACCGCATCGACGCCTGACAGGAGGCGGCCCCCGGGGCTCCGCGGTCCTGGGGCGTTCCGATACGGCGCGCCTGGCGGTCCGGCGGCGGCCCGCGCGGGTCGGAGGACCGGGCCAGACCCCGCACGCGCCCCCGCCTCGTGACGCATGTGACCAAAGACCCGCATTGGCCTTACTATGGACCCATGACAGGACTTGCGCAGCGCCTCTCGCCGCCCGGGTCCGTCCCGTACCCGGGGAACCACCTCGGGCTGCGTTGGCGGCCCCTCATCAGCCGCGACGCACCCGCCGTCTACGACCTCGTGCGCGCGGTCGAGTCCGCTGACGACGCGATCCACCGGACGGGTGCCGAGGGGATCGCGGACATGGTCGAGGGCCGCGGCGGCGAAGACTGGGTCGACGCCATCGTCGGGCTCGACCGCAACGGCAGCATCAGCGCCGTCGGCTGCGTGCGCGTCGTGCGGGGCGTCAGCGACAGCGCGATCGCGATCGTCTCCGCCTACGTCCACCCCCACTGGCGGGGGCGCGGCCTGGGGCGGGCGCTCCTGCACTGGCAGGACGGGCGCGCCCGCGAGATGCTGGTCGAGACCTACGGGCCGGACAGCGCCATCCCCGCCTCGATCGCCAACTTCGTCGACGCCCACATGACGGACAGGCGGCGCCTGTACATCGCCGCGGGCTTCTACGCCAAGCGCACGCTGCAGGTCATGTACCGGGACCTGGAGGGCTCCGAGAGCGCCCCCCGCGTCCGCGGCGGTTACACCGTGGTCCCCTGGGACCGCGCGCTGCGCGACAAAGCGCGGGAACTGCACATGGAGGTCAGCCGCGACCTGTTCTGGTCGTGGAACCGCGCCCGCTGGTGGGACGACGCCGTGGCCTCCATGGAGCGGCGCTGGTCCTTCCTGGCCCTCGACCCCGGCGGCGCGGTCGTCGGCTACATCGTGACCGAGCGCCCCGCCCAGCGGTGGGTGTCCACGGGCAGGCCCGAGGCGGGCGTCTCCCTGGTGGGCGTCCTGCCCCAGCACAGGGGGAGGTCCTTGTGCTCGGCGCTGATCGGGCACTCCGTGGCGGCCGCCTCCGCCTCGGGGATGCCGCGAATCGGGATCGAGGTGGACACCCGCAACCCGTCGAACGCCCACGCGATCTACGAGCACCTCGGGTTCGTGGACGACGCGGCTGAAGTCTTCTACGTCATCGACCAGTGAGCGCCACCGGGGCGGACTTGCGGAAGAGGAGAACATGAGCGACACAGCGCCGCGCGCCGGAGCCGACGCATGCGCCGACGTCCCCATGCCCCCCAGCCACCACGGCATCGTGTGGGAGCCCCTGGCCCCCGCCCACCACCCGGCGCTGGCCACCCTCTTCGCCAGGATGGAGGCCCGGGACAACCCCCCGTACCGCACCAGCCCCGGCGAGGTCGCCGAAATGCTGGGGGGCGCCACGCAGTGGTCCGGGATCGCCGGGTTCGCCACGCGGGGCCTCGCCGCCGGGCGCATGATCGCCTACGCGCAGGTCACCATCCGCCACCCCGGGCGCGTCGAGTGCGTGTGCAGCGGGGGAGTGGACCCCGACTTCCGGCGCATCGGCCTGGGAGGGGCCATCGTCGACTGGCAGGAGGGGGCGGCCCGCGCCATGATCGGGGCGGCCGGCTCGGGGGGGCCGGCGCAGATCGTCTGCCACGTCGAGGCCGGCCAGGAGGACCTCGAGGCGCAACTGCAGTCCCACGGGTTCCACTGGTCGCGCACCTACTACGAGATGCGCGCCGACCTGTCCTCCCTGCCCGAGAGGCCCTCCCTGGGGGCCTACCTGTCGCTGGAGGCGTGGGCGCCCCAGTGGGAGGAGCCGGCGCGCCAGGCGGCGAACCTGCTCAACGAGGTCGAGTGGGGGCGCCCGCCCCTCACAGAGGAGCAGTGGTTCCAGGGCCGCATGTCCTTCGTGCCCGAGTGGTCGTTCCTGCTGGTGGACCGCCGGGGCGACAGGCCGCGCGTGGGGGGCTTCCTCATCGCCTCGCGCTACGAGCAGGACTGGGCGGCCCTGGGCTGGCGCGAGGGGTACATCGACCAGATGGGCGTGCTCGGCGCCTACCGGCAGAGCCGGGCCGTGGACGCGCTCATCATCGCCTCGATGCGCGCCCAGGCCGGCGACGGCATGGAGCGCACGGGCACGGGACTGGGGTCGGCGAACCACTCGGGCGCCCTGGCCGTTTACGACTACCTGGGGTTCCGCACGGTGGGGCAGACCCGCCTGTACGCCCGCGAGGTCTGAGCGCGCCCCGGCCCGTCACGCTCTTCCGCCCGCGCCGCGGTTTCCCGGCTCTACCGTGCTGCCCCGCCCGCGCCGCGGTTTCCCGCCCACCTGCGAATTTCGTCCCCATTTGCCCACCCTTCGGACATTGACAGCGCTAACGGCGCCTATGTGAGTCACTTCATGTTTTGTAGCAAATGGCGTGGAGCCGGTCAAACGCCCGCCTCTTTGGCCAGTAATGTGATGTGGGTTACCTATGGTGTCGCTTACTCTATGTCTACCATCACAGGAGAATCCGCCGCGTCCTCGCGGGGCTTCGATGCGCGGGATCCCGCGCGTCCCATCACTATTCGACACGGAGGCATGTATGACCACGCCGTCTGCATCCCAGTCAAAGACTTCGCCCCTTGTCATCCGAAGCGCGATCGTCGCCTCCCTGGGCGGCCTGCTATTCGGTTTCGACACCGCTGTCATCTCAGGCGCGGAGGAGAAGCTCAAAGCGCTATACGCGCTGTCCTCCTTCGGCGAGGGCATGATCGTCGCCATTGCGACCATCGGGACGATCCTCGGCGCGATCGTCGCGGGACGCCTCGCCGACCACTTCGGGCGCAAGCCGGTCCTGTTCTGGATCGGTATCCTCTTCGGCGTCGGCGCCCTGGCGACCGCCCTCGCCCCCACCCCCGACCTGGTCGCCGGCGCCGGCGGGGCCATGACGGCCTCCTCGTCAATGCCCATCACCTTCTTCATGGTCTTCCGCTTCCTGGGCGGCGTGGGCGTGGGCATGTCCTCCGTGGTCGCCCCCATCTACACCGCTGAGATCGCGCCCGCGCGCGTGCGCGGACGACTGGTCGGCCTGGTCCAGTTCAACATCGTCTTCGGCATCCTGCTGGCCTACGCCTCGAACGCCATCATCCGCGAGATCGCGCACGAGGATGTCGCGTGGCGCTGGATGCTCGGCGTCATGGCCGTGCCCGCAGTCTTCTTCCTGCTCTTCCTCATGGCCGTGCCCGAGACCCCCCGCTGGCTCTTCGCCCACAGGCGCGAGGACGAGGCGCGGGCCATCTCCGCGCGCCTGACGAACTCGGCGGAGGAGTCCGAGGAGCAGATGAAGGAAATCGCCGACCAGCTGGCCGAGGACCGGGCCGCCGGCCACGTCCCCTTCTTCACGCGCCGCTACCGCAAGGTCATCCTCATGGCCTTCTGCATCGCCATGTTCAACCAGCTCTCGGGCATCAACGCGATCCTCTACTACGCCCCCAAGGTCATGAAGCTCGCCGGCGGCGAGGCGATCTTCGGCGCGGCCTTCCCCTACATCGCCTCCGTGGTCGTCGGCTTGATGAACCTGATCGCGACGATGGCCGCCCTCACCGTCATCGACAAGCTGGGCCGCCGCCAGCTCATGATCGTCGGCTCCATCGGCTACCTGGTGTCCCTGGGCTTCCTGGCGGGCATGATGTTCGCCTACGAGGCGGGCGCCGTCACCGGTTCCGCGGCCGTGTGGCTGGTCCTGATCGGACTGCTCGGGTTCATCGCCTCCCACGCATTCGGACAGGGGTCGGTCATCTGGGTGTTCATCTCCGAGATCTTCCCCAACCGCGTGCGCGCCCGCGGCCAGTCGCTGGGCTCGCTCACGCACTGGACCTTCGCCTTCATCACGACCTACGCCTTCCCCGTCCTCACCGACAAACTCGGCGGCGGCTTCGCCTTCGGAATCTTCTTCCTGTGCATGGTCGGTCAGCTATTCTGGGTCCTGAAGGTCATGCCCGAGACCAAGGGCATCCCGCTCGAGGCAATGGAAGAGAAACTGGGGTTGAGCGATGACTAGGATCCTCAACATCGGTGAAGCGCTCATCGATGAGATCAACCGTCCCAATACCGCGCCCGTCGAAGTCGTCGGTGGCTCGATGCTCAACGTCGCCGCGGGCCTGACGCGCCTGGGCCATGAGTCCGAGCTGGCCACGTGGTTCGGCCGGGACGAACGCGGCGCCAAGGTCCGCGCCCACGCCGAGGAGGCCGGCGTGACCCTGGTCGAGGGCTCCGACGCCGCCGAGTTCACGACGGTCGCCCACGCGACCATCGACGAGAAGGCGCGCGCCACGTACGAGTTCGAGGTGCTGTGGGACGTTCCCGCGATCCCCGACCAGGACGGCGTCGGCCACGTCCACACCGGGTCCTACGCGGCGACGTTCCAGCCGGGCGCCGCCAAAGTGCTCGCCGCCGTCAAGCGGCAGGCCATCCACGGGACCGTCTCCTACGACCCGAACATCAGGCCCGCCCTGCTCGGAACCCCCGAGGAGACGCGCCCGCAGGTCGAGGCCATCGTCGCCCTCTCCGATGTCGTCAAGGCGTCCGACGAGGACTTGGAGTGGCTGTACCCGGGTCGGCCCGTCGAGGAGGTCATCCGCGAGTGGAGCCAGGCCGGCCCCGCCCTCGTGCTGTGCACGCGGGGCCCCTGGGGGGTCTACATCAAGACGGCGGCCGAGCGCGACATGCTGGTCGCCGACCCCCTGGACGTGGAACTGGTGGACACCGTCGGCGCCGGGGACTCGCTCATGGCGGGCCTCATCTCGGGCCTCGTCGACGCGGACCTGCTGGGCAGCGCCGAGGCGAAGCAGCGCCTGCGCGAGGCCCGCTGGGCGGACCTGATGCCCGCGATCCACCGGGGGATCATCACCTCCGGGATCACGGTGTACCACGAGGGCGCCTACTCGCCCACCAAGGCCGAGGTCGCGGCCATCCTGGCGGTGAGCAAGAACCTGCAGGGCTGAGGCCGCCGAACGCGGTGGCGACGAGGGGCGGGAAGGCCGGCAAACGGCCCCCGCCCCTCGTC
>ERZ773035.468-NODE-468-length-33212-cov-6.824984_pt1 | contig 33212 bp, 55 predicted proteins | sample MGYA00511487_ERZ773035 | MGnify/ENA primary metagenome ERZ773035 (study PRJEB29015, sample SAMEA2737985) | human oral metagenome | biome: human oral; feature: human-associated habitat; material: dental | place: China | collected 2024 ...
TTCAGCTGTTGGGTAGAGTCTGTATCGGTATGCCTTATTCACTATAATCTCACCTTCCTTATTTTATCATACGATATGGAGACTAGAGTCCAATTGGGATCTATGTCATCTACTTTATTTGTTTCCATCCATTAGATTTTCTTCTATGTAACTAATTAAATATTCGAGTTTAATATCAAATGAATTGTATACTATTCCATCACAGTCATCACATGAGAATCGAAGATATCCACCCTCTGAGTCATATACTATAAATATAGAGTCCACAAGTGAATTGCTGTTTATCCACTGGAGATGTCCATTTTTTATGCTTGCTGGATCAAGTATATTCTTTGGTTTGAATCCAGAAAGACTGAGTGGGTACTTATTATATTCGAGTTTTCCCTCGAAAAGTAGGATTGGAAACGACTCTTTCTTTGGATAGAATTCAATGTTTCCTATAGTAACTGGGTCAGTTTCATTAGGTACTGTTTCCGCAAATAATCTTATGAATTTTAGTGTATCTAGGAATTTTCTATCGGCATATATGGCCATGAAATAATAGTTTGGAGCACTATCTTCCGTATCGTTTAATTCATCCACTTCACTGAAGGCAGGTACGGCTAATATTCCAGTAAACTCATCTACTGTTTTTATTGTATTCATACCCCTAAGTTTTTCTCTAAGTATTCAATCAGTTTGTCAATATCAATTCCGTATGACCTATAGTCGATATAGAAATCCGGATTGAACCTAAAGTAGAATGTTGACCATTCTGGGAAGTATATTACCCCTACCCTATCCCCATCTTCAGTCTGTCTGACGTGGTCTTTGGTCAGTTCATTTATTTTCCCATCTCTATATTCCCTAATTGAGTCGAATCCATCCTCTTCGACCCTATCTACTGGATAGAAATAGCTGAATTCCTTCTGACTGTTTAAGATCGAATCATAAAATTCTGATCTTCCTTTGTCAGGATTCTCTCCGAAGAAATCTACTTGATCGTAAAATGAAAATTCAATCGTCTTTATGTCTGTCTGATTGAAGTTACTACCAAAGTGTCCACTCAGTTTATTATGAATCTCTTTTATCTCTTTGAGTACTTTGAGTAGATACTCGTTTGCTGGGAAAACTGCGTAGTCACATCCGGGTTCTCCATAAACACCATCTTCATTAGATTCATCATACGCACCAATAACTAACTTTCCTGTGAAATTATCTACAATTTTCATAATTTTAATATTTTAAAGTTTCTTATTTATTTTCTAAGTTTTTCTCTAGGTACTCTATTAATCCGTCAACATTAATTGGACTGGTTCGATAGTCGTTTCTAATGTCCGGATTGAATTTGAAATATATGTTGTCCAACCCAGAATCATAAACTATAATCGGACGATCCCCGTCTTCAGTCTGCCTGATCCTCCCACAAATAGTATCAATAAACGCCTCATACCCATCTTCTTCTATACATATTTGATAAAAGTTGGTACCCTCTCTTTCACTATTTATTATTGAACTATAAAATTCGGACCACTCCTTCTTCTTATAACTTTCTCCAAAGAAATCTACCTGATCATCAAATGAGAATTCAATCAAATTTATGTTTGTCGAATTAAAATTACTTCCAAGATGTTTATTATATTTTATCTGGAAATTTTTTATCTCTCTAAGGACTTTCAGTAGATATTCGTTTGCTGTGAGAATCATATAATCACAAGTAGGATTACTAAACCCAATATCATAATTATTTGACTCATTATATGCAATTATAGCTAACTTTCCTGTGAAGTAATCTACAACCTTCATAATTTTTATATTTGTTAAGTATTTTAATAATATCCTCCCTCCCCTGTATTATCTAGACTACTTTATTTACCACATTCAATTCGTATGACTCTTTTCCATCTTCATCCTTCCCTAATTTCTTTACCTCGAATAAGAAGTCTCCGATTTCACTTCCTCCATAGCACTTGAAGGTCTTTTTACCTACCTTCTCTACTTTGAAATCTGATGCTCCAGAACCTACATAGAAAGACTTTAGAATCATAGAGATCTCATCTTCCGAATAGTCTTCTCCAGTTAGATCTTTAAGGTAGAAGAATGCATCAATCTGAGGATAGTTAAGATAATCTTCGTACCCATCTACAAGACTGAACGTGAAGTCATTGTCGTCTATGATGTTCTTGAACATCTCAATCTTCCTCAAGGTCTCGTCATTGTACTTCTCCCCTACACTCTCTTTGTACTGATCAATAAGCTCCTCTGTGAATGCCTTCCTAATAAACTCCGTTGCAGGCCCTTCCTCTACTACATACTTCTCGCTATAATCTACATTGCATGAAAATACTACGTCCGCTACTAATACAAACAGAATTGATTTGATAAAAGTTTTCATAATTGTTTACTTATTTTTATTGTTATTATATTGTTTCTTATTTTCTAATAATAGATATTCCTAAAAAGTTCATTGTTATCACTATTATCTAGTCTCTCACGGTACGTTTTAATCGTCTTTTCAAGAAATTCTTTAGAGAAATGTGGACTATAGAGTACTTTATTGATCGGATTGTCAAAAGACAGTCGCCAGTAAGGTGGTCGATATTCTAAATTACAGCCTATATAGTCCTTTCTATCTAACTCGTCTAATCCAATTACATGCCCCCTAAATCTACTAACATGTAGGGGAGTAATTTTCCTGAGATTTTCCTCCAAATCACTTGCGTAAGCGATCCCTACAATATTAACTCTCACACTTTCATTCTTCGATGGGTTTAATATCGTATCCAAGAGCTTATCTTCCACCTCGATCAAAATATATGTACTCGGTGGATCCATCTCTACAAAAAACTTCATTTCCTACTAATTTCTAAATTAAATTCCGAATAATCTTCTTCAAATTCTGCATTTCCTCCATCTTTCTTGTAGAATCCCTCTACTGGAGAACTGTATATAGATGGCTTGAATCTTTCATCATTCACATGGAATGTCTTGCAGAAGTTTCCATCTACTATATCGAAAGGTATGTCAACCCCACTCTCATCCTTTAAGCTATTTACTTTGAAGTCCAATTTAGACTCTGGCTCCAGGAGTTTCTTCATAAACTTCTGAACTGACGTGTAATCACCAGAAAATCTTAATGTATCCTTATCGATTGACTTCATTTCAAGCATGTCATAGTAGTTATGACCGATCTCAAGATCGAACTCATACCTTACTCCATATAAGTCAAAACAGTAGTCAGACATATACTTGTGATAATAAGGATAGATGTCAAATAAGAGTCTCGTCTCAAAGTAGTTTTGACTAGAGTCATGTACTACATTGATTGGCCTAATAATTCCATTCTTAACTACTTCATCTGAACCATGAATACTGTTTTGAATACATTGGAAGAATCCGTTTCCAAGAGTTACAGAAGCTGCATTTTGAATATGCTGATTTATCCCAAGCCTTGCTAGCTTATCGTCACCATCATCATCTCCAACTACCATAACATCTCCTAAGAAAGTCTCTACATATCCAGGATGATCCAGAGCCCACTTAGACTTCTCCTCAATAAACTTCTTGAGACCGGTTGCCTTACTGAAGAACAAATCAACAATATGGTTAGTCTCTTCGAGAGTTTTACCGATTCTCTTAGCCAAAGTCTCATTTGCCATTCCATATAGCTTTCCTAATAGGATAGTCTTGAACATCTTTCTTACCGCCTTCAAGAAGACCATATCATTGGCTCTCTCTGGGTATACAAAAGATGCTGCGAAGTTTATATATGGATCTAATCCTCTCGCATAACAATCGAGCATGAATGGATCTTGAGATTCGTAAGATATGAACCTGACCTCAGCACCAGATATATCAAAGTAAGATAGTAAGTATCCAGGAGGAGTACTAACGACCCTTTTTGTCTCTGACACTGACGAGATTGTGTGCATTCCCGATGACCATCTCTTAGACTTCTTACTCAATGCTTGAAAGGATGGGTACATCTTTACTACCCCCTCATCTCCATACCTCCTCGTACTTATTCCATCCTTATTCGGAAGGTCAGATTTCACAGAATAATCCGTGAAAATTCCCTTCAGGTAAGTCGTCATAAGTTTGAAGTACTTCTTTGTAGAGTAGTAACAGTAGCACATCTTTGCCCATGCATCAGCGGAGTCTTCAGTGACATCTATCGAATCCAGATCTCCGTACAATCTGTTTATTCTGTCTCCTTCTTTATCAATAGACTTGAGATACTTGTATCCTCCTACATTAGTTAGATCTTTTATACTTACATCATATTTAGGATCTATCGTACTAATTATCTCCTTCATGTCTTTTAAATAGACCATCTCCTGTTTCCCTGATCTGTCTATTCTCCCAGAAGACTTCTTGAGTCCTCCTTCGTAGAAAGCATGATTAAAAACAAGAGACATTATATCATCCTTAAAAAACTTGTAGAAGGAAGATCTCTTTATAGCTACTTCGTTTTCTTCATATAATTTCTTGGCTAGGTCATATACAATAAATATTTTGTTTTCATCCCCTTCCCTAGATATTTTATCCATAGAATCTTCCGGAAGAGGATCTATATCTGATATACCCAATTTGTATCTTTGAATATATTCCCAAAACCTATTAAGGTAAAGGAACTTAAAGCTAGCAGAGTGAAGAGGAGAAAGAACGTTGTGAATATTCTCATCCAGATATCCTACGAGATCTTCCATACTGATCATATCATCCGAGTCATGCCTTTTTACTTCATTCACCTGAACATCAAACTTAATTTGACTCAGGTAATGATCTATAATTCTCAGCTTGGATTTCATCTCACAGAACTCTCTGGCGGACTCGTAGCTAGTAGGGACTCTATAATATACTCCATTTATTCTGAATGAGCAGGAGTCAACTGCTTTTACTATATTCCATCTAGACTTAAGGAATTTATCAGTTTCCATAAACACTTTCCTTGACCTAGATGACTTCTCTATTCTATAACAAGTCCTTAGAATTATTCCTTCAATCTCTTTCCCAAGATCCTCTCCAAATACGTCTCTTAATCTATCTCTACTTACCCCTATGTCCGAAGACTCATCGATAAAGTAACTGCTGAGTAGGAATGACTTGCTATTCATAACATCCATTCCTAACTCCATTGCCTTTCCTACTTCTGGAATGTCTTTTATACTTCCCATATCACCAAACCTACGAATCCTCTCTGAGAAGAAGAACTTCAATACATTAAGTCTACCGTATGCAGTCCTGAATGCAGAGTAGTCATACATCTTCTTCCTCAGATCCTCATCTACATAGATTCCGGTCAAGTTAAGAAGGGCTTCTAGTCTTAGATTGTTATTGTAGCAGTCCCAAGCCTTCTTAGGGTACCTCTTCAGGGCAAGAGCCTTCAAAAGAACTGTATAGTAGGAGTCTTTGCAGCAATACTCTCCAAGAATCTCTGCTGGAATACACTTGTACGAATATCCAAAATACTTTCCAATAAGTCTTTCAAACTCACTTATGTTTTTCGGATATTCCTTACATATCTCATCCCAAGCATAGTTATTCTTATAGTATCTGGAGTAGTTATTTTCGTCCCTTACTTTAATGAACTCTTCGGTTACTCTATAGCAATGTTTCTTAGACTCTTCAATACTAAATCCAGTTACTGTAGAGAACTCCTCTGGAGTCAATCTCTTCTTATCATCCTCATCCTTAATCCATAGAAGTTCTGATAGCTCTACATGGCTAAGTTTCCAAGATTGATTCTTCTCATCTTCTTCCTCCTTCTCTTCTTTTTTAGTTTTCTTCTTTTTTCTCCACGCCTCTCTCTTGAACAACTTCGTCCCAAATAACTTTGGCAAAGACTTCATCGTAAGATCTTCGAAAGAGTCGTCCCAAGAAGAAACGTACAGATTCTTCATCGCAGTATACTTAAGAGAAAATCTTTTGTACACTACTCCGTCCAGCTTATTGATAGTAGATGCTTCGTCAAACAGATTTATTTTGTTCAAGATGAGGTATGTCACTTTCATTTCAAATGCATTGTTGTAAGTGACTGAGTCCTCATATTTATCCAAAAACTTCCTGAAGTAGTCCTTGAAATACTCCCAAGACTCTAGATCCATAGTCTGCATCCACTCAAGATCGAAGTATGCACCGAATCCGTCCATACCTACGATCCCAACTCCCATCACAAAGAACTCTGGGTCATCGAAAGGGAAACTGTTCGTCTCGTAGTCTAATCCGTAGAACTGATTAGTCCTCAAGAAATACTCGAAACATCTCTTTATATCTTCCTTTCCCCTGATTATCTTATGTCCTTTTATGGATCCAGCAGGCTTTTTGATGTAAGATTCATCATTTACGAACTTTTTGACGTCCTCACCTACTCCCTTGAACCCATCGAAACTGAGCATGTACCAAGGTTTATTGGATTTCTTTCCAATCCCAGTTCTTACCTCAGCATTCCTAAGAATATCCTTGATGAGAATAGATTGAGGGTATAACTTATCATATTCCTCCTTCTCTATCCACTGAATCCTTCTCTCGTATGTCTTATATACAAATTTGAATAGGATCCCTTCTCGGGTAAGAAGGTAATCCATTTTTGTGAGATCGTAGAATCCTTCTCCTCTTGGACCTAGGTGAACCCTACTGGTAACGTGATAGTATGGTTGCTTAACTCTGTCCTCTGATGATGCATTATCATTCCATAGAATTATGTATTTATTCCCTGGAAGATAGTTAAAGTCTTCTACTTCTCTAAGATTTACCTTCTTTACTCCCTTGAAGTCATCACTATCCAGATCTATGTCACTCCCATAAAATACTAGATAGGTTTCACCCATTATAATTTACTTACTACCCAATTATTATTGTTGCTTCTGTCGACTTTATATCCGACTTCTCTTAGCATAGAGTCAAAGTCTAGACTAATCTTAATCAATTGATAATCTGGATGATACTGATGCATAACCTTTCTATCTTTAATTGTAATTACACAGTACACTCCATTATCTAACTCATAGGCCACCTGTCCGATATGACCTTCGCTATCTTTTACTACGTCTCCTTTAGAAAATTTTCCCATTATTCTTCGTTCATTTCAGAAATTAATCTCACAGCAGAGTCTGTTACCCTTCCGAGTCCTCCTGCCGAATACATATCTCCTGCGGATGGGTTCGAAAAGTCATCACTCAAGTCTGTAACTCTCATTTCTACTCCATCGCTGTCAACTTCATATAGATTTATGCTCTTATTATCAAAGTTTCCTATGTTATATCCTATACTATCCGTAGATGGATAATTATTTTCAAATAATCTATTTACGAATAACGATGTAGGGACGTTGTTTTTCCCAATCAGTGTATTCTTATACTCTTTAATAGCCCAAGATAGCGATACTACATTAATGTCATTCGTAGTAACTATTACCTTATATCCAAAAGAGATCAAATAGAATATTTGGTGCATCACCATTGCAGTGTAATCAGGATGAAGACCTATTTCTGGGTCCTCAAGAATGATGTATCTATGTACATTGCTTCCCCCCGACATGCATGACTTTATCGATCTAAGGAGAGATAGTTGCATAGGGAATAGGCTCAAGGCGTCCAAGTTCCAATTAATTGGGGACTTCCCATTCATCTTTACTCCATTAAATTGACATGGTTTTAGTGAGTCTCGGTTGGAAATAATCTTCCCAAATCCACTATTAGTAAAGTGATTTAGAATTTCTCCAAAATCTGCTCTATGATCCTCGATAAGATCTCTTAGTTTTTCCCTGTACTTAATCCTTATGCTGAATGGATCTATCTCTTTTCCTTGATACCGTATATTTATCATACACGGAACTCTACATGATGGTATCCACAAAACAGGTTCGTCGAGTCCGTCAAAAAGTCCTTTTTCTATAAGCAACTTTCCTACGTACACACTCCACTTCAATGTCATGGATTCGGCATAATCTTCGGGGTCGTAGGTCATCATATTGCCTAAGACTTGAATGAAGTTACGTATTCCGCTTCCGGTTAGTATAGTTAGATCACTATTTAGATCAATAGGAACTGTTTCATCAGTAGTTACCTTGCTTCTAATTAAAAATTCATTCATACCAATTAATATAAAGAACTATCGGGAGAAGAACCAAGATAGTCCCTCTCCCGAATTGATATACAGTAATAACTATTTATGATACAAGTGTAGCCACGATTTCTGACAGCCTATATTTGAAGTTTGTAGAGGTCTCTTCGTTGCACTTTTCTACTCCACCAAAACGCCTAACATCCTTTTTATGTGTTTGAGTCCGAAGAGTCTTGTCTTGGTCAAGGTAAAGAATTTTCATCTCAAGAACCGTACCTTCCACAGACTTACTCATAATAATTCCTACTTCATCTGAAGACTTACTTGTCCTAATGACGTCACCAACCTTTACATCTGGAACCTTAGACTCATCCATCGAATATACGAACTCACACTTATCGCTATCTAAGGTATAGTTAAGGCTCTTCAACTTATCCATGAACTTGTTTGACTCCTCCTCTGTACATTCAGTGAAGTCGTTCATGTTGGTCAGTACGAGAGTCTTACTTCTATTTCGACTGAGTACTACTACATAATACTTATCTGGAGCTCCTTCTCCGCCAAGTTCTTTCTTAACATAGATTCCTGTGAATTGTCTCGATTTTACTACGCTATTTGTTTCCATAATTCTAAATATATTTTAAATTAAATCTTTGATACTTTCTCGAATCTGATTGCACTCGTTAAAAGACTTGAATGAAGACTGTTGTAGTCATTCTTGCTGCTTACGCTCTTAACCTTACTAATAATAACTAATTTAATTCCCTTTCGGTTGCAGCTCTTACCTAGACTTTTAATACTTTCATTGAAGTTCTCTACTTGCATAGAGTTGTCATCAATAACCTCCACAAAGGTAAAGTTCTTTCCGATATTATTGAAGAACCAATCAACAACTGATAGCTGTCCCTGTGGATCTGGATCCTTGCTCGTAACAAATAACTTAACTGATCTAGACATATCTTCAATCAGTTTCTTTACTGTCAGGGATGGTCTGATTACCTCTTCTAGCTCAATTTCGATTACTACCTTTCTATTGCTGTCTCCTAATGACTTAATAAATTCTTTTGGAGTTAGTTTGCTGATAGAGTCGGTAAGTGACTGAATGTTTGTGACTAGCACATCATTCCCGTAGTCTTTGTTCTCTTTACTTTTGTCTACAATTGCCATAATATTTAATATCGTCAATAATAAGGTTTACTGCCCAATTGATTCTCCATTGTACAGAGCTGAGTTTTTAAGTGACTCTAATGAGGTCTTTACGCTTTCTGTTTCTTTCTTGTTGAGAAGATTCCAGAACTTACCTTCTACTGCAAGATCATAGATGAATTTGCGTCCCTTCTCAGTCCATACGAGGCTCTGTACGATCTCGTTTCTACCGAGTCTGTCCATCCATACTGACCTTTTCCTCATATTGGCATATCCCTTACCAGAATACTCTTGTTTGAGGAACCACTGTCCACTCTGAGGGTATTGTACTCCCAAAGATTCAAGAACTCTATTCAGTCTGTATGCAGATAATCCGTACTCTTTTGCTACTTGAGTAGTTGTCTTGTCTGAATCTTCTATCCTAAGAAACTCTTTAGTGTACTTGACTACTGGAGCATCCTCAGATACCTTGGTTTCAAGCTCCTTAATCCTTAGGTTCTTATTTTCAATGGTCTTATGAGCTATAAGAATTGCTTTTGCAAGAATATCCTCATCCGAATCAGAGTCATTAGTCTCGATATACCCACCAGTCTTTATGATCGATGGGAGTACTTCCTCAAAAACCCAATCTTGGAATTTCTCAGCCTCAGGGAGTTTAGAACTCATAACAAGTCTAAAAATATCAGACTCTGGAATGAATTTCATCGACGTACCTCCTGGCTTTCCATCCCCATGAAGTACAAATATACTATCAGACTTTTTACAGTGAGTCCTAATTGCCTTATCAGAATCGGAATACCCTAATGACTTGGCTACATCTATCGCGGAAAACATAGGTACACCATTGTTCATTATTACCCTTATCTTTCCAAACTCATCGTTCTTGAATACCTTTAGATCTTCTCTTTTCATATTTTATCTATTTTATCTGTTATAACTACTTGATTATCAGGCACCCCGCCATTTTGGCGGGTAGCACTTATTGTTGAAACAATTATACGTAACTCATTGATTATCAGCCGAAGTCACTGGCAGTGACTCTGCCTCATTATCAGACACTTACGTGTAACTACTTGATTATCAGGCACCCCGCCATTTTGGCGGGTCGCCTCATTATCAGGCACTTACGTGTAACTGAATAAGGGGAGATCCCGCCATTCTCGAACAGACTCTCCCCTCAATACCATTACTTATTTCATCCTAACATTGGCCTGATGAATACCTTCAAGATATTATCGGAATGTTTCGGAAACATGTCGTGAATAGTTGAAACTCCACACAGAATACCTCCAATACAGAAGGCAGTTGTTACTACTTTAATCGCAAATCCCATTTAATCTTAGTCTTTGTCGTTATTAGATTCTTCTTCTTTCTCCACCTCTTCCTTTGCTTCGTGATACTTCATGTTCAAGTAGAAAACAAGTACAGAAAGGACAAGACCTAAGATGAGGATCAAGGGAATATAGTTTCCCATAACTACTTCTCTTACGAAATAGAATACCGATGACAGTATGTTCAAGATAGTGAATCCTGTAACAAAGATTGCACTTACTGTCATTACATTTCCTACGTAATTACCATAAATGTCTCGAAGGACATTCTTTAGATTGTCGAAATATTTCATATTACTTTATATAGTTATTAGTTTCTCAATTTAAGCATTACCACAGATACTACAAAGAATACCGATGATACTACAAGTCTGAATAGTGAATTTCTCATTTATTGTTATTTATGATTTATAATCTAAGTCTTCGTCCCAATAAGGGTTCTTACTAATCCCTCTACTTTCCCTTGTTGATAAGGAAAATATAATTGTAGAAACAGCACATACTGTCAGTAGGATGATCGGGAATAAATTTCCAAATAAAGCCTCTTTTACATACAGAAAAGCTGTACATAGTATGTTAAGAGCGAAGGAAGATATGGCTGATAATAGGGCTACTGTGGATACTGTCGATCGATCCAAGTTGAATTTATTTAGAATTTTAGTTACTATTTTTCTCATCATATAGTACCTTCTTCGCAGTTTTAATAACAGAATCTACGAGACCCTTACCAATTATTCTATAGTAATTAAGTCCAAATAGATTCTCAAACTGAATTCGGAATTTCACGCCCCTTACTTCATCAAAAATATTTGGTATCTTTCTAGAACAAAACTCAAGAAACACATCCTCTTCTGAACCTCTCACCTTAGAGCAGTAGGATAAATAAAGAAATACGCAGTAACACGAAAATATTAGTACTGAATCTCTATCCATCAACATGTTAACACTCCTATAATCATTAAGTTCCTCAATATCCTTGAACGTAATTGCCATTCTTTCTCCCTCATCTGCGGATATTGCTGGCCATAACTTGAGAGTAGCCTTAAATTCGTCTCCAATCTTTACGGATGATGACCTGACATAAAGAATCGTCTCCCCACGTACTTTAGATTCATTTATATCATTGTACAAACTATCCATGAGAGAAGGAAGTGATCTAAAAGTATTCTCATACTCTTCTTTTACCTTTCCCATTGTAACTCTATATGGAATATCAAAAAACTCCTTATAGATGTGACTGAATTCATTAAAATAATCAACTAGCTCCATTTCTAAACTCTTCCCTATTATCTTTTACTATATCAATATTCCAATCCTTATCGAATCCGTATATAGTTACCGTTGGTTTTCCACAGCTCTCAGTGAAGGATATTAAGTTAATATCTTCCTCTCTGTCCAGACACTCTGTATTAATTAATTCAATCCTTTCATCATCAGAGTCCCTCAAGTCCTTTACATTTATTCCTTTTATTATACTGACTGCTTCCTCATACGAACTTGCTTCAACCTCAAATTTATCAGTTATAATGGTCTTGACCCATCGATCCTGATTAAACCTGAATTTTATCTTCTTATTGATCTTCACTTCCTCGTCAATACGGCCAACTACTGACTGGATTATAGTTCCCAAAGTTATCGAGGCTCCATTTCCTAGTACTTCATCAATAGATTCTCTAATGCAAGTGTAGAGATCTTTTAGGTTGGCCATCTCATAAAACATTTCAAGTCCGGCCCCGTTAACGAGTATATTGATAGCCTTATATGATAATTCTATCTTTTTTGATAAGAATTTAACTCTGTCCTCAGAAATTTTATTACTATCTCTTGCTATCTTCTTAGTTATATTAAGATTTCTCCTACTTACTTTGTCTAATTTACGGAGTATGTCGAATATATACAATCTACATGAAATTGTCTTACATTCCATCTCCTCATATAGAGAATACTCCCCAACCTCTCCAGAAATCGAACAAAAGGTTGCCAGATGCCTTAGATTATCTCCCACTTCTACCTTAAGATTTGGACTGGGAGATAATATAGAGAAGTTTAGATTTTTAGATGTGTATTTTGGAGAGATTTTGTCAAATATAATCTCACTGAGGACTGGAAGTTCAGTTTTTGCGGTATTATAGTATCTCTGAAAATCCTCCAAGACTTCTTCTGAATTGCTCTTGATAAAATACCTAATCCTCTTCAGGAATTCGAGGGAGATGTTTAAGTTCTTTAATTTATCGTCCATATACAATTAATTCTCAAATACAAATACTCCACCACAATCTCCATATAGTACTTTATACTCGTACTCCAATGAATCCATCAGCTTCTTCCAATCAATAAAATTCTTCGCACATTCATTAATTCCGAGACTGTCTGCGTAGTAATCTAGAAACTCTGATTCATTCTCGAATGTTCCAATGTGATACTTAAGTATCTTGTCTACAATTTCTTTCGTATCATCTTCATCACATACCATATCTGAATAGACAACTGCTTTGACGAGACTTTCGTTACCCTTCCAATCGGTCAAGTCATCATACTTCTCAAGCTCTTTGCGGGCTATGTCCCAACCCTCTTCTTCAATTAAATCTTTGAACTCCTCTACTTTCATTTAATATATCTCCTCTAAATAAAAAATCAAAAGACTCTCTCCATCGACACTCCTACCTTCTATACAGTAATCCGTCTTTAACTTCCTTATTATTTTATCTATCTTCTCCAACATTATTGAGCTCATTGGTCCCCTGTAAAATAAGTAATATCCACAATCATCAAGCATTGCGAAGTCTTCCGTAGGGAATGCTTCTCTTACTTTATCTAATATGATTTGGTATGGAGGTGGAAACTTCTCACATTCAATCTCGCTACTTGAGTCTGACAGTGTCTCCATTTTCTATGATATTTAATGTTAGTAATACGTTATCCTCAGTGCAAGTGTAAGTTATCTTTCGGCCATCCTCAAGGTAGATTATTGAAGATGTACTCTTAGCAATGTATCTTGCTCCTTTATATGAATTCTTTACTGAATCTACTTTGGTTGAGGAACTGTCAGTCTTACTAATATCATAATTTATCAACCTATCAGTTATCTCCTTAGCTATTTCCGACTTTTCATAATCCGGACTACCAACTGATTTTCTAATTCCAAATTCATATCCAACAACAAACCAAACAATAAGAATTGCTACTACAGTAAGGGCTTTTATTATTGATGTATATACTTTTGGCATCTCATTGTTTACATTCATCTTCTTCAATCATTTTCTTTGATATTACAACCGTATCGTCTTCGTCACATACATAAAAATTCTTTGTAATCCCGGAGTCTGAGTCTATGATCTCACCGTCCTCCACATACAGATTTTGACTGGCAAGATCCCTAACTCCAGACCTATCTGTTGATTTTCTAATAATTTCGTCTGCTTCTTCCTTAGATTTTGCTATAACGTAATAGTCTGTTCTAAAAACTGCTTCCCTAGTTAAGTATTGAGAATAGTAATAAGTATTCTCTTCTCCTTCAATTAAATAATCTTCTTCCATGATTAAATTAAATCTATCGTTCGATCAACTAACCCCCCTCTAAATGTATCTTCCCTAAATTTTAAGAGATGCCTAAGGAAATCCCTTCTACATCTCTTATCCAATTCTTTTAGAAGTTTCTCATAACTTTCGAAATTCCCGTTATAAGCTACTGAGATAAGATACTCTTTGAAGTCATCAACTTCGTAGTATTTTTCTTGTTGTTTAAATGTTTTTCCGCTTCTCATAATATATTAACTCATCTTCCATTCTCCATCGGCTCTCCACCTTTTCACTAATTATCTCATAGTCTTCATCGAACTGGACATCCATTATCTCTATGTCCCCTTCATTGGGCAATTCCCTAGTTGGTAGGTTATTATTTATTCCAGTAATTATCTTTGATATGGCATCTTCATAGGAATCCGCTTTTACACTGAAGTAGCTTTTCCTATATTGTATTATTTTAGTTATCTCAGAAAATCTAAACTCTTCCATAATAAAGTATAAAGAAATAAGTCACCCACAGAGTGGATTACCAAACTGTAGGTGACATTGGTTTATTACTTCTCTTGGATTCTTATTCTGAATCCTCTCTCACCCGACTCTAAATCATCTAAATTATCCTCAAAGTACATTTCAAACTCATTCCTATTCCCATTCAAAAATCTCGATAGAACTTTATATGCACTTACTAAGTACTCTCTATCTAGATCTCCATAGTATGTAATGTATAGAATATCCCTAGTCTGACCATATATTCTATTGAAAACTACATCCTTAATTTTTTCACCAAAGGCCCCTTTCAGCAGGTACTTTAGCTCTTCAAGTTTATCAATACTTTCCATAGTCACAAACCTTTTGAATATAAAAATATGGACCAAACTCATCATTAGAAACCCCACTTCGAATAGAGCTTCCAAACCTAGCTACCTCATCGAAGAATGCATCACACATCCAGTCTGGAATAGATTTCGTTTGATATGCCTCTCCGTACTCGTCTCTAACCTCGGTCCTAATATGAGCCTCATCTCTAACTAAGGAGATGGTTACATAGAACTCCTCTGGATAATCACTATTTTCTTCAATAGATTCCTCTAATCTCTTTCTAATTACGACTCCTGCTTCGTAGAGGAACTTTGTCTGATTGAACTCATCTTCTTCAGTTTCTCTTCGTTTTCTTTCGCAAGTTTCTTCCGATACGCATCCGCACGCCTCTGACTTGCACGATGATTCTTTTCTAACTGTGTCTTTATCTTGTTCGTTTTTTGCATTCGAAGTCGTTTTCTTGTTCGCATAATTATTAAGTTTATTCATTAAAATTTTTGATGAAGAAAAGAAGTTGTCAGCTAAGTCGCGCATACCAATAAGTCCATCTAAAGCCGATTTATTACTGTTACTGTCATATCCCAGTAAGTTGTCGAATGTATTACACATAATATTTTTATTTCTTGAAAAATAATACAGTTCCGTTATCTCCATAAATAAAGTCATACCTATTCCCAAGAGCCTCCGAAAATAATTCCTCTAGGTCATCGTCATCAAACATGCCCAAAATCTTTCTTGGGCTAATTATGTCAAAATTTTTCTCCATTAAATCCCTAATGGAGAAATATCTTTTACAGAGAGTCTTGTACATCATCTTAAGTATATCCCACACAGTATTATGATCTCCAAAACATTCCTCATCGATGTTTATTGTAATACTCAATTACTTCATCAAGAGAATACTCCTCACCTTCCAACACATTGTACTTGGTAAACAGGAAGGATACCTATGAATAGAATTTTGTCGGTAGATCCTTAATCTCTTCAATCCTCTTTTGTAGGATGTCTTCTGGACGAATAAATCTCCAGAATACTGAAACACAGTCTCCATCCCGAATTATACTTATCTTATCTTTATCGTATCCTTTAATGAATTTAGAATTCAGAACCTCTTCAGTCTTTAGTTCTCTATAGCCCTGTTTACATTCTATGAACGATTCTTTGAAGACTTTCACCTTAAACTCAAGATCTCCAACTTTACGATATTCATCCGGGATACATTTATTTACAAAATTGAAAAACATTTCAGTACCACCATATGGCTCAAATGGACCATACTTCTCTTCTAACTCTGACAAATTTACTTCCATACTAATTAATTTTATTTGTTCATTACTATTACTGATCTAAGAGTGTAATTTCTATCGAAAATATCTATCTCTTTTCCATCGTTCGTCTCTAAAAACAAGAATTTACTGAACAAATCTTTCAACTTTTCCATCTTCATATTGGAGAGTATTTTATTTCCGATTGCTTCAGAAAATACTGAAGAAACTTTGGAATACTTACATACGAATCTCTCGTTGAATTTCTTTATCTCATCCTGTAAGGTCTTTTGACCCGAATCAAGTTTTCTACAGCAATACATGAGGTAGGTATATACATTTGTCAACTCCTCATTGGAATGGCTTTTAACATAGTCAGCAAGGCTGTCAGACCGAGCTTCCATCAATTTCTTGACTCCACTCCAAGAAATTTCTTCGAAATTAATGTCTGAAAATTTTATAGTTGAGTCCCCATCAAAAGATATTTCAAGGCAGTTTCCATCAACTACTTTTATGGCCATCACTCTATTCGGTGATTCGCTATCTCCCTTACTAAAGTATATGCAGAAATCCTTTCCAAATATTGTTGGAACAAATTTTCGTTCCTCTATGGAGTCATCATTACCGAGGACAACCATAATTGATCCATCATCCTCATCAATGTCATCCCAAATTTCTATCTCCGTTAAATTTACTTCTTCATCTCTTACGTAGTAGCTTTCATCCTCAATTGATGATGTAATCAATTCTAGGATTCCGAACTCATCTGTTGGAGAATTTTCCACTCTTTTTCCTTTAGTCCACAGACTTACTTTAGGCTTATCTGTGTACACATCATACCCTACATCAAGATGGAACGGTCCAACATACAGTTCCCTTATTAGACCGAAACTTTTCAAAAATTCTTCAGACTTAGTCATGGTTTTTCTTTCTAAATAGTAAATCAATTTTTGTGTTTTCGAGATCTTTTCTGAGATCTATCCTATTTCCATCATTATCTATGAAGTCTATTCTCCATTCAATATCCTCAATGATTTCATTTAATGACTTTTCCTTATTTACATTTGATAGGATAAAATCCATAACATAACTATCCATTCCACCTACCCTTATGAACTCTAATCTTTTCATAAGGTCTTTGATTGCTTTCCCTCCAGTTAAATTTACTTTTCCATCCCTTTTCGCTAAATACAGGATTCCAGATATTACCTGATTCACTAACACTGGAGTATAGGATCCGCCAGGACACTTATTCATAATAGATTGAACCTCATCGATGAAACCTTCGTCCCTCATTCTTACCAATTCCCTTATCTCGTCCAAGGAAAATACCCTATCAAACCTACCTCTATAGGTAAATCCTTTTCCAAAGTCGGGGTGGAACCTGACAGAATCTTCACTTACGATCAGTACTGTAGGTTCTTTTCTATTAACTGATAGATAGATTATGTACTTACCATCTTTCTGGGCGGCGCATTGTATGAACTCAGTTCTCTCCAGAGTTTTTAAGTTAACTAACGTAATTGATCCATCTACCTTCCAAAACTTGCAGTCTAGATTTTCTGATTTTATTTCCTCATCTAAGACCTTGAAATATACCCTTCCACTTAATCCGATGTATTTTTCCATTATCTCCTCTGGATCTACAGTTAGCTGTTCTGGCTTTTCTCCGTAATTTCCAGCTTCGACATCTAATCCACAGGGATTTACATTGAACTTAATGTATTCAAATGGACTGTTGCTGTCCTCTCTGAAGTCAAACAGGCGTGTTTCCTTAAGAACTTCTATAACTTTTTCAATCATTTTCGTACCTTTCTTCATAATACCTTTCCATATCTCTTGACTCCATCCAGTCTGGATAGTCATCCTCTTCTACTTCTTCGTCGAGATCATCTACATGATAATCGTTATATGACTGTCCGTACATACTTATCCCTTATAAATTTTGAAACATGGAACATTTGAATAACTATAATCTTTTAACTCTACTTCATCTCCGTAAATTGTAACAAACTTATACCTTTTCAACCATTTTAATTTATCTTCATGGCTCATATCAGAAAATACGCTGTTTTCACCAATAAATTTGTCATACAGATAACTGTAGAATCCATTTTCTAGATATTCAACTTCTCCTCCCCCTTCAAAAAAACTTTCTGCTTCCTCACTTATTGTTATCCAATTATCGTGGTCTTCCTTCGTCACTAGATACCTAAGATAGTATATAAATGCGTCCATCCTATCTTTATAATCAAACTCTTCCCTAATATAGTCCTTAAGGAGAGGGTCTGATAGAACATTAAAAACCCAATCGTGATACTGTTGAACAGTAAACTCATAGAAAGGATCCACAAAGTTATCGTCACTCAAAATAAAGTTGAGCTGATGATCATCATCTATATTTGCCATCATACAGCTTATCTTAATATAATCTATATCAGCAGTTGCGAATACAGTAAGACCTTCGAATTTTCCTATCGGGTAGTAGTAATATGACCTACTTATATCTTTGTTTTGATTGTCTACTAAACATACAGATCCCTTATGATAATTGTCAATTATCACATCAACGTGTTCACTAATTCTTCCGAACTTGCTGTGTATTAAGTCCCCTGCTTTTAATCTTGGGAGCCTATCCTTTACATATTCTACATCAACTGGATCAAGATTATCATTGTTCATACTCAATCTCCCGGAGTTGAAGGTAATTCCTCCATTCTCCTTAAGCCTTTCAAGTAAGTTTTTCATATTAAATCTTATATCTTTTTTAATGTTAGACTTAGTGTTTTTGTCCAACTCAAAATTACCTTCGTGATATACTAAACTCATCCCTCCATCTTTACTGAAGTAGATTACTGTAGGTCTATGGTAAGCACACGGGATAAATTCATATCTATTTCCAAAGTTATCCTCAAAAGAAACCATGTCATTTTTGGGATTGAGACTGAAATTCTTAATTTCATCTTTTAACCCCTCTATCCACACTTCTTTTCGTAGAAACTTTTTCCTAACTTTAGCTTTTGAATGATACCTGTCGTCAAATACCATATTTATATATGGCGATCCAAATATTAATCCACGGTAATGTGCCCAAATACAACTTCTTTCAGGAAAAGATCCAAACTCTCTTTGGATCCTAGTATCTACAGAATCTATCATTCCGTCGAAGAAGAATGTCAACGATCCATTAAAATATTTTGAAAATGTATCTCTAACGAATTTTTCTGACTCTAACATATCTATTACGTATTTAATCACTTATATTTAGAGGGGGAACGAATTGGTCCCCTCTTGATAATCAATTAGTTATCAATCAAATTATCAATTCTTGTTCCATCCTCTAGAAATCTTAATTCACATTCATCGCACACCTCCAAAAATCTTTCCATGCTATAATAGTATTCGTAGTCTTCCTCTACTGCCCTATTGAATTTTGAAATTCCTTTTCTAACTAGATCTGAAAGTGAAGGCCCATCCACTGGGTGATCAATAAAGTTATATATCGGATCTAGAATTATGTCGTCAAGATAATATCCAGTTAGGGGAGAATCCCTAGTAACCTGAATATTGCTATATCTGTGCTTATATGAACTACCTACTACATTACAGTAGTACTTATTACTGTGAATATCGTCCCAGTAGTTATTAATTATGTACTTTGCTAATCTATGACCAGTAAGTTTTAATGATCTTAATTCTTGTGGATCAAATAAATCATAGAATTTATAGAGTGTACTGTCGTTATCTCCTGTATAGTACCATGAGATTTTCTTCCAATCCTCATGGGCCTTTTCAACGCTGGATTTGGATAGTTCATTCGCTTTGTAGACGTTTATTTGTATCTTCTCCATTTTGTTTTAAATAATCATATAGTGACATAAATTTAAAGTTCTCACCTTCCGAAAGTCTATTTCTATCGTTTCCCCACTCCGCGCAATAGCTTCTCTTATTAGATGGGAATTTCTTGACTACTTCAAACTCTACGTTATCAAATCCACCCGATCTATCCGCAAAATCAATAAAAGATTTTAGGCCGACATTCTCAAAGAATATCCTAATCCTATTTAAGAACCAACAATAGATATCTCTGAAGTATTCGTATGACCTTTCCCAACAATCAGTGTTACAATAGTTTAGTTTAGAATTGTACTTTGGAAAATCACTTCTCATCCTTCCCTCGAATTCATTGTACATTTTTATAAGTTTTGAAGTATGGTCGAAGAATGATCCCCAGGGTATCTCATCCACAATTATTGAATCCTTTACGTCAATATCCACATCCCTATACCACCCATCATACCTAAATACTTCGCTCTTAACGTCGATATAAATAAAAATATATTTTCTAATTTTATTTACGTACTCCTCAGTTCTAATTGAGTCCTTGAAAAGACCTTCCAGATCAAAATCCCCAATCCAACGAATAATCCTGGAGTAGGTCTTCATCATTCCAATTACGAACTCAATATCCTCTGAGTGACGTTTCAGGTATAGCAGCCTATCTATGTGTAATTTACACAGATCATCTGACATACATAAAAGATCCCAAAAAGAATTCTTAACCTTTTCTATATCTGTGTTCATATCTATTTCACTCCAGTTGATCCAAATCCATCTTTTCCACGATCAGTCTTCTCCAACTCATCTACCTTTACAAACTCTACTCTCTCTACTTTATTTACAACTCCCTGTGCAATTCTGTCTCCCGGATTTACCCAGAAAATATCTGAAGATTCGTTTCTGAGGATGACTCCAATCTCTGCTGTATATCCACTATCTACCGTACCTGGACTATTTGCTACGAATATACCCTTCAGTGCTAGTCCGGATCTTGACCTTACTTGAAGCTCATATCCAGAAGGAATGCTCATTCTTACTCCAGTATAGATTAGTTTAGTCTCTCTTGGGAACACTGCTAATGGACTATCATATTTATGAGACATTCTAAGGTCGACTCCTGCGTCACCTTCATGTTTATATGCTGGAATATCTCTCTCGTCGTCTACTACAATCTCTACTTTTAAGTTCATATTATTTTTCTCTTATAGTTTAATTATCCTTCGAATTAAATTTATAATCTTTTCAAATATTCCTGGAGAATTGTCATTTACTTCTAGTTTTCCTAGATAGAAATTATTAATAAATTCTTTGTAATTTAACTCCTCAATAACAGATATTTTTCTAAAAGAACAAAATTCCTTTTTGTCTATTGAAGGGTCTGGATATTGAGCCAATACTTTGAATAGCTTTCTTTCGTAAGTTCTTCTTATTTCTTTGATAAGTTCTTCACGGTACTTGAATATCAGGAATCCAGATTTATATGGAGTCGTCATCGTTGGAACTTCATAAGTCTTCCCGGGGCTAACCAGAATTTCGGTTGTAATATCCCTACCTTCCTCTGTAACTAGGAATCCAGTATATACTGCGTCATTAATGTACTGTCTTACTATGTAATCATATACCTCTTTAATGCATAATCCATATCCACTACTAAATAAATGGAATTGATTAGTTATTTTATCCTTAGTAGTTGAGTCTATCAACTCAATGAAAATATGTCTTACTGAGTAACGGTAGAATATTTCGGTATTTACCTGTATTCCAATAATATCACTTACAGGTTCATCCCTAATTGCCCTAAGCAACCAACTCCTCACCTTACTAGAGTCTATTCCAAATTTAAGTAAGGATTTTTTGTTTAACTTTCCTGACTTAAGTTCCGATATAGTCCTTGAAAGTTCTTTCTCTAATTCTGGAAAATTAATTAATAGTTTTTTCTTTTTATAGTATACAATTACTAATAGTATATATGGAAATAGTTCTATATACTTCCTAATTATTTCCATAAGATTTCCATCGCGCGATTTGTTGTAATATTCAACTATTTTTTCATAATCATACAATACAGGCGTATTATCTAATACAGGTTTGTCATCTGATACTGGAGTATCATTGCTGTGGTCAAGATTTTTAGTTGATCCGGAAATTGGTCCGGGTCTATGGGATTGAGACGACCTACTATATGAATTGTTCATAAGCATACGTCTCGTAGTATTATTTAGGACCTGATTCACAACATAATGAGATCCCATAGTAGTTGTAGTGAAATTGTTTATAAAGGACATTAGAATAAAATTATAGCCCAGAAAGACTATAACTGTCTAACTGGGCCGGTTGATTACTTTTACTTGTTGAAGAACTTCTTTGCACTCTTCCAGTAGTAGGATACTACACTTTCAAGAAGATCAGATACCTTCATATTGGCTATTTTCTTAATACTTGAATGAAAGTCATCTACTTCTTTGTTTTCCTCTACTTTTACTACTTCCGTCTTTTCGCTATTATTCTCCATACTTTCTAAGATATACTTGTCTATATTCGTCTTCTGCTGCTTGATATCCACTGAGCATTGGGATCATAAACTGAATGAAGATCTCTCCATTCTTAAGATATTCAAATTGAGTGCTGTCAGGAAGAGTTACTGTCATTTCTTTCACAATTCCAGAACTGTCGCACTCATAATCGATTCGATTTGATAGAACTGTTACGTGATTAATCAGAGAATCCCTCGACAGCTTACCAATGAAGTGGTCATAATCCATTTGATTAATCTCCATGTAGATAATGTTTGATGCTGAGATAGACATTCCACCCCGAATAAGAGTTACAAGTTCAGGACGTGTACTAATCTCAAACATTCCTACACTACTTGCTCCTGTATTGATATAATCAAATACTCGGAAAGCTGTGCGATAGAAACTTACTCCAAATTCCGGATCATTGAAAAGTCCATCCATATCAGCTTTGTCACTGACTTCCCCAACGATCCTATTCATCTCAATAAACTTCAGTGCCTTCTTGATGTTGTCTCGAAGAACTACTGTATCAACATAGACAATCTTTCTCTCAGGGACTACAGTTCTTTTCATCTTTATTCTGTCCCCACAACCTGATACAAGCACCAAGATAACTGATGCGATCAATACTAATTTTTTATACATACATTTTACTTTATTAGTTTACTATTTAGTTTTTTGATTATTGTAAGTGCAATAGAAGATCCAACAGCTAAGATCGAAGATAGGATTGACTTTATTAAATTTATTTTCTCCATACCTCTCCCTTCCTATCTGACTCCTTAAAAATTTCATCAAGTTTATCGGTTGTCCTACTATTAGAGGTTTGTAAAAAGGACAGATTAGTCATTGGAACTTTCTCTGCTGTTTTTCTTCCTATGAACTTTACATAGGCATATCTTCCATCTTTTTTGATTATCACTCCATGAGCATTTGGATTGTCTCTTTTTTCTACGTAGTTTCCAATGTCCCATCCATCTTGATGATAAGCGGGAAATCTATCCCCATACTTAACTATCATCTTCCTATTTTCATCATATTCGTACCCAAAGGTATGCATAGACTCATGGAAAATAGCTAAATTATCTTCATATCCACCAACTGACCTTATATAACATTTTTCAACATACTCAGTCTCTAATTCTCCTAATTGGCTAATATATTGAACCAATACTTTTGATTCTCTATCAGTGCTTTCAAGAGAGAGTCCAAATACCATTCCTATTCTATCGGGGTTTGGGATTTCTACAATATCCCCAAGATCAAAATTCCCCATAAAGGCCTTAGCAAACTTCTCCTTACAATAGGTTTTGTGGTAATCTGAAAATAGGTTATAATAGATCAATGTCTCAACCGGATCTAATCCGAAATGCAAGTAAGTCGTCATTGCTAGGTATTTCCCTAGAGTCCCATCTGGCCTCACGTACTCTACAGTTGTGTTTCCATCTATACTTCTGGAAGCAGCTCTAACGATCATCCCTCCTCTAAAGGAATCTATATATGGAGTATTAATTCTCACAGATTCCCCATTTACCTGATTAAGCCAGTTATCCACCATAATTTTCAATATATTTTAAGTCTTTTAAATCTACTATTTCACCTAAATCAGACATTTCATCATCTGAATCAAATAGAACTGTAGCCGTATTGTAGGATAATTGTTCTATCTCTCCAACTCTCCCTGACGGAACATGTTTCACTTTATCCTCACATTTCCATCCCATAGAATGATGTGGGATGGGAAGAACGTATCCTCCATTTTTCTTTATTCTCATTAATTCCTTATCGAATACGTATCCAAAATTTTCTAGACCTTTTCTAAGAATCTCAGAGAATCTTGGATATAGGTCATATACATACCTTGCCATAACACAAGTTCTAGTAATATTTCCAGATTGATCTACATATTCGATCTCTACCTTCCCATTCTCATTTCCTCCCTCTGGGTCGAGATAATGCCCATTAGTAGATACTACATATCCATAGACTCTTTGATTATACCTTGATCCAACTGGATCTCCCAAATTAAAGTGTCCAATAAACTTCCCAAAAAAGTTCTCTGGATCATTGTCGTAGCATGCGCCATTGTCAAGGCACAAATACTTAAGTTCACCAGTAAACCCATAATTGAAAAGTTCATAGAAAATCATTTTCTCTAGAGGATCTGGCTCACATAGATCAAATGTAATTGCATTATACCATCCAAATGACCCATCCTTTTTAATGTACTCTACCTTAGTATATCCATTAAGGTCACACTCAATAGATCTTACAGCTAATCCTCCATGACCTCTATCTGAATATATTTTACCAAGACTTGCTGGGATTTCCTCATTCGTAAGGTTAATAAATCGATGTTCTTTCTTTAATTTCATATCACTTTACATATTTATAGTTTTCTCCTGAATATAACATTTCGACAACTCTTTCCACTTCTGATTGAGTGCGCCCACCTTCCTCATAGTAATGTAAATTATTTCCACATCCTGTTCCATCCTCCAAGTACAAACTTTGCAGTTTACCATTATTATCGAATTTCCAATATATTGTAGACTGATCGTCTAACTTTATATTTCCAGTAACTGTACGAACCCTTCCTATATAATTAATACCGCGATCAACCTTTTCAAATAAATCGCATATGGTATAATCTCTAAGTCCTTTGTAGTCTCTTACGTTGTAGAATATTTTATCCTGATACTCTTCGCAGTTACTGTCTCCCTTCTGTATCATGTTTAGGACATGAACCACCCATGAACCAGAGGATCATAGGCTTCGGACTTCACAGAAGATTGGCCTTTCAAAATATTAGCTCTTACATCCTCTCCATCCGTGTAATCGACAGTTCCTGCCGATGTATCTTTATTTAATCCTAAATGAAGGATATTAATTGCTGCATTTACATCTCGGTTATGATTAGTATGACAAATAGGACATTCCCATTCTCGAACAGATAAATCTTTTATCCGTTTATTTACATATCCACAGACGTTACAAGTCTGTGAAGATGGGAAGTATCTATCTATCTTAACAACCTTCTTACCGTTCCAATCAGCTTTATATGTGAGCATGGTAACAAAACTACCCCAACTCACATCTGATATAGATTTAGAAAGGCGATGATTTCTAATCATACCCTTAACATTCAAGTCTTCTATGCAGATAGTATCATATCTCCGTACAAGAGAAATAGAACATTTATGCAAATAATCGGTACGACTATTGGAAATCTTTTCGTAAAGTCTGGTAACTTTGAGTCTTTGGTTTTCATACCCTCTGCTACCTTTCTTCTTACGAGAAAGATGACGCTGCTCCTTTGCAAGGCTTCGCTCGTATTTTCTTGTATATCTATTATTCTTGAAAATTTCTCCTTCAGAAGTTACGATAAAGTCCTTTAATCCCATATCCAAACCAACTGACTTATTAGTCTTTTCAAGTGGTGTTTCGTAGTCTTCTTCTGTAAATACTGAAGCAAAATACTTTCCACTTGGCGTTTTGGAAACAGTTACCTTCCCTATTTTTCCTTTTATTTCCCGATGTACGCGGCACTTTATACCTTCTTTGAACTTTCGTATGAAGAGTCTATTATCGGATATATGAGAGGACTGAGGAACTGTAAAACTGTTCTTAGAACGCTTGGATTTGTATTTAGGAAATTTTGTTCGCTTCTGAAAGAAATTGGTATAGGCTACTTCTAGGCATTTGATAGAAAATTGCAAGGATTGAGCGTTTACTTCTTTAAGCCATTCAGTTTCTTCTTTCTCCTTCAATTTCGTAAGAGCTTTGGCTTGTGAGTAGTAATTATCGCTTTTACCAGTAATCTTATATTGCTCTATTCGTTGATTGAGAAAGTAATTGTATACAAACCTTGCACAACCAAAATGTTTTGCCAGCAATTCGATTTGTGCCTTGTTAGGGTACAGTCTAAACTTATATGTTCGATTAATCTTTCTCATATTGATTACAAAGATAATTATTGTTTTGTAACCACTAAAAAGACATTCATATTTGTATAATAAGTTTTTTCATCTGTGAAATATTAATGATAATAGTTTTATCAATCCGGCAGCGAAGACAAATGAACTAATGAGGAAGAATGGAGTTGAAATAGTCATTGAAATTAGGGTCATAATCTTACTAGACCGATCACCCTCCACTTTCCCTAAGTAATAATCAATTAAGTATTTAATAGATGACACTAATCTATCTAAGAAAAACACTCCACACGATAATCCTATAACAATATTTACTATTGGATTCGGAGACATGTTAGGTATATCCATATAACTTGATCATTAGTAATGTTTGAAATACTATAAGACAGGATAGCATGGCTGATAGTGTGATTGCTAAGAATCTACTTCCATATCCTGAATCCGAGAAATATCTAATTATATTTTTACAGATTATGATATCTGCAACGATAAATAATGTTACTAAAAACAAGTAGATTAACATCTCGAGTAAAAATGTAAGGGAGAGAACCAAGTCTCTCCCTAAGTTTGAATTATTAGTTGTCCAAGTACTCTACTGAGTAAGACTTTCGTCCTGTACTGTCAGTATCGATAAGTACCTTAAACCGAAAATCGGCATAACCATCTCTCTTGCAAACAAACGTGTTTTTGTTATCTCTTTCTACCAAACACGTAGCCGCTCCCGAGTAGTCATAAACTGAATTAGCAAATACTTCAAGATCCCATACGTCAAGTCCAGCCGAGTCCTTTGCCAAGATCATTTCTTTAACTCCTTCGAAGTTTGTAATGTCTTCTACTGAGTCGCAAACAAAGCTCATAACTACGTACTTGAAATCACTCAAGTAATCTCTCGTAGGATCTGACAGATTGCAGCTATCCAAGAGCTGATTAGACCAATCCTCAGCAAGATTCTTCGTAAGCTCCCTTTGGATTACTTCTCTTGCTTGACACTCATTCGTAACATATTTCTTACCATTCTTTCCACACGATGTTACGAGAATTGCAGTCAAAGCTACTGCAACAAATACTTTCAAAAAATTCTTCATTTCTTCTGTACCTTTTCTTTATACAATTTATCAATCAATTGTTCTACCTCTGGACTTACTCGTTTTCCTCCATGAATAATAGTTTGGCTGCTAAAATTCTCACCTCTTACACTACGGTAAGTGTGTAATGCCCAAACATCTCCCTTCGTATCATCGCAAATCCAAGTAAGCATGCAGTTATCTTTCTTGAGATGGATCTCTCCCATGATAGTCATATCCTTATCATACTCAAGAGAGATATTAATAATGTATCGGAATACTTTCTTTACTCTTTGTCCGATTGGAAGATTCTTATTAGAGTCTCCAAAGTCTACTCCACTGATACGATGATTCCAATCTTTAGGATTGTTAGACTGAACTCCTGCTGGAGTTTCTTTCCCAAGAAGCATGTCCTTCACATTCTTCAAGACAATAATGTCTTCCCTTGTCAGATTATCGATTCCCCCTCTACAAGTGTTAGCATAATTGTTGAGAGCTTCCAATCGAAAAGCAAGTGCAGTGAACTTCAGCAAAGAGTCTTGCCTAAATAACATCTGTCCAGTGGCTACTCCTTCTTTGTAAACTACGGCATCACAAGTGTCACAATCATACACCTTCTGAAAAGAGGCGCAACTACTCATTGACAGCATTGCAATCGCTGTCAAGGCTAGAAACAAAAAATTCTTTTTCATACTGTTTGATATAAAATGGTTTGGTTATCTTCCTACTAATAAGGTTATTTGCCTCTGAATTGTTCCAAATATTTATCTCTCCAAAATAAGATCTTTTCCTCTGGAACGATAAATTCAACATCCCAATTCGGACTTGTTGTTCGAACTATCAAAGTATCCTTGATTACATTCAATGACCTTACTCCTCGCATCCTCTGACGCCCTTTTAATTCTCTCTTCAAATTTGTTAATCTCTTCTTCTGTTGGTACTCTCAAATCACTTGTCTTAAATCTAATCTTCACTGGGGAAAGACCGTCGGATGTTACGCTTATCAAAGTAGTTTCAAATGCACTGCTCTCATGATCCACTACCTTTCCAGTGAATCCTCCACTTATCGTTGAGGCAAGGAATGCTCCCCTACCAATACTATTCCAATCCCATTTTCTTGGTGGTTTTTCGTACTTGAAGATATTTGACTTCAGATCACCACTCTTAAATATGAATTTGAACTTATCGTCATAGTAGAATCCGTTCTTACCTAAAAGTCTTTGGAACTTGGACTTGTAATAACTGTCAGCTACATAAACATGATCAACATGTAGTGCAATACTTGATCTCTCTAAGATTCCACCTGACACTGAAACTACTAATATCTCGTTTATGTAGGTATCGTGGTCATATACTACTCCTACTCCCTCTCCTGCAAGAACTACAACTGTTCCGATCAAATTGTCTACTTTGTCCATGACATACTCATCCAAAGGAAGTATATTACCATCTTCCGAGGTATAGACCTTACTTCTTATGTCCATATCATCTTCCAAGTACTTCTCTTCATAACTGCTACATCGACACACGAAGGATGCTGGTACAAACCATTCCTTAACATATTTACCATCAAAAGTGTATGATCGGATATAGGAGTCATCTTCATTTCCGTTATCAAATACTTTTACGCAATAAACACTGTCTCCATGAAGAGAATCCCAATAATAATTCCCTACTTTAATATCCTTGACGTCCATATTAAATAAATTTTACCATTAATTTGTTTGCAGTTTCCATCAAACTTTCATATGAACTGATTCGAACATTGCTTACTCCATTCAGTTCCTCAATCATTCTCTCGTTAATCTCAGTTGTTTTCATTTTGTTCGTTTTCATCGTCGTAATCTCCGTAATAAAATTTATCAAGATATTCTTCTAATTTTTCAATCTCTCTTTGCGTGAAAATATGTTCAAAATCTGCTTTGTCAAAATGGGTTAGCTGATTGTATATTTCAACTCCCTTTAAGTACTCATCCAGCCTATCTCTACCTTCCCTACCATCTAAATACCCAAACTCTGATAAGAATTCGCCCATATCGCTCGTCTCCCTAGTTAATCTGTAGTCACTAACTAGACTATATAACATGTCCTTCATGTTAAATCCCCCACGGTCTGGATTACATGAGTACTTGAAGAACATTCCTTCAGTCTTTCCCGATGCGTCCGCTCTAATTGCTAAGAAGCAGTCATAACTATAAACTCCCTTACCTACAAAATCAGACTCTTCATGTGAATCAGTATAATGGATTCCAATGATTCCAAGTTCCAAACAGAGTTGGAAAAATCTCTGATCGTTTTGATCTGGTCGAAACATATCTAGGTCAGCACCGATCATGTTAGCGATTCCATCCATTCTTTTCAAATAAATTTTTTCAAGTTCTTTTTCCATAATAGTTTTATTCTGAATCCGTTAAATGTAACAATACGATTTGTACTGTGATCATTGGTGATAGGAAAGCACCGGCTATCCCGAAGACGTTATAAGACGGATCTTTACTCAAAACAGAGCAAATGACCATAAAAATCGAGACTAATAATTCCAAATACTTTTCTGCAAGAGTCGTTTTAATTCTCCAATCTCTCATTTTCTTTTCAGTTTATTATAGTATGTCTTTGCCCATCTCCACTTCTTCTCATTACTCACTTCTTTCGGGATCTTTTTCTCTGGATTAATTGAGTCGATTTTTGTTGTCTTACAGTATTTCCTATAGTCAGAATCAATTTCTTTCTCCAATACATTTTCAATTCTGACTCCTTTCTTGAAAGTCTCTACTGTCGGCGGATAACTTACAGATGTTCCATACAAGTACAAAATTGATCCATCAAAGTCACACCACCACTTCACAATGATATCGTGGACATATACGGATCCTTTCGTACTAAACTTTGAATTTCCAAAGTCTACATCTAACCTATTAATCTTGCTATAGAAAACCTCAGCAGCTTTGTCAGACTTTCCTGACTTAATCATCTTGATTACGTCTTCCTTACTTACGCTTTCAAGAGTCTTATCTGACAGTCCTCCTTTCTTGATCCTTTCTTTACATAAATACAAGTGTCTGTAGAACTCCTTGTCCATTCCAGTCTCTCTATTCCATTGTGACAGGAAAACTGCATCGCGGTAATCTCCGAGTACTTCGTACATAAGAACCTTCTCAATCTCTGACTTAAGTTCTGACTCCCTATCAGGAGTAAGGTACTCTACCCCATCATTTACTACCTTAGCTTTGAATGATGTTTGATACAGATTATCACAGCTAGCTAGTGATAAGAGTAGAACTGATAGCAATAGGAATTTAATCTTCATAATGTTCCTGATCCTCCTTGCTTAAAATAGTCAAATCATATTTTTGCTTTCCTAAGAATTCTAGTCCCTTTTGGGTTACGTAGACTCTTGTATAGGTTCGGTCGGGCCATCCTGTAACGAGCTCCTCCTTCAACTTAAAATAATCTTGCCTAACATAGGTCTGCTTCGGTTCGTTCCTGTTCTTGAAGAAAATCCCCATCTTCCTTAATAGTTTGTAGAGAGTATTTCTTCCAAAACCTAACTTGAGAAGTTTAGAAGCCTGACCGATATCAACCAAATCTTCTGTATTAATCACCTTGTCCATGAGTTCCGCCTTAGGCCTGACTACTTCCAGTTCCTTGTCTTTTTCTTCGATCATCCTCTGCTGTTCAGCTGCAAGTAAAAGGGCCTCTCGGAATGTCTTTGGAACATCAAATCCACTAAGTGCCTTTTCTTCTTCCAACTGTTCCCAACGTAAGACTAGTTTAGCTCTCATCTGATCGTTGTACTTTGACGCTACATAAAGACATTCTCTCTTAGTAAGGAGATAGCACTTTAGACTTCTTCCGGTTGAATCCTTATATTCACTAACCTCAAATTTGAGGCCAGTAACCTCCTCCCATCCAGACTCCATCTTCTCAATATCCCTAAGAACATTCTTATGGAGTTTTCCAGTAATTTCTGCAATCTCGATAGAAGTCATTCTCTCACTCTTCAATAAGTTCTTTTCCATACTAAATCATTTTCTTTTTACTTATAATATCAATTAGCTGGGCTCAAATTTGAGCTCAGTGATCCTAATTAATTGATTTCCATATTATTAACTGGGCGCAAAATTGCGCTCAGTGATATGTGTCGTTAGGTAAGCTCAAATTTGAGCCCATCTCCAGTAATTTAACGAGCTCAGAATTGCGCCCGTTGATTATAATATGTTGATTTTCAAGTCATTAAACGGGCTCAAATTTGAGCCCGTTGAATTTCATGCCTTATATTACCTTATCTCTTTAATCAATTCTTCAATCTCATCTTTCGAAAAGAAGTCTTCAAATAAGATTTTATAAATCCATTCAGTATCAGACACTTCTTTCCCACTTTCAATCATTTCCTTTACACATAGATAATCATCCAAATAGGTATCCAATACATCCTCTACTACTGGCATGTCATCTATGTTACTCAGAGATTCTATTATCTTATTACCACGCCTTAGTGCGAACCCTTCAAATTCTCCAAGAGATCCATAATATTTTAGTCCATACCTCTTTGAAAACTCATCCTCGATTTCAGGACCTACAGCTATGTCGACTAACTTACCATCTATAAGGTTCCTATAGAAGTTTTCAGTTCTAAGATAAATCTCTCTCAGAAACAAATCTCTCTCATTCTTTTCCATACTTTGATCTCAATAGTTCAATCTCTTTCTTACTGAATATCTTCTCGAACATCTCTTTATAATATACCTGCCATCCGGTAATTTCCTCTCCTTTGGATTCTTTCTCTACAACCTCATCATAATCTTTAAGAAATATCTCAAATATCTCACCGACTTCACTCTCGAACTCTATTTCAGACAAGGAGGGAAGATACAAATAACCAACGCTTCCTTTATCCCAAAAGGTCTTAATCATCACAATGTCCCCGGAATCATTTTCCTCATCTCCTACGAAATTGATGTCTGGAAAATCCCTGTCAGTCTCTGTAATTTCAGTTAAATCGTTGTAATTAAGTTTCTCGTCAGTTTCTTTTTCACAAAGTCCGTTGACCAAATCAACTAAACTTTCAATCTTACTTTTCATAATTGTATTGTTAATTTAAATTATTTTAACTAGTTACTAAATATAAAAACTACAAATGAGATCACGAAAGTAACCATAAAAACTACGGACAATACAAGTGATCCTGCCATTATGTATTTGAGAAATTTCCCCATATTATTCAAGTTTCTCTTAGTAACATCCTCATCCTCATCCTCATCATCTTCAGTAGTCTCAGTTAATATTCCAAATACTAAGGCAAACATAATAGACAGTACCATTGATGCCAAGGTGATCTTTATTGATATGCTTTCCATAAATTAACAAATATAGAAATTATAACTAATATAATTGGTATTATCACACAGATCACAGAGAGTAATGGTAATATCCTCATAGCACATTGTCTAGTTTTATTCTCATACAATGAGTCATCCCTGTATTCTATTAACATCAGTACTAAGAACGATAAAAGGAAAATCATGCTTAGAATCATTGGTATGACGTAGAAATAAATAATGATTGTCTTATCCATACTTACTTGTTGTTTATCGATAAGTTACTATCCAAAAATTGAAGGTGAACTACTCCCACTTGTAGAAGTGGGAGCTTCTTGGGAAGTATGTGCTTTTGTTAGCCACATATATTTACCAAGCTCTTTGGGTAGTCCCTACCCTGATATATTTTT
>ERZ773035.470-NODE-470-length-33118-cov-7.364879_pt1 | contig 33118 bp, 32 predicted proteins | sample MGYA00511487_ERZ773035 | MGnify/ENA primary metagenome ERZ773035 (study PRJEB29015, sample SAMEA2737985) | human oral metagenome | biome: human oral; feature: human-associated habitat; material: dental | place: China | collected 2024 ...
GGAGGGGGGTGGGGGGGAGGTTTTTACAAATAATTGATTACCAATTGTTTATAATTTCAATAACAGCCTAAAAATAACTTACGAAACTTAAATGATTAATTATCAATTGTTGATTATCAACATCTATAGCCATTGACAATTAACAATTGATAATTAACAATTAAAGAACAAACTTTTTCGCGGTTTGTCCTTGATAGCGATCAATACATTCCTTGTATACCTTAAGAGCATCGCTGGCATCTCCCCAACCACGTACATCTACTTTTTTGTTTTCCAAATCTTTATACACTTTGAAGAAATGTTCTATCTCCTTGGTAAGGTGTGGATTTACCTCATTGAGCTGGCTGAGGGATTTAACCATAGGATCGGCCACAGGCACACAAAGGACTTTCTCATCACCGCCTTTTTCATCGGACATATAGAGGATACCTACAGGCTTTACTTTCACTACACAACCAGGAAAGAAAGGAATGGTAGAGATTACAAGCACATCCAAGGGATCTCCATCATCGGCCAAGGTTTCAGGAATGAACCCATAGTCAGTTGGATATACCATGGAGGTATGTAGCATGCGATCAAAGCGCATTTTACCTAAGTCAAAATCATATTCGTACTTATTTCTGCTTCCTCTTGGAATCTCAATGAGTACATCAAAAGTTGTTTCTTTTGCCATTTTTACTATTTTTGAAAATTAGAGAGCAAAGATAACGTTTTTTTCCCAATCATCAAAGCAAATATTTATCTTTCTTTCTTCAAAAAAAAGTTGTACTTTTGCCACTGATTTAATACCCTTACAAATTATGTATTCAGAATTACCCGAAGGGCACCCTATACGCACCTATCTGCAAGAGGCTGAACTTATTCAGAACCTATTAGAGGAGATTATGCAGACAGATCCCCAAGTGGACTACCAGAAGTTCTATAACCTCTTCAACCATCTCTCCACCATAGAGAAACGCTTCCAGAGAAAAGAGAATCAGCTCTTTCCTTTCTTGGAACAAAAAGGCTGGACTAACCCCTCTCAGAACATGTGGTCTTTCCACGATACCATACGCGATATGTTCCGCTTGGTCAGAAAGAACTTAGAGGATAAGGAACTGGCCAAAGCAGCGGAGAACATGACCTATATAGAGGAAAACCTCCTACGCCTGCTCTCTGTAGAGTATAACATTCTTTTTGCGCGCTCCTTGGAGATTCTCTCCGATGAGGATTGGATCAAGATGCGCCAAGGAGAAGAGGAAATCGGCTGGATGCTCCCCACGCCTCCCCCTGCTTACCCCTCCGAAGAGGGCTATATCCACCCTTCACAAGATACCACCCTACGTACCGATGTGGTCTTTGATGAGAAAGCGCAACACTTTGACGAAGGTTATATGACTGTAGAACAAGTGAACCTGCTGCTCAAGACCCTCCCTATCGATATTACTTTTGTAGATGAGCATGATAAGGTGATTTTCTACAACCGCGGTGAGGAACGTGTTTTCCCTCGTAGTGCAGGAATTATCGGCCGTGAAGTGAAGTTCTGCCACCCGCCCAAGAGCGTGGGTACGGTGCTGAAAATTGTGGAGGCTTTCCGCAATGGTACTCAGAACGAAGCCAACTTCTGGCTGAACTTCCGCGGACGCCTGATCTATGTGCGCTACTTTGCTGTACGTGATGCCCAGAAAAACTATAAGGGCGTGATCGAAATGTCACAGGACATCACCGACATCAAGACCATAGAAGGAGAAAGACGCTTGCTCGAATGGGAATAACCCTAAACAATAAATTACCTTGGCTAAGATTACCGAACAAATAAAAGAGCCTATAGCAGCGGAGATGGCTGCCTTTGAGGACAAGTTCAGAGACTCCATGTCCTCACGGGTAGCACTGCTTAACCGCATCACCCACTATATCGTAAATCGCAAGGGCAAGCAGATGCGCCCTATGTTCGTCTTTTTAGTGGCTAAGCTCGCTAGCGGAGGCACCATCAGCGAACGCACTTACAGGGGGGCTTCCGTTATTGAACTGATTCATACGGCTACCCTAGTGCATGACGATGTGGTAGATGATAGCAATAAGCGACGTGGGTTCTTTTCTATCAATGCCTTGTGGAAGAACAAAATCGCGGTCTTGGTCGGGGACTACCTCCTTTCCAAAGGACTACTACTCTCTATAGACCATGGGGATTTTGACCTGTTACGCATCATCTCGGTAGCTGTACGTGAGATGAGTGAGGGCGAACTCCTACAAATGGAGAAAGCACGCCGCTTGGACATCACCGAGGAGGTCTATTATGAGATTATCCGCCAGAAGACTGCCACCCTCATCGCTGCCTGCTGTGCCATGGGTGCTTGCTCGGTTTGTCCCGACAATGCCCCGCTGATAGAGAAGATGCGCTGTTTTGGCGAATATGTAGGTATGGCCTTCCAGATCAAGGACGACCTTTTTGACTATACCGAAGAGGCCATAGGGAAGCCTACAGGCATTGACATCAAGGAACAAAAGATGACCCTGCCACTGATCTATGCACTCAACCAGGCCAGCGAGCAAGACCGCAAATGGCTGATTAACAGTGTCAAAAATCACAATACAGACAAAAAGCGCGTCAAGGAAGTCATCACCTATGTCAAGGCTCACGGCGGTATAGAGCGTACCGAAGCCAAGATGAGGGAATACCAAGCAAAAGCCTTAGCTATACTATCGGATTTTCCCGATTCTCCTTATAAAAAATCCCTACTCCAGATTGTGGATTATGTCATAGAACGAACTGTATAACAGATAACATAAGAGCCTGCTCCCCTTGCGGTGAGCAGGCTCTCTTATCATGAGTTACAGACAAAAATTATTTCTTCTTTTTAGTATCTGCTTTAGCCGCATCTTGAGCAGCCTTAAGTGCAGCACGAGATACACGTACTTGACATACTACGGTGTTATCTGGGTGCATGATCTTGTAGTTCTCCTGAGCGATTTTGGTAACATAGAAACGATTACCCATTTCCATCCAAGAAATATCTACAGGAACGAAGTCAGGTAAGTTATCAGGCAAGGCTTTTACCTTTAGCTTACGGTTTACGATACGGAGTGTACCACCGGCCATTACCCCAGGGGCTGTTCCCACGATTTGGATAGGCACCTCAAGGGTGATTTCCTTATCCTTGTGTAACTGGTAGAAATCCACGTGAAGGATTTTGTCGGTTACAGGGTCAAACTGAATGTCCTGAAGGATAGCTGTATAAGTCTTTCCTCCTAATTCAATCGTTGCAGTATATACATTAGGAGTATATACCAATTTTTTGAACGCTAGGCTGTCCGCTGAAAAGTGAATGGTATTCTCCCCTCCGTATAATACGCAAGGAACCTTTCCAGCATTACGTAAGGCCTTGCTCGCTGCTTTGCCCACGCTTTCTCTTTGAGATCCTACGATTGTAATTGATTGCATAAAAATATATATTAATTAAAAATTTACATTATGAATTTGTCGCTGATAGAGGCATGCTCATGTACCGAACGCATCACATCGGCAAAGAGCTTATCACAACTCAGTACGTGTATTTTCTTTGGCAAGGAGTTATGCGGAATGGAGTCGGTTACAATCAACTCCTCCATAGGTGAGTTTTCTATCTTCTCCACTGCATTGCCACTTAGTATAGCATGAGTACAAATGGCTCTTACGCTCACGGCACCTTTTTCTTTCATAATTTCGGAGGCTTTCACCAGCGTACCTGCTGTATCCACCATATCATCTACAAGGACTACATTCTTACCCTCTACATCGCCAATAAGCTCCATTTTCTCAATCACATTAGCCTTTTTGCGCTGCTTATAGCAGATTACCACATCACTATTGAGGAACTTAGCATAGGAGTGTGCCCTTTTAGATCCTCCCATATCAGGAGAGGCTACACAAAGGTTCTCCAAGTTCAAGAACTTGATATAAGGGACAAATATGGTAGAGGCATAGAGATGATCTACAGGAATTTCAAAGAAGCCCTGAATCTGGTCAGCATGTAAGTCCATAGTAATCACTCGAGTAGCTCCGGCTGTTTCCAATAAGTTGGCCACCAATTTGGCTGCTATTGGCACACGAGGCTTATCTTTTCTATCTTGGCGCGCCCACCCAAAGTAAGGCATAACCGCCGTGATATGCTTAGCAGAGGCACGCTTAGCCGCATCAATCATCAGCAGCATCTCCATAAGGTTTTCCGAAGTAGGATGCGTAGAACCAATGATAAAAACACGAGCACCTCGTACTGATTCTTCAAAGGAAGGCTGAAATTCCCCATCACTAAAACGAGAGAAAATCACATTTCCTAGCTCAATCCCATAGGCTCGAGCAATTTTGCCTGCCAATTCAGTGCTTTGTGTACAAGCAAAAATCTTTACAGCTGGCATAGAATATTCCATAAAATCAACTAATTATAAGTAATTTGCGTTTTTTGTAAGGCCCTCAAGGACTGTCTTGTTTCCGAGTGCAAAGATATAAATTAAAAATGATTCTGAAAAAAAAAGAATGATTTTTTTGCACAATTAAAAAATTAGTTGTAATTTTGCCCCCGAATTCATAACAATAATTGCCTGAGTGGCGGAATTGGTAGACGCGCACGACTCAAACTCGTGTTCTTCGGAGTGAGGGTTCGATTCCCTCCTCAGGTACTATAATCCTCTTACATCTTAGAAAATGATAAGAGGATTTTTTATTAACTTCAAATCAATCTTTCATTTTGTTATGAATACAATCATTGTAAATCCCTACTACACCCTTATTGCTGCTACTTTAGTACTGCTCATTGGGCGACTGTTGGTCTCCAAGATCAAACTACTTCAAAACTTCAATATCCCAGAACCTGTAGCTGGCGGACTGCTGATGTCCTTCCTTGTCTACTTTTTATATATTGTAACGGGGCTTTCCTTCGAAAACGGACTTACGTTTGGGGAAGGGATCTCCTTGAATTTTGACAAGGGGCTTCAGGACTCCTTCATGTTATTTTTCTTCACCTCTATCGGACTAAGTGCAGACCTTTCCCGCTTGAAATCAGGGGGTATCGGATTGTTCATCTTCTTAGGGATAGTAGCACTGTTCATCGTAGTACAAAATATTGTAGGGATAGGCTTGGCCTCTGCCTTTGGCTTAGAGCCCATAATAGGGTTAGTAACTGGCTCCATTACCCTTACCGGTGGACATGGTACCGCTGGGGCTTGGGGTAAGGTGCTCGAACAAGATTATCATATACAAGGGGCTACTGCCTTAGGGATGGCATCCGCTACCTTTGGCTTGGTATTAGGAGGACTCATCGGAGGACCTGTTGCACGCCGCTTGGTCAATAAAATGGGCAGAAAACCACTCTCCGAGGAGGCTCAGAAGAACAACAATGATAATGATAACGATACAAAAGTAGAAGTATTCGAACAACCTGAAAAACAACGTCTTATTACCTCCAAGTCCGCTATTGAGACCATGGCACTCTTTGCTGCCTGCCTCTCCTTCTCTGCCCTGATGGACTCCGATATGGTAAAGGCTTTCTTCCCTGACAAGTTCACCTTACCTCAATTCGTTTGGGCATTGTTCTTTGGCGTATTCTTACGCAATATACTCACCTACGTCTTCAAAATCAAAATGTTCGATCGTGCTATCGATGTCTTCGGCAATGCTTCCCTAAGTCTCTTCTTAGGTATTGCGCTACTAAACCTCAAGTTATGGCAGCTTTTGGACTTAGCCCTTCCTATGCTCGTTATCTTAGCGGTACAAACCTTTGTCATGAGTACATACGCCTACTTCGTAACCTACCGCCTTATGGGCAAGGACTACGATGCGGCCGTATTAGCCGGCGGACATTGTGGGTTCGGCTTGGGAGCGACTCCAACTGCGGTAGCCAATATGCAATCTATCACTGACAAATTTGGCCCCTCACATAAGGCCTTCCTCATTGTGCCTATGGTCGGTGCTTTCTTTGTGGATTTTGTAAACGCCTTTATCCTTACTGGATTCATCTATATCTTAAGACTAATTGCGTAACATGAAAAGTGAAGCATGAATAGCAACCTCCTTGCTTTTCACGCTTCACTTTTCATTTTTTACGGTGACTTGTATAACCCCACCCCAAATTAAAAACTCTTAGGTGAAATATGTTCTCGCTTCTGCTTCGGCGCGTCGCCAACAGTTTCTAAAGGATTTAGGAATTGACTTTGAACTGCGCCTCTCCCCTACCGATGAATCCTACCCTCCTGAGCTACAAGGGGCGGAAATTCCTATGTATATAGCTCAGCAAAAGGCCGTTCCTCTGCTACCGACCCTCAAGGACGATGAGGTGCTGATCACTGCCGATACCCTTATTTGGTTTGAAGGCGAAGCCATAGGAAAGCCCAAGGACTATACCGATGCTTTCCAGACACTCAGCCGCTTTTCAGGCCATAGCCATGAGGTCATTACTGCTGTTTGCCTCACTACCACTAAAAAGCAAGTCGCCTTTTACGACACTACTTTAGTCACTTTCACTTCCCTCACCCCAGAGATGATTGACTACTACCTCACCCATTACCAGCCTTATGACAAGGCAGGCAGCTATGGTATTCAAGAATGGATCGGAGCCGTAGGCATTCGCTCTATACAAGGCTCCTATAACAACGTCGTAGGCTTCCCGACACAACTATTTTGGGAAAAGCTAAAAACAGTGAAGAGTGAAAAGTAAAGAGTGAAAAGCGACTCTTCACTCTTCACTTTTCACTTATTAGTCTGGTACAAAAATATTCTCCCCATCTTGATTTTCATAGAGGGTACCTAGGCGTTTGCCTTTTTCCTTAGAAGAAGCCTTGGAAGAAGATGCCCCTTTAGCAGTTTTATATTTGGTGATTTTCTCTCCTTTTTTCTGGATAATCTCCATATCATCACCATTCTTATTGACAATGGTAAAGTCTCCCCCAGTGAAGAAAGCCGAGAGGTTCAGGTTCATGACCATGGACACCATCAGAGCGACGGAGAAGACCATAGCCACATCAAAGAGATTGACCACCACACTTAGCGGGTCGGCATCATCGTCCTTAAAAGGTGTTGTTCTGCGGTTGTTTCTCATTTTTGGGTATTTTGTTGGTTACGGATACGAGTAATATAATCCAGTTGGTTCACCTCCTTGGCATACCAACGTTGCTTGAACTGTAGGGTTACCAATCCCACCAAACTCACGACCAATCCCACTACAGTAGTGGCAAAAACCACCTGCATATTGGAAGCCATTTTGGAAATATCACCTTGGGAGAGTCCCGTAAGGGCAGGACTCATAGCAATCAGTGTACCAATAAGCCCCAATACAGGGCCTACCTTGGCCAAGAGCTTAGAGGTTACCACATCTTTTTCCACATCATTCTCAAAGTTGGTAATCATATAATCGGCATAGGTATCATCGGCTGGGCGGGCAAGTATAGCACGCAAATATTTTATATACAGCGAATTATCTTTTTCAGGAAGTGCCGCCTGCAACTCTTCCATTCGCTCAGGGGTTAGCTGATTAAGGATAGGGCGCAATTGCCGCTCGTTCTTGTACTTAGTGATATACTGGTTGTAGAAGCTCCCCACCAAGAACAAGGCTCTAACGAAGAGTACCAATAGTACAATAATATCTGGTATCAGCAAGCTATCAGATACTAAGAAGAGAATCTGTGAGATATTGTCCATTTATAATTAGATTGTTTCTAAGCGCAAAGATACGAATAAAATAAGAAATGACCAATGAGAAATATATAATAATTCAATAATGGTTAATGATTCATCCTCGTATGGGATGAATCATTAACCATTACTCATTAATAAATATCTCTTATTCTTCCACGGCTTGGTTTACTGTACCTGGGAAGTAATAGTTAGGTTCTGAGATACTTCTCATATAGTATACTGGCCCCAAGGTTGCCGATAAGCTGGACTTCCAAAGATAGATACCTTGGGAACTGATTTGAATAAAATGAGTCAATCGCTCCTGTGCCATCTGTAGAATTTCTTCATTATCAGGATCTATCCAGAACTCATCCATATCCTCATGCTCGCCTATGAAGGTGATGTATATCTTCTTATCACGGATTTCATAGTTACATTTGTATGCGTAATACACTCTATCATTTTGGTCTCCTGTAGGGGTATAGCCTACCCGCAAGAGAGGAGTATCTGCATCGGATTGGAAGAGTAACTCATAGGAGAAGAATTTCCCTTCACCTACCTCTGTATAGAAGTCTCTTTTGAAGTCCGCACTCATATAAGGCAAGTTAAGATGTGCTTGATCGCCTAAGAGTACTATAAAGTCACTAACAACATCCCCTTGGGATTCGAACTCATCCATAGGATTATTGAAGTGTCTTAGCTCAATAGTCACTCCATTGCTTTGTGCTCTATAGTTCAGCGGAGGAGTTCCTGGCTCTGCTGTCATATGAGTAAATTTTTCTCCTGCTATCTCCAAAGAAGGTGTGAAAGTCAGTCCATTAGAATTCACCGCAATACCTGCTCGGCTTGCTTTGTGACTATCCTGCATGGAGGTAAAAAGGAACATACGGAAGGCACTTCTTACAAAGTAGTTCTCCACTCCTTGAGCAGAAGTCACCTTCAAGTAATAGGTATGATCAATACCATCAAGCTGTTCACCTTGAGTACCTATAGTTGTCCAATCCTCTTCTGTGGCCTTCTCGAAATAAAGGAATTGTTCGGTCGCCTTTCGTTGGGTTTTGAACTTAAGTTTATCACCCTCCTGCCCTATATAGACAAACTGAAACTCTCCTTCAAGACCTTTACCAATATGCTCACGAGGGTCTGAGCTATAGGTAAGGGGTTCAAGCAGGGTATGAATGTAGTTTCGGGTGGTAAAGACCAAAAGGGGACCTTGTCCTTCCTGAATTTGGTAACCACTCTCCTGAGGAGTTGTCCCACTACCGAAATCGGCTACCATTGTTACACGTCCTGCGAGGGTGAACTTCATTAGAAAGGTATAGCCTCCGAAGGTATTCTTTTTAGGAAAATAGCTCAATTTCCATCCATAAGGCGCCTCCGAGAGCGTTTTTTTGAGATTTTCCTTGTTCTGCTGTATACGTTCGGAGGCGTTTTTACCCAACAGCAAATCAGGTTCGTTCTTTTGACATCCGGTTACAGCTATGATAGCGAGTAGGTATAATATTTTTCTCATTTTAGTATCCGTTTTGGTTTACAAATAGTTCTGCATTCTTTGGTAAGCAACCCTTTGAAGCTGATAGAAGTCGATACCCCATTCGGCTCTGAAGTACTCCACGATAAAGGCTTCCTTCTTCTTAAGAGCTACCTTTCCTTTCTCAGGCATCGTATTGAGGGCGGCATCCCATTGTGCCTTGGACTTCATGAGCATATGAGAGGTCATTTCGGCAAAGTCCTCAAAGGGGTTTGCTGCTGCATAGTTAGTAATAAAGCCTAAGGCATTGGCCTGAGCCGTTGTCTTACCATGCCAAGAAGAGCTGTAATCATCGGGGGTTATTTTTCCAAATTCAGGTGCAAAAGGCTTATGCTGATTGACGATATGGCAGTACTCATGCTGAATGGTATGGATAATGTGCCTGATATTGTCCTCATCTGGATGGGCTGGATCATAATAGTCAACGCGAGCGATGGTGATCTTAGCCCCATTGTCGGCCTGACCGAGAGTTTCCTCGAAGAGGTAAGTCTCAGGATTGCGCTGAGGATCTAAGTTACGCCCTCCGATAAGGCTTATCTGTCGAGGGGCTACTTGGCTAACAAAGGTCTTACCGGCGACCTGCTGATAGGCTCCTAACCAAACGTACTTAATCATCTCCAAGAAAGGCTGTACCTTACTTTCAGTCGGTGGATATAGGTAGCGCCCCAGCTCGTAGTTGATATCCACATATTTGTAATTGACCTCTATATTATAGGGATTGATATATTCGTTTTGGATATAGGTATCCAGAGCTGTGCGGGTATCCGTATCGTCATGGATCACACTTTGGGGATCGAGTGTCTCTTTCTTATTGCAGCTGGAAAGGACAACAGAAAGGACAATACATATATAGGTTATTTTTTTCATACTTCAAAGAATTAAAAAGATTAACGAGGGTTGGGTGCCATACCAAATTCAAGGGCGCTATTAGGAATTTGAAGCTCTCGACGAGGGTCGTCCTTGGTGAGTTCTATTTGGCCATCACCCACCTTATGCACGACCTTCATCCCTAAGCGCTTGTTATCAAACCAGCGCAAACCTTCTTGTACAAACTCCACTCGTCGGATATCCACCACAGCTTGAAGCCATTCTCTCTGTCGGGTTGTGAGGGGATAGGAAGGATCGAAATCAACTCCTCTACCCTGATAACGCCTATCAAGTGCCGCCTGAGTCATATAGCGCTCGAAAGTCATACGAGGGAAGGGATAAGCCTCATTGGGTCGAGAGCTATTATGGGTCTTAGGAATGAGATAGGTAAAGAGATCTCGACGGAACTGATCTAAGTTGCCTGACATTAGGTAGGCTTCCAAGCGGTTGAGGTAAACCTCGTCATAAGAGAACAAAACCGCTGCACTATAATAAACCCTAGTACCTGCCGAACGATTTACATACTTATGGTAGTAGTTAGACTTAGGAAAAACGATATTACCTGCACCATCTCCCAAAGCCGAATTAACGGCTTCCCAACTGATATTGGAAAAGTTCAAAGGATGGGTATTACGAGGAGAACAGATCTCCGCCATCTTTTGCAAAGTTAAGCTATACTTATGAGTCTGGAAACGATAGGCCAAGGCAGAGCGAGCCGTGCCCACAAGTATATTCGATGGATTAGTGGATTCTGTATAGTAAGCACTTCTGGACTCGAGAGCTACCGCATTGAGGTTTTTTATGTTCCTGAGCTTAGTTTCTGCATTGGCTCCCAAAACGGCATCGGCATGTTCAATTACCTTATCCCACTGGGCTTTCATTAGGTAGAAGCGCGTAGCAAAGGCATGAGCTGCCGCTGTGGTAAAGTGGAAACGAGGTTGCTTATATTTGCTATCATCAAGCAAGGGAAGCCCTTGGGTGAGGTCTCGCTCTATGGCATCATAATATTCCTTAAGTGGGATACGGGTGTATCGCCCAAAGACATGCTTTTCAGGCTCAGTAACATAGGCCAATCCCAAATCTGTGGCAGCGGTAGCCTCATTATAAGGCTTACACCAAAGGTAAGCCAACATAAAATGGGCATAGGCTCGTGCTACCAAGGCTTCTCCTTTGATATAGTTATATTGGGCTGTCTCGCCTAATTCAGCATAGGATTCCAAGGCCTGATTGGCTGCCCCAATGGCTGCATAGCAGGCTATCCAATAGTCGGTTGGGGTATTGTCCTCCCCATCTATCTCATTGTTATCTCTCCAGAAATACATATCTGTATTAAGGGTTGAGATGCCTAAGAAGGAGGTTTTCTCGCTTACATTATCACTCATCATCTCTGCGATGTAGGTAGGAAAGCGATTAGGATACGCACTGACCAAGAGTTCCTCTATTTTTTCAGTACTATCTATTTCTGTACGGCTATCAGGTAGGTCGTCTAATATTTTGTTACAAGCGCTCAGCACCAAGGTGAGGGCTAAGGCCAAGAGGGACAAGTATTTGTTTCTTTTCATGAGTTGCTGTTTTGTTAGATTCCAAGATTAATGGTAAAGGTATATTGGGGTGTGATTGGGTAGGCTACTCCTCCAGAGCGGAAGAATTCTGGATCCTGTCCGTTCAAGTCCTTATGAGCATAGATTAGGAAGGGGTTGGAGGCTTGTAAGCGTAGGGTCAGGTTGCCTAAGTTCAGGTTTTCCAAAACTTCCTTATCAAAGGTATAGGAGAGGGAGATGCTCTTCATACGTACAAAAGAACCATCGACTACACGAGCGGTAGAGTGGTTATAAGCGCTATAAGCTCTTGAGATATAGGCCTTATTTTCCTCATTGAGTGTTCGCTGAGAGACAATGCCTGGGATTTGAGTTAAGGCCTCATCTCCAGGGGCTACCCAGCGATTCTTGAACTCTCTTGGGAAGACACTTAAGTCATCATAGCCAGCACCTTTGTATAGGGGTGCCTTGCGAATCTTGTTGCCCGCTTGCATAGTAATGAGGAAGTTTAGCTCCCAATTTTTGTAACGGAAAGTATTGCTAAGTCCTCCTGTGATGTTGGGATCGACCGCTCCTTCTTTCTTGAGATAGGAGAGGATATTATCACGGTCTTGGAAATCAATATCCTTATAGTCTCTACTTCCTTCCTTAAGGTTCAATAGCGGCATTCCTTGGCTATTAAGACCAGCAAAGTCATAGGAATAAAGGGTGTTACGTGGATTACCCAATACATTGCCCCCTGTCTCACGTACTAAGTTGAAAACACTGTTGGAGGCATTGGCCAAGGAGGTAATCTCTTGGTTAAAATAAGCAAAGTTCACACTAGTACTCCAAGTGAAATCCTCAGTCTTGAAGTTACGAGTATCTAGTACTAGCTCAACCCCACGAGTGGTCATGGAGGCATCATTAGCATACTTATTCAATTCCCCACCCATACCAGAAGTACGCACGATGTCTAATAAGTCCTTGGAGTTCTTCTGGTAGAGGTCTACCGAGAGGGAGATCGCATTGGAAAGGAAGCCTATGTCGGTACCGAAGTTAGTCTCATATACCTTCTCCCAAGTAAGGTCTGAGTTCTGGAGAGAAAGGATACGGATTAGGCGTTCATTATCCTGGTTGCGGAAGCGGGGGGTGATGGTACTGATCATGATAGGTAAGGCATTTCCTATATTGTTCAGTCCTGCAATCAGTCCGTAGCTAAGACGGAAAGAGAGGTTAGAAAGGGCATGGGTCGTAGGCAAGAAATGTTCGTTGGTTACATTCCAGCGACCACTAATATTCCAAGTAGGGAGCCAACGAGCCTTACGGCTTCTACCTAGCTGGTTAGAACCCTCATAGTTCAGTGTACCAGAGAGGATATAGCGGTTGCGGAAGCCATAGGATGCTTGAGAGAAGAAAGCTACCCCTCGTTCACGACCGGTAGAGCGATCAAAGTATTGGGCATTATCGGCAATCACCTTCTCTATGATTCGAGGATCGGTAAAGACTACTCCACCGCGATTGAACTGATAGCCATAACCATCGAAGGATTGGTTATCCCTATCTGTATAACGAAATTCTTGTCCTAAGAAGAGCTTAAGGGTATGCTTGTCCTGCTCATCTTGGTCTTTGAAAGCCTTATTGTACTCCAAGGCATTGCGTAAGTAGTAGCTTTGGAGGTTATTTTGTTCCAGCTTATAGATACCTCCGTTGGGAAGAACCACCTGTGGGAGGGCTGAAGGATCATCAGGGTTGCGGTATAAGAATGGGTTACGCTCTCCTATAATCATATTATCGTTGGCTCGGTAAGCCCCTACCACATTGGAACCTTCGGTGATAGTGTGCTCCTGGGTACTTTGGGCATAGCGTACCGAACCTAAGAACTTGTACTTAAGCTCTGGAGTGAACTTGATCTCTAAGTCGCTTTGGAGCTTGTACTCCATCATCTTAAGATCTATATAGTTATTCTTAAGCTCCTTAAGGATATTCATAGGTGCATAGTTCATACGATAATAGTCGTAGTTGCCTTCATCATCATAAGGACGCAATGCACGACTAGTATTAAGTGCATAGCTGAAGGGGTTGATATCGAAATCACGTTCGTACTCCCCTGTTACCTGATTGCTCGAACGGGAGAAGGTACCCGGTGCTTTTTGGTTACGGATGGCTCCCTGTGCTAGGATACCTATCTTCACCTTAGAAGAGAGGTCATAAGTGGTCTTGATATTTCCGGTAATACGGTGTACCCTATCAGCTATCGTCCATCCTGGGTCTACAAAAAAGCCTAAGGAGCTATAGATAGTCGTATTCTCTCCTCCTCCACTAAGGCTCAAGGTATGATTTTGAGTTAAGGAAGGTCTAAAGAGAGTTTTGAACCAGTCCGTATTGGCATACTCATATTTGCGCAAGAAGGCATTACGTGCCTCAGGACTGTTCTGTAATAGAAAACGACCAGTGGCAGGGTTATATGTATCGGTATTTCGGTACATGATCTGGTAAGCCCCACCTTGCTGAGCAGCCGTATAAGTAGCTCGGTCTAAATAGCCCTTTTGCTCCAACTCACGATAGACACTCATGGTCTCTTGGGAGTTCATCAGGTCGAACTGTGCATAATTAGGAATCATACGTACAGACTCCTCCAACTGGTAGCTCAGTTGTGTCTTCACATTGCGTTTTCCGCTTTTGGTAGTAATGATCACGGCTCCATTAAGTGCACGTGCTCCATATAGGGAAAGTGCAGAGGCATCCTTAAGGATTTCTATACTCTCAATATCATTGGCATTTAGACCTGAGATAGCTGAGCTAATTAGGGTTGAGGCATCTCCAGAGGCTAACTGTTCGAAGGAAAGGTTCACCACCTCCTCCTGTACAGCTCCATCCACTACCCAGAGGGGTTTGGTATCCCCAAAGATAGAGGATCCCCCACGTATGGTAATCTTAGGAGAAGTACCAAAAGTACCTGAGAGGTTCTGTACATTGACCCCTGCTGAACGCCCCTCAAGCATACGACCCACATCTACAACTCCATCTTGCTTGATGTTGTCTATCTTAAGTGTTTGTGAATTACCCGTAAAGAGTTTTTTATCTATCTCTTGGTAACCTGTGAAGACAAGGCCTGTAAGCTCTGTTACTTCTTCTTTAAGAACCACATTCAACACTTTGTTATTCCCCACCATTCGCTCCACTGGAGTACTACCTACCATAGAGAAAACAAGTACGGATTTATCACCCGCCACCTTGATGGAGAACTTCCCATCCAAATCGGTATCCACTCCATGAGTGGTTCCCTTCTCCACTACAGAGACACCTAACAAAGGCCGCCCATCTTGGTCCTTGACCACACCTGTTACGGTCTGCTCCTGAGCATATAACCCCGAGAATGTGAGCCATAAAAATCCCAGTAGCACATACAACCATTTTCTTTTCATGTTCTTTATACGTTTAAGCAATTAGTTTTGCAAATTTCGTAAAAATATCCGATAAAAACAAATATTTCTTTCATTATTTTTAATTCTACCATTTATTAACTAAAACACCATCCATTTGATACTCAAATCAATAAAAACACAGTGTTAATTATTAATAAAATAGATTGTTTATAAATAATTAACTTTATATCTGATAAATAGTGATTGAATCACCAAAATCAATAAATTTTTAAATGACAGAATAAAATGTATTAACATACTTATAATGAACACAATAGCTTTTTCATAGCTTCAAATTATTATCCTATAAATAAAACATATAACGGTCTCTTAATTAATAATTTAACTATTTTAACAAATTAAGCTTTTATAATAACTCATCATCACTGGCATTAATCATTATTGGCATTAATCATTATTGGCATTAATCATTGTTGCATTAATCATTAATCATTGTTGCATTAATCATTATTTTTGTATCTTTGCCCTCTCAAACCATCACAATGAAACATATAGAAGCAATCGGGAGGTATTTCCTGATGTTATACGAGATATTCCGCAAACGTACCAAGTGGTCTATTACTAAAAAACTCATTCTCAAAGAGATAGACGACCTTATGTACGGCTCACTGGGAATCATTGCCTTTATCTCTCTCTTCGTAGGAGCGGTAATTGCTATACAAATGGCACTGAATATTGACAACCCACTGATTCCTAAAAGCCTTATCGGTTTCGCTACACGCCAAACGTTTATATTGGAGTTTGCTCCTACCTTTACCTCTATCATCGTAGCGGGTAAAGTGGGGTCATTTATCACCTCCAGTATAGGTACTATGCGAGTAACCGAACAGATTGACGCGCTGGATATCATGGGAGTTAATTCGCTTAACTACCTGATATTCCCCAAGATAGTCGCCCTTTTGCTCTATCCTTTTGCGATCTGTATGTCCATGGCCTTAGGGATATATGGGGGATATATCGCCGCCACTGTAGGGCACTATGCTACCTCGGCCGAGTTCTTAGAGGGTATCAGGCTTCAGTTCCGCCCCTTTGACATCACCTATGCGCTGATCAAGAGTGTGATCTTCGCCTTCGTCCTAGCCACTATCCCTGCCTATCATGGGTATTATATGAAGGGGGGTGCTTTGGACGTAGGAAAGGCCAGCACCGTCTCTTTTGTATGGACAAGTGTAGCCATCATTGTCATTGATTTTATCATTACCCAAATTTTGCTTACGTAATATGATTGAAGTTCAAGATATTAAAAAATCCTTTGACGGAGTAGAGGTACTCAAAGGAATTTCCGCTACTTTCCACAAGGGAAAAACCAACCTGATTATCGGACAAAGTGGCTCAGGAAAGACAGTCTTCCTCAAGACCCTTTTGGGCTTGTTTGTACCCGATAGCGGACACATCATCTACGATGGGGTCAGGTACAACGACATGAATAAGGAGCAACGCCGCAAGCTCCGCCAAGAAATGGGCATGGTCTTTCAGGGCAGCGCCCTCTTTGACTCCATGACAGTGGAGGAGAACGTGATGTTCCCCCTACAAATGTTCTCCAAGCTCTCGGCTGCGGAGATGAAAGATCGGGTGGATTTTGTATTGGAGAAAGTCAATTTGGTCAATGCTCATCACAAGAAACCCTCAGAGATCTCTGGGGGTATGCAAAAGCGTGTGGCCATTGCCCGCGCAGTGGTCAATGAACCCAAATATCTCTTCTGTGACGAACCCAATTCGGGTCTTGACCCTAAAACGTCCATAGTGATTGATAACCTTATTCACACTGTTACCGAAGAGTTCAACATCACTACCATTATCAACACCCACGACATGAACTCCGTAATGGAGATAGGCGAACAAATTATCTTCCTCAAAAATGGCTACAAAGAGTGGGAAGGTAGCAAAGATACTATCTTCAAGACAGATAATGAAGCCGTTACCGACTTCGTATACTCCTCCGAGTTGTTTAAGAAAGTAAGGAAGATGTACTTAGATAATGATTAATGACAAGTGACTAATGACAAGTGACAAATAACTAATCCATAGGTCATTAGTCACTAGCCACTTGTCATTAGTTATTAGTCATTAGTCACTAGCCACTTGTCATTAGTCACTAGTCATTAGTCATTAATCATTAATTTGTAGTTTTCCTCGCTCATCAGTTCGTCCCACTGCTCAGGGTGAGTGGGTTTTATCTGAAGAATCCAAGCCTCATAAGGTGCTTTATTGATTTGTTCAGGCTTACGAATAAGTTCCTTGTTGAAGGCTACAATCTCCCCAGAGACAGGCATATAGAGGTCTGATAGGGTTTTGACAGCCTCTATAGTACCAAAGATTTGGTCTTTTTCAAGGGTCTGCCCCTCGGTTTCTACCTCTACATATACAATATCGCTGAGTTGCTGCTGAGCAAAATCAGTAATACCTGCATAATACACCTCTCCTTCTTTTCGCACCCATAAGTGCTCTGGCGTAAAACGATAATCTTCCATAATTATTAGTGAATAATTAAAAGTGAATAGTGAAAAGTGAAGAATAGGATCTCACTTCATTTTTCACTTCATTTGTTGTTTATATATTTTTTCAGCATCGCATAGGACGCTACTATGATGATACAAAAGTAACCAGAGCGCGTAAGTCCGGTAGTTAGCAGGGTTTTCAGTTCAAAATGAGGCAGTTCCCCCGTGTAATAATAATAAAAATACCCCATATCACTTATAGTGGCTAAAAAGATAAAACAGCCATAGAATAGAAAGTAAAAAGCATAAGTGTCTTTCTTTATCGCCCTAAAGAGCAGTAGCAGCAGGAAAAATATACCCCCTAAAGACACAAAAGTAAATTGGTATTCTACAAATCGTACCATAGCTTCTTGCCTTTGGGTCATAGCCAAAGAGGAACAAAACATCATCAGCTCAAAAGCCAACAAAAATTGGAGGCTATAGGTGAGGTACTTTTTTAGGTAAAATCTATTGTTGCTCATAATGTTTATTCTAAATTATAGCTTGCCACTTACATACCTCTTGAGTATAAAGAAGGACGAGACTATATAAACAGAAAGAATACCTGTATCAAGACTTCTTCTGAGAAATAACTGTATCATATCTTCTTTATACAAGAGAAAATTGTTCCAAATATGGGACTCTTCCTCCTCTGCCATTACCAAGGATAGCTTCATATACTGATAGATGACAAAAATCATAGCCGACAGAAGGTGAAAACAAACATAGAATAAGGTGTAAAACCCATAACTATCTCTCTTTTTTTGCTCCAATAGCAAGAGTAAGACAAAGAATACAACACATGAAATCACATCGGTGCTTTCGCATGGTATCTTTTCTCGAAAATTCTCTATGGTCAAAAGATAGAAAATAGGAATAGAGAAAATAAACTTGCTAATGACGACAAACAAGATACTATAAAGAAAGTATCTCACTACTCTATAGGCTATGTTTTTCATATTTATATAACAAAGTGCTTGTTACTTCACACGACGGCTTATTTTCTTTGCTATCTCCAATATAGGCAAATACACCACGCACATTAGTGGCAGAAAAAGGAACAACCATATATTATCCTGCCCTGCACAAGGAGGGTGATCGCCTATAAAGTCTCTTATAAAGCGCTCCATCCAATTACATAACACACAGAATAGGAAAGGTATCCCCACTACATCCCAAAAGGTATAGTTACGCTGGCGTAGGCAGTACAGATGTACAACGATCACTATACTGATAAGGACAAGTCCGAGCCCTATAGGCCCTATATCTAACAGAAATTGCTCGGTGGGAGTAAGCCGCTTATTAAAAGACCAATATAATCCTTGTTCCATGTCCTTATGGGTAGCCTGCCAAAGATAGGTGTTTTCACCCTTATCTAAGCATTTCTCCATAGAGGTATGAATAAGCTGTAGCCCATTGGCACGCTTCATGGTTACTGTTATACGGGGATAATTGTTAGCTTCTTTAGGTTCAGGTATATGATAGTGTAAGGAAAAATCATTCAAAAACCCTCTGCCACTTCTGTCCAATGCTGCCTCATACTGGGTTTCTATACTATTCTCTCCCTTTTTAAGATTTGCCTGAAAATATACCACATCGTTCAATTCTCTGATGGGGACGGTATAGTACTCGGCAAACTTGACTCTATAATACACATAGGAAGAATCTATACTACTCCCCTCTCGCAAAAGGAAAGAATAGTCCTTGGCTGGGTCTAAGGGCGTGGGAGTTACTTGCCCCCCATTGACTCTTATCCGTACCTTCTGTTGCGCACTATCGGAAGCCATAAAGAAGAATACCGCACGCCCAGCCTGGTCCGCCTGCACTTTATAGCGAGCCGAAAGCTCTGCATATTGGTTATCTGGATAGTCCTCCCCTTGCTTATCAAAAGGCTGTATCTGTAGTTCTTCCTCCTCTATCTGATAGCCCTCCTGCTCCTGAGGCATACTCAAAGCACTAAAATTACCATGCTCTAATAGCTGATAACAAAGCGGCATGGAAGTACAACTCACCAGCAACAAACACAGAAAGATGAGTTTTAAGTTCTGAATTTTGAGTTTTGAGTTCCTCATTAATCACTTGTCATTAGTCGCTCGTCACTTGTCATTAGTCACTATTTCCAGTCTTTCTTCTTTGAGGTCTTCCCAATACCTGAGTTAAAACTATTGGTTGGGTCAAGCTCTTTATAGAAGTTCTTAAGAGAATCCTTGGCGTGGTATAGGTGCCCAACATTGTGTTCGGCTGGATATTCTGCGCCACGCTTGTCAAGTATCTTGAGCATCTCTTCCTCTATCTCCTCACAGTTATAGCCCTTCTTAATCACATAATCTTGGTGAAATACATGGCACATAAAGTGTCCGTAATAGAGCTTATGGAGGATTTTGTTGTCTATCTCTGGGGGAAGCTGTTCGAACCAGTCTTCTTCGTTGCGCTTAAGGGCAATGTCCAAGGCTACGATATCCTCTACTTCCTTCTCATGTACCGAGCGGTAACGAATCGCTGCTGAAGCCACTGCAAAGCGCAAGAGCATAGCCGCTTGGGCAAGTTTTGGATCACATTCGAAATAAGCCCCTTTGCTCTTGTCGGCAAAATATTCTTTGAGGTATTCGCGAGCTTCTTCTACTCCCTTGCCGCCCATCTTGAGAATGAGGTGATGCTCATATTGGTTTCGGTAATCCCACATGATTTGGGGTAGGTGTTGAGGCATGAGTTTGGAGGTACCTTGGAGGAACTTTTCACTAAAGTGGTGAGGCATAAAAGGAATCTTCTTAGCCACACGATCAGCCCATGCCTTCAGAGCAAAGAGCTTAGGCAGGTATTCCGTACCTACATGCTTGATATACCAGAAAGTATCCTTACCATACTTAGCCGCAATATCAAAGGCAGTACGATGGATATATTCGCCTGAGATAGGAATCTGCTCGAAGGAGCCGAGCATGTGTCGGCGTAGCTCGGTCAGTACCTTGGTGTCATTGGTACCTATGTAGAATACGGCTGTATGTTTCTCTGCTGGGAAGGTATCCACACGTACGGCAAAGACAGCAAGACGTCCTGCACTTCCTGAAGCCTCATATAGGCGGGCAGGGTCAGCATTGAAGCGGGCAGGGGTATCGGCATCTATCTGGCGTACATGGTTGCAGTAGTCATGGTCATGTCCCTTCTTGTCTGTCTGTTGTATATCTTTCTTCTGGTACTTGCCTTCCTGTAGGTTGGTGAGTATCTCCTGTGGGGTAGTACCTAGGTCTATCCCTAAGTGATTGACTAGTTCCAACTTACCCTCGGCACTGCGCTGTGCATAGAGTGCCATCTCGGTATAGGCAGGGCCACGCTGTACGAGCGAACCGCCTGAGTTGTTACACACCCCTCCAATCACAGAGGCACCGATACAAGAGGAACCAATCACTGAGTGTGGTTCACGTCCGTAAGGCTTGAGTTCTTCCTCCAAGTGGTTCAGGGTAGAACCTGGTAGGCAAACCGCCTGAGCTCCATCGAGGATCAGCTGGATATTGTCATTGCGCATGGTGTTGATAATCACCACATCGCGGTCGTAGTCATTCCCAAAGGGGTTGGAACCACCTGTGATTCCTGTGTTAGCGGCTTGGGAGATCACTATCACATCGGCCTCCACACAAGCCTCCAAGACCTGCCATTGCTCCCAAAGGGTAGCAGGGCGTACTACGGCCAAGGCATTCCCTGTCCCAAAGCGGTAACCTGTACGATAGCGCTCGGTCTGCCCTGGGTCAGTCATTACATATTTTGCACCCACTATCTGGCGCAGTTTTTCCAATAAATTTTGCGTATTCACGAGATCAGTTTTTAGTTTTTAGTTTTAAGTTTTGAGCCAATAAGCGTTTTTCACTCTTCACTTTTCACTTTTTCACTCCTTTTTTAAGCCACTCTTTATAAGTTTCCACATCCACATATTGTACAGGAGTGGAGAGCAGTTTAGCATCAGGGGAGAGTAGCACATAATAAGGCTGAGAGGCCGAAGAGAAATTCACCTCTTGGAAGGTCGCCCACTTATCGCCTATGGTCTTAATGTATTCTACACGGCCATTGCGGTGTTTGAAATCAAATTGTTTATCTTTGGGTAGCTCCTCTTTGTCATCTACATAGAGGGAGATGAGCACATAACGCTGCATAAGCTTTTTCACCTCAGGATCTGTCCATACATGCTCTTCCATTTTTCGGCAATTCACACATGCCCAACCTGTAAAGTCCAGCATCACAGGCATATTATGTGCCTTGGCATAGGCCATACCCTCATAATAGTCTTTGAAAACTACTTGCTCACTCTTTTGCTCCTTATGGAAAAACGCATAGGACTCTGGGGGCGGGAATCCGCTAAGCAGTCTTAGACTATTCTTCCCAAAAAGTCCTAAGAGCAGATATACAGAGAAAGCAGCTGAAAGTACCCCTATAAGCAAGCGCCCTTTGGAATATTGCTTGAGTGGCTTGCGCGGCTCATCGTGTGGAAAACGGATAAACCCGAACAGATATAGGGTAAGCAAGGCAAAAAGCAAGAGCCATAGCCCTACGAATAGCTCACGCTTGAGCAATCCCCAGTGTTGTACCAAATCGGCATTGGAAAGGAACTTAAGCGCAAAGGCCAGCTCCAAGAAGCCCAAAAATACCTTGGCTGTGGTCATCCACCCTCCTGACTTTGGTAAAGAGTTGAGCCAAGAAGGGAAAAGGGCAAAGAGTACAAAAGGCAAGGCCAATGAGAGTCCAAAACCTGCCATACCTAAGGTAAGCTGCATAGCTCCTCCCGAAGAGAGTGAACCTGCTAAGAGCGAACCCAAGATAGGCCCTGTACAAGAGAACGATACGATGGCCAAGGTCAGCGCCATAAAGAAGATGCCTATGATACCCCCTACATTGGAGGCGTTGTCCATCTTATTCCCCCATGAGGCAGGCAAGGTGATTTCGTAAAAGCCAAAGAATGAAAAAGCAAAAATCACAAAAATCACAAAGAAAACCACATTGAGCCATACATTAGTAGAAATGGTATTGAGTATCTCAGGGTCTATATTATCTAAGAAGTGGAAAGGTATACTCAAAAGAACATAGATGAGCAATATAAAGAAGCCATACAAGATCGCATTAAAGACGCCTTTCTTACGCGTTTTACTTTGCTTGGTAAAGAAAGAAACTGTCAGCGGAATCATCGGGAATACACAAGGGGTAAGCAGCGCGATGAAGCCTCCCAAAAAGCCTAAAACAAAGACCATCCAGCTGGATTCTTGTTCTGGCTTGCCTATGAGTTCTTTGTTCTTAAGGGGAATCTCCAATTGCTTGGCCATATCCTCACTGCGGGCATCTACCTGCTTTTGTTCCACTTGAGCTACAGAACCGTCAAGGGAGAAAACGAAATCTTCCTTGAGGTTGATACACACATCTATACATGCTTGACAGAAGATATTCCCTTTGATATGTTTTACATTGGGATCAGTAAGTTTTACCTTTTGGGTAATCTTTATCTCTTTCTCAAAAAAGAGTTCATCTACCCCAAAGACATCATTGAAGGCCTTGTGTAGACCTTCTTCCTCAGAAGCGCCTACCAGCTCTATCCCTTCAGTTGTATAGGTGATAACCATCGGGAGTGCTCCTCCCTTCGGGTTGTTCTGCGAATAGACGTGCCACTTAGGGGCTATTTTCCCCTTGAAGGTCAGCAGGTATTCCCCCTCGGAGAGCCTCTCTTGAGAGAATGTCCATACCACTGGATTCTCCTCCTGCTGTCCTCCACCGAAGGACGGCTGAAAGTTGATTTGCGCACCAGCAAAAGCCACTGCCCATAGTGCTATAAAGAATGTAAGTATTTTTTTGTTCATATCTTGAGTTTATTCAAACGTTAAGTTGATCATCACTGCTCTGGTGTAGATACTTCTTAGGTTACCTGTCCAAGGGCTATTGGGATCATTATCATGTATGAGCTCGTTATTGATAGAAAACAGCCCGCGTATGGAGGGAGTAAAGCGAAAATGGGGCGTATAAAGATCTATCCCAAAACCGAGTTCGTAAAAGAATATAGTGGGGTTTACCCTGAACTTCCCTTCTACATTGTCCTCTCTGGATTTGTTATTGGCACTCAGATTCAGTGTCATAGAAGCTCCCGCTGTTACATAAGGCTTGAAGTTATCCCAGCGCTTAGAACCATACTTGAGCAGCACAGGGATATAGATATAAGTGGAGGCTACCTCCCTATAGCGCGAACGCTCTTGTACAAACCCTGGAAAGTCCAGCTGACGTTTGTTATAGATCAGCCCTGGTTCAAAACGCGCACTAAGGTGATCCACCAAGCGCAAATCTCCCGTCAGCCCTACATTGAACCCGTAAGATTTTTGGGTCTGTATGTCTGTTTTACTCGCGTCATTGTAGTCAAACTTCTGATAGTCCATACGGAAATCCATGGTGTTCAGCCCAAAATAGTAGCCCCATTGGAATTTCTGATAATCAAAATCTTCCAAGTGTATAATCGGCTGGGCTGCCATCAGAGAAGGTAATAATAATATAAATAGTAGTATTCTCTTCATAATCTCTTACTTATCAGCTACATATATGGTAGCTACTCCTAAGAATTGTGGATAGAACTTAACTCGTGAGAAGCCTATTTCGCTCTCTAATATATTGGCCAACTGCTTCCCAAAAGGAAACTTTGCCGCTGATTCCGACAAGTAGGCATAAGCATTCTGGTTCTTGGCCAGTAGCTTGCCCATTAGGGGTACGACAAACTTGGTATAGAACTTATACCCCTGCTTATAAGGAAAGCGGGTAGGTACCGAGGTTTCCAGAATGACCAATCTGCCCCCTGGGCGCAACACACGTCTAAGCTCGGAAAGTCCCTTCTGGAGGTTCTCAAAATTACGCACTCCAAAGGATACTGTTACTGCGTCAAAACTGCCATCGGCAAAGGGTAGATGCTCACTATCGGCCAATTGCATGGTGATACGCTCCGATAGTCCCAGTGTCTTGACCTTCTGTTCCCCTACCGAGAGCATACCTTGGGATATATCCACTCCTGTGATATGTGCGTTTGCAATCTTGGAGAGTTCTATAGCCAAATCACCCGTTCCTGTAGCCACATCAAGAATTGTGCCAGCCTTCACCTCTGCCACTTTTTCCCTGACACGCCTGCGCCAAGTGATGTCCATTCGCAGGGTCATCACACGATTCAGCCCATCGTAGGAGGGAGAGATGGTGTCAAACATCTCTTGTACTTGTTCTTTCTTCCCCTTATCCGAATGCTTATCAGGGGTTACTATCTCTGTTTGCATGCGTTCTATTTGAGGTGCAAAGATACAAATAAATAATGACAAGTGACTAATGACTAGTGACAAATATCATTCAAAAATGATTCGTCACTTATCATTAGTCACTTGTCACTAGCCGTTAGTCACTTGTCACTCGTCACTATTGATAGATATTTCCGAAGCGGAGACCTACAAAAGCGTTGAGTTCTTTAGAAGAGCCTATGAGGTTACCAAAGACACTGCGAGAACCAAAGATTAGTGGGCCTACATGAAGTGCTACCCCTGTATTGAAACCTGATACTTCGTTATAGCTAATAGGCAAGAATGCTCCGAATACACCACCACCCCAGTGTGTCTCATAGCGTGGAGTAAGTAGAAAGTCATTGGCATAACGTGCATTATACTCGTTCTTTGACACCATATTGAGTTGGCTGGAAAGATTAACATAGAAGCCATCTACGAAACGGTAATCTACATTGATATTCAAGGTAGTAGGCAAGGAAGATTTGAAAGAAGTGCCTTTAAGTTCTTTAGGTCGTGGAAGCATATCCAAAGACTTTTGAACATCGTTAAGGTTGATATCTTGATTTACGATGTCATAACGGTAGGACTTGTCATTTGTTGTATAGTTAAGCTTTCCAAAATCAAGCAAAGCAACTCCTACTTTAAAGCGGTAAGGAATATGTCCGTCACAGTTAGGACAGCCATCTTCGCTATATTCGTAGATTACCCCTAAGTCAGCTGCTACGGTAGAGGCAGAAGTAGCAAAGATGTCAGGTGAGCCAAGCACATCCAAGCCGCCACTTCTCACTTCAGCCTCAGCTTTGTCTACGTGGAGTATAGGATCTCCATTGGCATCTTTACCCAATGAAAAGCTATTAGCATTCGCCCCCTTGAAGCCCATATAGAAGCTACCAGTACCCTGTACAAGTTTCACACCTGCACCCAAGCGGATAATATTGTAACCATCGTTCATGAGAGTATAGCTCCATACTGCCCCTATTTCTCTAAAGGCATTAGCCATTACATTCATATCGGAGATACCATTTAGGTTTTTGTAGCTACTTAGATTGCTAGAGAGATTCATATCCTTGCTATCTACAAGTGCTTGTAGTACATTGGCATCAATACCGGTAGTGTTTGCCATGAGGCGCAAGCGGGAAACAAGCCCTACTGCATTCCTTTTATTGACACGCACAATGAAAGAAGGTCCTAACACATCCACTTTCAACCCTGCATCAATTGCTTTTGAGTTAGCAAGGTTATCCGTAAATTTCTTGAAAGAGTTTTCCAAGTCAAAGGAAAAGCCCATCTCATTGTTGCCTAAATTGACATCTAGAGCCAAGAGGTTCACGTCCCAAGGGCGCGCCCATAGTGCATGTGCTGGGTTAGAAATAGTGGAGAGTGCTCCCCCATAGGTACTCGTTCTAAGCCCTGCAAAGGACTGTTGCGCCATACCCTCATAGGCTATCAAGCCCAACAAAGATAGAAGAATTTTTTTCATAACAATTTATCCATTTTTTTCAAGGGACAAAAGTACAAAAATAATATTTAATTATCTATAATTAGTCATTATTTAACTTTTAACAATTTCCAAAAGCCAGCAGTCAGACATCAGTATATATGTAGTTAATCCAAACAATTAACAATTAACAATTGATAATTAACAATTAAAAGTCGTACTTTTGCCACAAAAAAAATTTTTTATCTTATGAATTTTCTATCTATTGCACAAAATCGCTATACTACTAAGATGTATAACGGAAAGCGTATCCCGAAGATACCCTTAACCAGCTCAAGGAAATCCTCCGCCTATCACCTTCCTCCATCAACAGCCAACCTTGGCAGTTTGTTTTCGTGGGTGATGAGCGTAAGAATGAGGTTTTTGCGCCCCTTTCCTTGATAAATCAGGAGCGTGTGAAACTCGCCAGCCATATTGTCATCTTTAGAGTGCTAGAGAGTGTTGCCCGTTTTGAGCAAGAAGCACCCTCTTATATCTCAGAAGGCGGCTTTGCTTTCTATAAGCAGTATATCAAAAGCCAAGGTGATGCCCACGTGAAGGCATGGATGGGACACCAAGTATATGTGGCCTTAGGCTACTTCCTCTCCGCTTGTGCCTCTATGGGAATCGACTCTACTCCTATGGAGGGTATCCTTCCTGCCGAGTACGACAAGCACCTACCCAAGGACGGCTATCGCACCCTCTTTGCAGTGGCTATTGGCTACCGCGACCCCGACGACGCCAACCAACCCGACCGTACTGCTAAAAAGAGAAAAACAGATGTAGTGAAAAGTGAAGAATGAAAAGTGAAGAGTGAATAGAGAAAAACTCTATTCACTTTTCACTATTCACTTATTTTTTGTATTTTTGCTCCCTCTCTTATACATCATACAACTATGCTGAATGTTAGTGGCTTATCCATTTCTTTCCAAGGAGAAACGCTCTTCTCCGATGTGGCTTTTATGCTCGTCGGCGGTGATCGTGTGGGGATTATTGGCAAAAATGGCGCTGGAAAATCCACTTTGCTCAAGATGCTCTCCGGAGAGCTACCTCCCGATACGGGCACTATTGCCCTGGAGCGAAACACAAAGATTGGTTACCTAAAACAAGATATCGACTTTGTTGCAGGCCGTACAGTGCTTGAGGAGGCTTATCAGGCCTTCACTACGCTTATGCGCCTTGAAGAGGAATTGGATAGCATCCACCATGAGATAGCAACTCGCACCGATTACGAAAGTGAGAGCTACAATGACCTACTTATCCGCTTGCACGATGTGACTCATGAGTACGAAATTCATGGGGGTTATACTTATAAAGGTGACACCGAGCGCATCCTCTCTGGACTGGGCTTCTCGCGGGAGGACTTCTCTCGCCTGACCGATAGCTTCTCAGGGGGCTGGCGTATGCGTATAGAGCTGGCCAAGCTCCTCTTGGAAAAGAATGACATTCTCCTTTTGGACGAGCCGACCAACCACCTCGATATTGAATCTATCATCTGGTTCGAGGGCTTCCTCAAGTCCTTCCCTGGCGCCGTGGTGATTATCTCGCATGACAAAATGTTCTTGGACAATGTCACCAACCGTACCATTGAGATTGTCGCCGGTCGTATCTACGACTATCCCAAGCCATATTCGGCTTTCTTGGAGCTACGTAAGGAAATGATTACCCAGCAGCTCGCCGCTCAGAAGAATCAGGAGAAGATGATCCAGCAAACGGAGAAACTCATCGATAAGTTTCGTGCCAAGGCTTCCAAAGCCTCTATGGCACAGTCTTTGATAAAGAAATTAGATCGTATTGAGCGCATTGAGGTCGATGAGCAGGAAACAGCGGTTATGTCCGTTCGCTTCCCCCTCTCTCAACAACCTGGCAAAGTGGTTTTGGAGATTGACCATGTCAGCAAGAGTTATGATGACAAGCTGATACTCAAGGACGTAAGCCTACTAGTGGAACGTGGCTCCAAGATAGCTTTCGTCGGACAAAACGGACAGGGGAAAACAACCTTGGCCAAGATGATTATAGGAGAGATTCCCTATGAGGGTTCTATCCGCTTGGGGCACAATGTAGAAATAGGCTACTTCGCTCAAAACCAAGCCCATTATTTGGACGGCGAACTCACCCTCTTGGATACCATGCTAGGTGCAGCCAATGACTCCAACCGTATCAAAGTACGTGATATACTCGGTGCTTTCCTCTTCCGTGGCGATGAGGTAGAAAAGAAAGTAAAAGTACTCTCAGGGGGCGAACGCAATCGCTTGGCTTTGGCCAAAATGCTCCTCTCCTCCTTTAACGTACTGGTGATGGACGAGCCTACCAACCACCTGGACATCGCCTCCAAGAACGTCCTCAAGCAGGCACTCCAGCGCTTCGAAGGAACACTCATCATCGTATCCCACGACCGTGACTTCCTCACTGGCCTTACCGACAAGGTCTATGAGTTCAAGAACCATACAATCAAGGAGTATCTCGGCGATATTGATTTCTATTTGGAACAAAGAGCCGTCTCCTCCTTCCGAGAGATAGAAAAGGGAGAAGAGGTCAAAAAAGAGGTAGTAGTAGAAAAGGAAAAGACCCTTTCCTATGAAGAACAAAAAGAGCGTAAGAAGCTCACTAACCAGCTTAGCAAAGTAGAGCGACAAATTGCTGACCTTGAAACCGAGATCGCCCAAATGGACAAACAAATACAAGCCAACCCCTCCCCCGCTCTTATGGAGCAGTACGGCCAGAAAAAAGCCCAACTGGACACCCTCATGCAGGAATGGGAAAAAATAGTTTTAGAGATTGGTAGTTAGTGCAGAAACTAACCACTAATCACTAACCACTAATCACTAATCACTAACAACTGAAGGAATGAATTTCATCGTTTCCGCCCGCAAATACCGCCCACAGACCTTCCGTGATGTTGTGGGACAAAAGGCTATCACCGATACCCTGGAGAATGCCATTGCCAATGACCACCTCGCACAGGCCTTACTCTTTACTGGCCCTCGTGGGGTAGGTAAGACCACTTGCGCTCGTATTCTAGCCAAGAAAATCAATGAGAAAACCACCCCTACCGAAGGGGATAATGACTTTGCTTTCAATATCTTTGAGCTGGACGCGGCTTCTAACAACAGTGTGGAGGGCATCCGCTCCCTCATCGAGCAAGTGCGTATCCCTCCCCAAGTAGGTAAGTATAAGGTATATATCATTGACGAGGTGCACATGCTCTCCAATGCGGCCTTCAACGCCTTCCTCAAGACGCTGGAGGAACCACCCGCTCATGCCATTTTTATCTTGGCCACCACCGAGAAACATAAGGTGATTCCTACCATTCTTTCTCGTTGTCAGATCTTTGACTTTAAGCGCATCACCATTAGTGATGCCCGCGAGTACCTCAAGTATATCGCTGGCGAACAAGGCCTCAAGGCTGAGGACGAAGCCCTACAGATCATCGCCCAAAAAGCCGACGGCGCCATGCGCGACGCCCTCTCTATCTTTGACCGCGTGGTGAGTTTCTGCGGAGATACCATTACCCGACAAGCCGTATCCGAGATTCTCAACGTCTTGGACTACGATACTTATTTCAAAATTACCGACCTGATTGTCACCAACAATATCCCACAACTCTTAGTGGAGTTCAACAGCATTCTTGCACATGGCTTTGACGGACAACACTTTATATCTGGCCTAGCAGGACACTTCCGCGACCTGATGGTTTGTAAGAACAACAAGACCATCGCCCTTATGGAAGTGGGTGAGGAAACCCAAAAGAAGTACGCCGAACAAACGGCCAAGTGCGATTTTCCTTTCTTGGTACGCGCCTTGGAGATTGCCTCCGACTGCGACCTTAAGTATAAGACAAGTCGCACCCCACGCCTCTTGGTAGAGCTCGCCCTTATGCAATTAGCCTCATTGACCTTTGAAGGGGATAAAAAAAAAATGATGGATATATAATCCCTGTCTGTGTTTTCCACAAGGACACCCCTAAGGAAAACAGAACAGAAGCTACTCAACCTCAACAAGTTACCACTACCACAGCCACACCCACCCCTGTAACCACTCCGCCTGCCCATAGTGTTTCGGCCACTTCCCTTAAGAGTATCCAGCTCAAGCGCGAAGCTGCCAAGGTGCGCGATGACCACAACCTATCCTCCCAAGACCTCCCTGCCGAGAACTACACCAAGGAGGATTTCGATCGTGTATGGCAGAACATGCTCACCATCTTGGACAAGCGGGGCGAACACCTACTCATTAGCTATTTAGGAAAGACCACTCCTGCTATTGATAAGGACATCATTCACATAGAAGTCAGCAGCAACATAGCCGATATAGACATCCGCTCTCACCAGCAGCGCCTGCTCACCTATATTCACAAGCAGCTCAAGAACCACCATATCACCATGGAGATCACCCTCAACCGAGCCGCCGCTGTCGCTGCCACTCCCTACACCCTCGAAGAGAAGTACAACGCCCTCAAGGAGCAAAACCCTTTCCTCGAGACCTTCGTCCAAGAATTAGGACTACAATTCTAAAGAGTGAATAACGAATAGTGAAGAGTGAAAAGCATTCTTGACTATTCCTCCGTTGGCGCGAGCTTGCAACTCGTGCCCCTACAACTGCTGACTACTTATCAACAATTCTCTGTTGAAAAAATAACTCTTTTGTTTATAAGCCTTTAGCACCTTGTCTCTTTTTTCTCTTGGAAAACCTTATCAAATACCCTAACTTTGCACATAATTTTTTCACTATGACACAAACCGATATTGACCAAATCCACTCCCTCGTCCATGAAGGCAACAAGCTCGCCGCGGTAAAGCTCCTGATGGACTCCGCTCATATAGGTCTCAAAGAAGCCAAGGACATCATTGATGACTTTTTCTTGGGTAAGCTAACCGACCTTGAAGCCGCTGTCGCTCAGGCCAAAACCCGCTATAGCGAAAATTACGAAAGAATCAGCGCCACCTCAGGTCCTGACGGATCTGATATACATTTCTTTTACCAAAAAGGCAATGTTAAGGAAGAGGTCACACCAGCTCACCCCATGTGGGAGCGTGTCAGAAATCACTACCTCTCCATTTGGGAAGACGCCCCTGAAGGATTCAATGAAGCACGCGAACCTTTCCGTAAGGCCGTCTTGGAGATGGAAGCCAAAGCAGGCTACACACCTAAGAAAAACGCACAAACCACCAACAGAAAAGAACAAGCCTCCAGCGACAAAAGAGATACGCTGTTTATCAAAAAAAGTCCCCTTGACTTTCTCAAATGGTATTTCTATCTCTTTATCGCTGCCGCTATAATCTATATGATATATTTATTTATCAATCACTAATCATTAATCATTAGCCATTAATCATTAAAAAACATGGGAATATTTGACAAAAGGGAAAATTACAAACCCTTTGAGTATCCAGAAGTGATGAAATTCGTGGATATGATGCACCAAACTTTCTGGGTGCACTCCGAAGTAGAATTTACCGCTGATATACAAGACTTTAAGTCCAACCTCAGTTTGGTAGAAAAAGAAGCCGTCAAGCGCGCCCTCTTGGGGATTGCCCAAGTGGAAGTTGCAGTAAAAACTTTTTGGGGAGACCTCTATGACATCTTCCCCAAACCTGAGTTCAACGGCTTAGGCGCTACCTTTGCCGAATGTGAGTTCCGCCACTCCGAGGCTTATTCACGCCTTTTGGAGGTCTTAGGCTACAACAATGAGTTCGAAACACTCTTGGAAGTGCCTATCTTCAAGGAAAGAAATGCAATTCTCAAGGAATATCTAGCCAAAAATAGGGAAAACGCCATGGAGCGTATCCTTTTCTTTACCTTAATTATAGAGAATGCTTCTCTATTTAGCCAGTTTGCTACCATTCTCTCCTTCACTCGTTTCAAAGGGTACATGAAGAATGTAGCCAATATCATCGCTTGGACGTCTATTGACGAGCAGGTACATGCCAATGCGGGTATCTACATCCTCAAAACCATATTCGAGGAAAATCCCGACTTCCGTGCCAAAGCCAAGGAAGAAGCTACCCAGTTTATCCGCGACTATATCCTATTGGAGGACAAGATGTTGGACTGGATTTTTGAAGAAGGCGAACTCTCTTTCTTCACCAAGAAAGATTTGGCCAACTATATGCGTTACCGCCTTGATGATGCCTTGACCCAATTGGATCTCGGCAAGCCTTTCGGTATCACCGCTCAGGAGGCCGCCCCTATGTTGTGGTTTGAGGAAGAAGTATTCGTCAACGAACTCGATGACTTCTTCGCCAAGCGACCCACCGCTTACACCAAGCACGACAAGAGCATCACCGCTAACGACCTATTCTAAAAAATAAAAAGCGAATAGTGAAAAATGAAGAGTGAATAATCACTTTTCATTTTTCACTTTTCATTTCCTAACCATCAATCATTGCTGGCATTAATCATTGTTGGCATTAATCATTAATCATTGTTGGCATTAATCATTATCTAATTATGAATTACAGTAAAGAAATTACCCAAGAAATTCAGCTCATTGACACCGATTATTTCACTCTTGGCGAATACATCTATATGGCTATGGGCTTAGTCGGCAACCATCGTGTATGTATAGCCGTTGCCTACAAGATAGACTATTGTATCAAGAAAGCACTCCAGTTTGTCGAGGCTGACCCTTTTGTAACCTTCACTCATATTAATAAGGTAAAGGTAGGCGAAACCACCGCCGAGCGCCGTTTTCTTTGGAAAAATGAATAACGAAAAGTGAATAGTGAAAAACTCCAACCTAACCAACACTTTTCACTCTCCACTTAATTTTTTTCTCCGAAAAAAATTTTGTCCTTTCCAAAAAAAGTATTACTTTTGCACCCAATTATTGTTTAATTAAAAAGCAAACGAATATGTATGCAATTGTAGAGATGGCAGGGCAACAATTCAAAGTTAGCAAAGAC
>ERZ773035.475-NODE-475-length-32965-cov-18.640808_pt1 | contig 32965 bp, 18 predicted proteins | sample MGYA00511487_ERZ773035 | MGnify/ENA primary metagenome ERZ773035 (study PRJEB29015, sample SAMEA2737985) | human oral metagenome | biome: human oral; feature: human-associated habitat; material: dental | place: China | collected 2024 ...
TATGCTCAACAATACACAAAATCTGCACAGGCTCTAACGACCGATTTGGGTTAAATGTTTTGCAGCTTTTCTATTATCTTATTCCTACCCACTAGTGCCTCTGCCGTGGTGATGGCCGACAGCGGAACGCCGCAAATTCCGTGTAAACCTACGCATTGCCCCGTAAGCAAAAGGTTACTTATCTTCGTAGCCACAGGCACTTGCGTGGCTAAGGGGTTGTGGCAGTCTTTGGCAAAGCCGTATATGGCACCCATAGGTGCGTGGTAATAGTCGCGCACGGTTAGTGGCGAGGCACTCCACAGGCTCTTAACGCATTGCCCAAAGCCGGGCCTAACCTCCTCCATGCGTTGCATGATGCGCTGTTGGTGCCACGTTTTCCACGCCTCGTACTCTTTTCCGCGCCTACCCGTAAGCGTATCTTGCCATTGCTCCACCGCCGAGAAAGGCATTACACAGTTAATGATGAGGTGCGTAGCCCATTCCGTCTGTTCTGCCGAGGGTGGCGTCATGTACATCATTCCGTAGGGCCACTGCTCGCGTTCGTAATTGCCTAAGTGCCACACGTGGTGGTAATCGTGCTGGTAATAGCAAGTGTGGTTGATGTAAGGAAAGGTCTGCGGTTTCAGTTCTACAAACAGGCTGAATATCGAATAGGTGTTGTCGATGGCGTTCAGGCGTTTGGTGTAGGCAGGCGTAAACGCGCCCTTGTCTACGATGCGCAGCGTTTCGGCCATGTGTGTGGCCGCTATATAATAAGGAGCGGTAAAGGTTCGCCCGTCTTTGGTTTGCACCGCGGTTGCCGTTCGGTTGTCTATGGCAATGCGAACCGCCTCTGCATCGGCCACCACTTGTCCCCCCGCATCTTCTATCACCTCGGTTAAAGCCGTGGCCAACTGCTGCGAACCGCCCACAAAGCGGTCGGTACCCTCGATGTACAGCACGCTGATAAGGGCGTGAACGTAGGCAGGCGTTTTGCCCGAAACGCCTCCATACATGGGGTTCATGTAGGCCAACACGTCGCAAAGCCGCTCGTCATCGATGTAATGGGCGATAAACTTGTCGGCCGACCACAGGAAACGCTCGCTAAGTTGCGGAATGCTGTCGCCCGTTGGGCGCAGATTGAAGAGGTCTATCTCGTTGGCCAGCTGGTAAAGGGCCGCCACATAGCGTTGCAACTGCGTGTGCTGATGTGGAAAATGCTTGGCGAAACTCTCCACAAAACCTTCTTTTCCCTCGGCCACACGATAAGTGGTGTTGGTGGCAGCGTAGTAAATCTCGTCCATGCAAAGCTTGTCTACGGGTTGTAGGCGAAGTTTTTGCACGATGCCTAGGTGCTTGCAAATGCGATGGAGCGTTTGTCCTGGGCGGAATCCACCCAGTATGTGCATGCCCGTATCGAAGTGTATGCCGTGCCGGGCGAAGTTTTGCAGCCCTCCACCCACGATGTGGTTCTTCTCCAACACCGTTACTTGCCAGCCTTCTTTGGCCAAAAGCGCACCGGTGGTGAGGCCGCCTAGTCCGCCGCCTATGATGATAATGTGGTTGTTGTTCATAATTTTAGTTTCTCTCCCAGCACTTCGCCGCAAGTTAGCAGCGTACCAACCAGCGTGCCCAACATGCCATGCGAGTTTACGTTTTGACCTGCAAAGAACAGGTTGGGTATGCGTGTGCGACTTGGAACGTGGCAAGCCGACCCCAACCTTACGTCTTTGGCCACGCCATACATACTGCCTTGCAGGGTAGAAGTATATTGTTCGTAGGTGAGGGGGGTGGAAGTGAAGTAGCAGTCTATGGCCTGCCGCAAGCCTGGCGCATGCCTTTCAACGGCGTTGATAAGCCTTTCGGCCCTGTCGCGTTTAAAGTCTTCGTACGCCTCTCCGCGGTGCATGATGCGCGTGTTGGCCCATTGTTCCACTTCTTCGTATCGCATGTAGCTCATTATCTCGCCGCAAGTGGCCCACTGTTGGTGTGTGTTGGGCGGCTGTGCATCGGCTGCAAGCGCATCGCTAAGATGCACATAAAGAAAACCGCAAGGCCAGTTTGCGGAGGTGTATTGTTCGCATTGCCAAGGCGTATCGGCGGCATAGCCATACAAGTTGTGGTTGCGATAGGGCATGGCTTGCGGCTTAAACTTGATGTAAACGGTAAATACGCCCCTGGTGTTGGGCAGGTTTAGCATGCGCTGACGAAAGGCGGGACGTATCAGGTTGGTATCGTTCAGCATGTGCATCACCAGCGTTGGGTGTATGGCGGCAATCACAAGGTCGGCCTCAAAGTGTTCGCCGTCGGCCGTTGTTACGCCCGTTGCCTTGCTGTTGTTGCAGGTTATGTGTTCAACGCGTTTGCGCGTGAGCACCCTTCCGCCCCTTCGTGCAATGCCTTCGATAAGTCGTTTGGCAATGATGTCACTTCCACCAGCTAGGCGAAAGGCGCTTTGGTTGTAGAAATTGGTGATGAACGCGTGGGTTGAGAAAGGCGTTTGTCCGCGTTCGCCTGCATAGAGTGGCAGATTTCCCACCAACACGTTGCGCAAAAGGGCATCGTTGGTAAATCCATTTATCACCTCGTCTACGGCGCGCATTTGGTATTCGGTTTTCAAGTGCATTTGTTCGGGCGTTGGCCGATGCCCGTTTATGGGCGACGCCTGCGCCAACCGTTCCACCAAATTGAGGTAGCGGTGCAGCCCATCTCGCTCTTTTGGGAAGTGCGCGGCAAGCGTTTCTACAAAAGCCTCGTGGCCATTGGCAAAGGCAAATCTGCCTTGTGGCATCGAAATCACGTCGTAACCAGTGGTATCTAGTCGGCTAAGCGGCAAGTTTTCTAGTTCCAAATAGCGCAAAAGAGGGTACAACGTCTGCCCCTCTTCCGCACTTCCGATGAAGTGCATGCCCGTTTCGAACTTCGCGCCTTTGCGCACAAAGCTCTGCAAACAGCCGCCTGCTTGCGTTTCTTGTTCGAGTACGGTAACCTCGTATCCGTTTCGTGCGAGTATGTGTCCGCACGAAAGGCCTCCAAGTCCGCTACCAATGATGATGCACTTTTTCATTTATTGTTGGTGGTTGGGCATGTATCGACGCCCGTTTTCTATGGATGTTAGCTTTTCTAGGCTTGCTGTGGCTGTTGGCTTTCTAGGCTTACTTATTCTCAAACAGGCACTGCGCCACCTGCTGCGCCACGTTCTTGTTTTCAAATCTTTGCACGTATTCCATGCTCCGACTGATAGATTCGTCGCGCCCTGCTTGCCCTTTCAGTCTGGCATTGATGGCTCGTGCCATGCCTTTATGGTCGTTTGGGGCCACATATAGGCTATGTGGGCCGCCTGCCTCTTCAAGGCACGACCCCGTACAGGCCACCACGGGCAGTGCGCTTTGTATGGCCTCGATGATGGGAATGCCAAAGCCTTCGTAGCGCGAGGGATAGGCAAACACTTCGGCCTGCTGGTAAATGGCTGGCAAGTCGTTGTTGGGCACATTGTGCAAGAAATGCACGCGCGCCGACAAACCATTGTGCGCCGCCCACGATTTCACCTTATTGATATAAGGCGTGGGACGACCTAGCACCACCAAATGCACTTCCCTGTCCACGTTCTTCATGGCCTTGACCGCAAGCAGCACGTTTTTTCGCGCCTCGATGGTGCCCACATTCAGCACAAAACGCGATGGCAGTGCATAGCGTTGGCGCACTTCGTTCAGCTTTTCGGGCGTTGCTCGCTCGCGAAAACGCGTGTCGCAGCTTTGATATATCACGCTGATGCGCTCTTCGGGATAGTGCCCATACTTCATGATGTCGCGCTTGGTGCATTCGCTAATGGCGATAATGCGGTTGGCCTCTTTCAGCGTTTTGTGGAACTTCCAACGGTAAATCAGCGCGTCCCACCAATGATAGAACTCGGGATAGCGCATAAAGATAAGGTCGTGAATGGTGACAACGGCATCGATGCCTGCGTGTTTAATGCCCTTGGGCAGTTCGCCCGACAAGCCATGAAACACCTGTACACCATCGCGCAGCAGGTCTTTCACCATGCCGCCACTTCTCCACGCCGCCTTTTTCAGCGCGTTTTTCGCGTTCTTGGGGTACACCATGCGCAGGTTCGGCGCAGGTTTCACCTGTCGGGCCAAGTCTTCTCGGCCCGCATCGGGTGCATAAAGCAGCAGTTGTGCGTTGGGATAGAGGGCAGCAAGGTCGTTAACTAGGTTTCTTCCGTATGCTCCCAAGCCTGTTCCGTTACGCACTATGCGTTTGGCATCAAAGCCCACGATAATGTTCTTGTCTTCGTTCATCAGGCACAAACTTACACAAAAAATGCGTAAATCAAGGCAAAATTTGAAAATAAGATGTGTAGTTGGCATATATTTAAGCAGAAAATACTTATTTTTGTACTTGCACATAAATCGTAAAAGAAATGAAACGCTTTTGTATGGCCATGCTCTTTGTGCTGTTCTGTGTCGCCAACTCGTGGGCGCAAAAGGACGGTCAGCTCCGTGTAAACCCCGAAGAGAAGGAGGTAGACATGGATAATCCCACCTTTGTGCCGATGGTAAAGGTGGGTAGGGTGCTGGATAAGGGCGACAGCATACAATATGTGGAGTTGAACAAGATATATGTTTATCCGCCGCTGACGTTTGAAAACGAACGCCAACGAATGGAGTACAACCGCCTTGTGTATAACGTAAAGAAGGTGCTGCCCATTGCCAAAGAGGTGAACAAGATTATTATCGAGACCTACGAATACTTACAAACGCTGCCCGACAAGAAGGCGCGCGACGAACACATGAAACGTGTTGAGGCCGACATCAAACGCGAATACACGCCACGAATGAAGAAACTAACCTACGCGCAGGGCAAGTTGCTCATCAAGTTGGTGTATCGCGAAACCAGCTCGTCTTCGTATCAGCTCATCCAAGCCTTTCTTGGACCCATCCGCGCAGGCTTTTATCAGGCCTTTGCCTGGTTTTTCGGGGCTAGTCTTAAAAAGGAATATCAGCCTAATGGCGTGGATAGACTAACCGAAAGGGTGGTGTTGCAGGTGGAGGCAGGGCAGTTGTAGGAGCTGGGAGTGTTTGGTTAATCAGGGTGATTCTACTAATCAGACTAATCAGACTGGTCAGACTGGTCAGACTGGTCAGACAAGTCCGACAAGTCCGACTGCTCCGCTTTATCCCCTTTTTTAGGTATTGTATGCTTTCCATATAATACCTATCTTTGCAAAGCATTGCTGTACATCGGCATTAACTAACCTTTAAATGCGAATGTTCAAAATATGTTTTGCAATGCTCTTGTTTGTCGTGGGTGCGGCCACAACGCTCAAAGCGCAGGGCGTTTTGCTGAGCGGCACCATCAAAAGCAAAGGCGATGGGCGGCCAATAGAGTATGCCACCGTTACGCTAAAAGAGTGCGAGCTGTGGGCTATCACCGACAATAAGGGGCGTTTCGCCATTAAAAACGTGCCATCGGGCAACGTAACGCTCACCGTGCGTTGCCTAGGCTTTGCCACGTTTACCACGAAGGTGAACGTAAGGGCAGGCATGCCACGTGTAGACATCGGCCTAAACGACGACAACCTGAAACTGAACGAGGTGGAAGTGGTGGCCAAACGCAAGGGAGATGCCACAACAACAAGCTACACCATCGACCGCTTGGCCCTTGACAACCGACAAGCCTTGAACCTTGGCGACATCATGAGCCTTCTTCCTGGCGGCAAAACATGGAACAGTTCGTTGCTGCGCAACACCCGCATTGCCCTTCGCAGCAGCAGCGGAGAGATGGGTAACGCCTCGTTTGGTACGGCCATCGAGGTAGATGGCGTGCGACTGGACAACAACGCCACGCCTGGCGAAACACTCGGAGCAGGTACGCGCACCCTTAGCACGGCCAATATCGAGAGCGTTGAGGTGGTTACGGGGGTGCCGTCGGTGGAATATGGCGACCTAAGCAACGGCATTGTGAAGGTGAACACGCGCAGCGGAAAGTCGCCTTTCATCGTAGAATCCAAGCTAAACCAAAACACACGCCAGCTGGCACTAAGCAAAGGCGTTGACCTTGGCGGCAAAATGGGACTGTTTAACTTCTCAATGGAACACGCGCGCACGTTCGGCGACATCACTTCGCCCTTCACCGCCTACCAACGCAACGTGCTTTCGGCCCAGTATATGAACGTGCTGATGCGCCAAAGCATGCCACTAACGCTGAAACTTGGACTTACGGGCAACGTGGGCGGATATAATTCGAAGGCCGATCCCGATGGCGAACTAGACAGTTATAAGAAAGAACGCGACAACAGATTTACCGCAAACCTCTCGGCCGAGTGGCTACTCAACCGCAAATGGCTCACCAGTGTGGTACTGAAATCGTCGCTTTCGTATGCCGATCAGCTATACGAGAATTACAGCCACACTAGTTCGGCCACCACACTTCCCTACATCCACACCATGAAAGAAGGCTATTTCGTGGCCTACGACTATGACAAACACCCCTCGGCAGACATCATTCTGGGGCCTACGGGCTATTGGTATGTGCGCAGTTTCAACGATAGTCGCCCCCTAAGTTACGCCTTTAAGTTGAAGGCCGATTGGGTAAAGCGGTTTGCGCGCATATATAATAAGGTGTCGGTTGGGGTCGATTACACCGGCAGTCGCAACCTCGGCCGCGGCACTTACTACGAGGAGGCGCGCCTAACACCCACATGGCGACCCTATCGTTACCACGAATTGCCCACGCTGAACAACCTTGCCGTCTATGCCGAAGAACGCCTGAACATACCAACGGGCAAGCTTTCGAACATGGAATTGACCGTGGGCGTTCGCAACGACATCAGTCACATCGCCGGTTCGGCCTACGGAACGGCCTCAACTCTCTCGCCACGCGCCAACCTTCGTTATGTGTTTTGGCATGGCAGGGATGCCTGGGTGCGAAATCTTTCGGCACATGTGGGCTGGGGAAAATCGGTTAAATTGCCCTCGTTTCAAGTGCTTTACCCCCGCACCAGCTATATAGACCGACTGGCATTTACGCCTGGTAGCACGGCCGACAACAAGGCTTACTATGCCTATCACACCTTTCCATCGCAGGCCGTGTACAATCCACAACTGCAATGGCAGTACACCAACCAGCTAGACCTTGGCTTACAGGCCAACATCGGCCACACGCGCGTTAATGTTTCGGCCTTTTATCACAAAACGTTTAACCCATATACGGCCGTAGTGGTGTACAAACCCTACACCTATAAGTACACTTCGCAAGCCGCATTAGAACATTGTCCCATCCCCTCGGCTAACCGCGAATACCACATCGACCAACAAACAGGCATCGTAACCGTGAACGACGTCACGGGTGCCAACGCCCCCATACAGCTGCCTTACAAAGAAAGGGAAGGCTATCTGAGCAACCGCAAATACGTAAATGGGTCGCCCACCGAACGTTTCGGCATAGAATGGATTGTGGATTTCGCCCCAATCAAGGCGCTACGCACTTCGCTTAGGCTAGACGGAAACTACTATTACTACAAGGGATTAGACGATTTGCTCTTCGCTGCGTTGCCTTCAGAGGCTGGCACGCTCAATGCCCAAGGCAAGCCTTACACCTATATTGGTCATTATCGCGGCAGCGGAACAACCTCTACCGACAATACGGCGTCGCCCTCGGTAAGCAACGGTTCGCTCACGCACGAGGCCAATCTCAACGTTACCCTCACAACCCACGTGCCGCGCATACGTATCATCATGTCGCTACGCGTTGAGTGTTCGCTCTATCAATACAACCGTCCGCTGAGCGAATTGCCAAACGGAACGCGCGGATATGCTGTGGAGAAGGGCGACGATTTCTTTGGAAAGCCCTACACGCGGGCTGTTCGCGACAAGCACATGGTGGTTTATCCCGAATATTACAGCACGTGGGAAGAACCCGATAAGCTTATCCCTTTCGCCGAAAAGTTTGCTTGGGCCAAAGACAACGACCCCACTTTGTTCAACGATTTGGCTAAGCTGGTGAAACGAACCAACTATGCCTTCGTGATGAATCCCGAACGTTTGTCGGCCTATTACTCGGCCAATTTCAGCGTAACGAAGGAGATTGGCGACCGCGTACAGCTGATGTTCTATGCCAATAACTTCTGGAACACCATGAGCCGAGTGCGTTCCACGCGCACTGGACAAGAAACTTCGCTCTACGGCAGCTCGTATGTGCCCGCCTTTTACTATGGGTTGGGGCTGAAAGTGAAGATATGATGGGGGAGTAATTGAGGAGTAAAGTAATAAGGAGTAAGTAGTTATGGAGTTATGGAGTTAAGGAGTTAAGCCAAAAGTGTTGTTGCAGCGTGGCAAACGTTCTCACAAGCTCATAAGCTCACAAGCTTATAAACTCATCAACTCACAAACTCACAAACCCACAAACCCACAAGCTCATCAACTCATCAACTAAAAAGCTCATAAACTAAATAACTCATTAATAAATAAGCAATTATGTATCGCAAAACAATTCTTATCAATTCGTTCTTAGCAGCGTTTTTTGCGTTGCTGGTTTTGTCGTGCAGCAGCGACGACAAGGTAGACACTGTGCAAACCTGTAAGGTTAACGTAACTTTGCAGTATCCCGAAAACAGCATTCAGCCCTACGAAGGCGCAAAAGTTGAACTTGTTGACGCACGTGCATCGGTATTCGTAGCCACAACCAATGCTAAGGGAGTGGCCGAATTCACTGTGCCAGCCGGCATTTACGATGTTCGTAGTAACGCAACACGCGGCGATGGTATATGGAAACTCAACCTTAATGGCAATAAAAGTAAGGTAGTTGTATCGCCACCCGCTACGGAAATAAAGCTTGAAATGAAACTCTCAAAAGCTGCCCAGATTATCATTAAAGAACTTTACAATGGTGGTTGCCAGCCTGATAATGGTGGTAGATTTTTCCAGATGGACAAGGGATTCGTTCTCTATAACAATGGTGGCGAGGTGGCCGTTATCAACAATCTTGCCGTTGGCATTGTAGATCCCTACAACTCGCAAGCACCAAGCAAATGGCTAAAAAACGGCAAGTTGGTATATGACGGACAAGGTTACATCCCTGGTATTCATGGTATTTGGTATTTCCAAGGACCGCTCGTGATGCAGCCTTACTCGCAAATTGTGGTGAATGTTAATGGTGCTATCGACAATACCAAGACTTATTCTAAGTCGGTTAACTATGCAAACAAGGACTATTATGCCATGTACGACCCCGAATCGGGATACGACAATGAGCTTTATTACCCCTCTCCATCAGAGCTTATCCCCACTTCTCATTATCTAAAAGCTGTTGAATATGGACAAGGTAATGGCTGGACACTTAGCGTAACGTCACCTGCCATGTTCATTTTCCAAACCCAAGGCGTTACGCCACGCAACTATGCCACCAACGTCTCGAACATTATCTATGCCCCAGGGGCTGCACATAATCCGGTGACCGCCAACTTAAAGATACCTAACGAGTGGGTTATCGATGGCATCGAAGTTTTTAGTTCTGCATACAAGACCGCGAACGCCAAGCGCCTACCTGCCGAAATAGACGGCGGAAGCGTACTCCTTACCTACCAATTGGGCCACACGCTCTACCGCAACGTGGACAAAGAAGAGACAGAAAAGCTGCCTGAAAACAAGGGAAAGCTGGTGTATGGCTACACGATGGGCGTGTCTACGGGCGACCCCAGCGGCATCGATGCCGAGGCTTCGATAAAGAAGGGTGCACACATTATATATATGGACACCAATAACTCTACCAACGACTTCCACGAAAGAAAGGCTTTCTCCATTAAAGGAAAGTAAATTGGCAAGTTGGAAAATTAACGAGTTAACAAATTAACAAGATGAAAACGCTCTGCCACGTGCGTGGCTTGGCTTAACAAAAAAGGGCTTTGGGGGCTGTTTTCTAGGAAAGCTAGGCGTTCTGGAACAACCAGAATGCCTAGAATTCCTAGGGCAAATAGAATTCCTAGGGCAAATAGAATAGCTAGAAGCTCTAGGATAACTAGAATATCTAGAATCCCTAGAACTTCTAGGATAATTAGCATCCCTAGAATATCTAGCATCCCTAGGATAACTAGGACCCCTAGACACCCTAAGATAACAACAATCCCTAGGATAATATGAATAACTGGGATGCCTAAAATTAAGAACCCTAGCCCCCTAACCCCCTAACGCTTAGCCCTCATAACCCATTAACCCCTCCATTCGCCCTGTGTTATCACTCCTTTTACTTGCCCTTCCCCTGGCATCGCCCAATGTTGAGGCCGACCAACAGCTTGTGTTTCGCGACTTCAACCTCGTGAAACAGGCCAGCCCGTGGCTCACTTCGCCCAACGCAGCTGCACTAACAAGCTACAATCAGCGCAACATCTCGATGGCCGAAGTAAGGGGCAGCGTGGCCAAAGGCGACCTCGTGGACTACTCCCAGTCCGCCAACGTGGTGCAAGCAGGTGCGATGGTCGAGTCGTTTTTCCGTATTAACCCACGCACGGTGGTTTACGGGCGAATGGATTACGACAACTTCGCAGGCAAAAACATGTTGGGTTCGGTGTTCATCAACCCCGAACGCAAGCCCTTCGACCTATCCGAAGACTCGCTAACCAATCCCGGCAACAAGCATCGCGACACATATAACCTCGTAGGAGCCGTAGGTATAGACCTCTGGCGAGGCTTAGCCGTGGGCGCAAAGGTAGATTATACCGCCGCCAACTACGCCAAATACAAAGACCTTCGCCACCGAAACAGCCTGATGCAGCTCAACCTTTCGCTCGGCATCGCCGCCCCAATAGGCACTAATTGGGTGCTGGGCGCCAACTACATCTACGGCCGAAGCACCGAAAGTCTGCGCTTTGTAACCTACGGAAAAACCGAAAAGGTGTATAAAACACTTGTAGACTATGGCGCATTTACGGGCGAAGTGGAACAGTTTGGCAACAAAGGCTACACCGACGACTCGCGCGAACAGCCCCTACTTGACGAACAAAACGGGCTTGCCTTGCAGGCAGAAAGCAATTTGGGGTGTGGGTTCTCGCTCTTTCTTGGTGCGCAGATGGTGCACCGAAACGGATTTTACGGGCGCAACTCGCCTTATTCTATCGTGCATTTCAAACATCAGGGCGACAACTATGCGCTGCAATTGGTGCTGAATAAATACCGCACGTATAGTCAACAACAGCTGTCGCTGTCGTACACCAACGAACAGCTAACCAACCATAAAACCACTTATCGCGAGAACCAAACAGCAACAGGCAGTTCGTTTTACGAATACTTCGACCCCATAAAAACGTCCAACAAACGTTGGAGCAGCCTGAAACTGGCCTATACAGCATGGTTAAGACTGTTTGGCGGCATCGCGCATTGGACCATCTCGGCCTCCTTGCAAGCCGACAGCCGCCAAATCTCGGCCTATCTCTACCCCTACGTTCAGCGACAACAGCTGCATACCAACCTGCTTTCGCTGCTCGTCACTCGCAATATCTCCCTTAGTCGCCGCTCCATGCTATCCCTCACAGGCGGACTTTCTCACCAATGGGGTAGCGGCGAGCCAGGCCAAACAGCCACATTGGCAACACCTAGCGACAAACAAAAGCCCCCAACGCTGATGCAAGCCTATCTCTACCGCCATCATCACCTGCTAACCGCACCGCAATGGGGCTTGCATCTGGCCGCCAAATACGCCTTTGGCCTACGCCATTTGCCCTTTCCCCTCTACGTTCGCGCCCAAACCACGTGGCACCGAACCGCCAAACCTTCGCCTTGGATTAACAACCAACACCGCACCGAGGCCACTTTGGTCATAGGCTGCACGTTTTAAGGCGGGTTCTAAAAAATGCCTTCATACATCGGCGTATGTTTAAAACAGCAAAACATTATCCAATATGCAAACAAGATTTCTAAGGCAAGTAAGCCTTTTATTACTCTTCCTGCCAACCCTTTTGTTGGCGCAACCCCTCAAAAACGATGCTACCTACCGCACGGGCAAGCTTAAAAATGGCCTAACATACTTTGTTCGGCACAACGCCAAAGAGCCAGGCGTGGCCGATTTCTACATCGCACAGCGCGTGGGTAGCATTCTTGAAGAGCCACGCCAGCGCGGATTGGCCCACTTCTTAGAGCACATGGCCTTCAACGGAACCAAGCATTTCCGCAACGATGGCACTTCTCCAGGCATCGTTCCGTGGTGCGAAACCATCGGCGTGAAGTTTGGAACCAACCTCAACGCCTACACCAGCATCGACGAAACGGTGTACAACATCTCGCAAGTGCCGCTAAAACGCTCGTCCGTGGTCGACTCGGTGCTGCTCATCCTCCACGATTGGAGCCACTACTTGCTGCTGCAAGATAAGGAGATAGACAAAGAACGCGGCGTGATACACGAAGAATGGCGCACGCGCAGGGCGAGAATGGCCTCGCAACGCATGTACGAAAAGCTGCAACCCACCATCTTTAAGGGCTCTAAATACGAAGACTGCATGCCCATTGGCTCGATGGACATCGTTGACAACTTTCCCTATCAAGACCTCAAAGACTATTACAACAAGTGGTATCGCCCCGACTTGCAAGCCATCGTGGTGGTGGGCGACATCGACGTAAACGCCATCGAGGCCAAAATTAAGCAGCTGTTCTCTACCATTCCCATGCCCAAAAATCCCGCCAAGCGCACCTATTACCCCGTGCCCGACAACAAACGCATGATTGTGGCCGTAGAAAAAGATAGCGAACAGCCCATTGTTCTGGCGGGTCTTCACATGAAACATCCCGCCACACCCTTTGCACAGAAAGGCCAAACCGCCTATGTGCGCGACGGATACATAGAAAACCTCATTACAGCCATGCTTAGCGAGCGGCTTACCGCCCTCAAACAGATCAACCCTTCGCCCGTGCTTAGTGCCTCGGCGCGTACGGGTAGTTTCCTCGTTGCCCAGACAAAAGAGGCTTTCAGCCTGTCGTTTGGCTGTAAAGAAGACAACATACGCGGTTCGTTTCGTGCCGTTATCGGCGAAACCGAACGCGCACGCCGCTTTGGCTTTACCGCAGCCGAACTGCAACGCGCCAAAGCCGATGCGCTGCAACGTGCCCAAACGCGCTTTGCCGAACGCAACGAACGTAGTAATCGCACGCTGGCCATGCAGGCCGTTCGCCATTTTCTCTCGTCCGAACCCCTGCTAACGCCCGAAGAAAGGCTTGCCCTAACCAAGCGTTTTGATGCCGAAGTGTCGCTCAAAGAGGTGAACGAGGCCGCCCGAAAGCTCATTTCTAACGAAAACCAAGTGCTAACGGTGCTTGCTCCGCAAAAAGCTGGTTTCACATTGCCCAGCAATCAAGAATTGGAACAATACGTTTTGCAGGCACAAGCCGACAATAGCTACCAGCCATACAAGGAAGAGCCCCTGCCCACAACCCTCATCGAGCATGCGCCAAAGGCCGGAACGATTGTGAGCGAGCAGCCTTACGGACACTTCGGCGTTACAAAGCTTGTGCTCAGCAACGGCATCGAGGTGTATGTTAAGCCCACCAACTTTGCCGCCGACCAAATAACCATGCGCCTTTGGGGCGAAGGCGGCCTTTCGCTTTGTCCCGAAACCGATGCCCCCAACTTCTCTTTCCTGCCCAATGCCATCGTTGATGGCGGTGTGGGCGCATTCTCGGCCGACCGCTTAGACAAGATGCTGGCAGGCAAACATGTGCGTGTTTCGCCCTATGTTGGTCAAGAAACGCAGGGCATCAGCGGACAATCTAACCGCAAAGACCTAGCCACGATGTTCCAATTGGCTTATCTTTACTTCACCGCTCCGCGAACAGACACCACCGCTTTTGCCACCAGCATCGACCGCAGGCGGGCCATGTTGAGGAACAGAAACGCCAATCCGCAGGTAGAATACAACGACTCGCTCTCGCTCATTGCCTATGGTCACAACGAACGCACCGCCCCAATGACCCTCGAACGGCTCAACAAGGTGAACTATCAGCGCATTATGCAACTCTATCGCGAACGCTTTGCCGATGCCACGGGCTTTAAGATGTTGCTTGTGGGCAACGTAAACATCGACTCGCTTCGCCCACTTCTCTGCCAATATGTGGCCTCGTTGCCGGCAGCAGGGCGCAAAGAGAGCTTTGCCAACAACCTTCCAGAGGTGCGCAACGTTAACGAAACGCACGTCTTCACCAAGAAGATGAACACGCCATCGGCGCTTGTCACCATCATCTACACCTTCAACTTACCCTATACGCCCAAGTCTAACTTGGCTCTCGATGCCCTTCGTCGCGTGCTTACCATCGCTTTTACCGACAGCATTCGCGAAGAGAAAGGCGGTGCCTATGGCGTGGGTGTGCAAGGCGAACTCGACTGCAACAGTAGTCCTAACTCGTTGTTGAAGATTGGTTTCCGAACTGGTCCTGAAAAGTACGCCGCACTGATGCCCATCGTATATCGTCAGTTGGTACATGTGGCGCAAGGTCGCATCAATCCCGAAAGCATCCGCAAGATTAAGGCTTACTTAAAGAAGGCTCACCAGCAAGAAACGCTTGTCAACGACTATTGGAACAGCATTGTGTACCAACACCTGCGCTACGGCATTGACCTGCACGCAGATTACGAGGCGTTGGTAGACCAACTTTCGGCTGCCGACATACAGCAGGTGGCGCAAGCCATTATCAAGAGTAACCGAAGGATTGAGGTTACCATGAAGTCGGAGTAGGGGAAAAAGCCTCACCCCCCAGAGCCTACTGGCCCACTCCCGACCCCTCTCGGCCTCACCCCCAGCCCCTCTCCAAGGGGAGAGGGGAGTGGTATGCCTTGTTTATTATACCCTTATTAACGGGTCAATGGGTTAACTTGTTAACTCGTTGACCCGTTTAACCTAAATCTGCACAGCAACCGATGCAAACAGCTTAAAAAAATTGATAAGTGGCTAATGAGCAGATTTGGGTTTAACTTGCCAACTAGCCAACCCCTAGGCTTGTTAACTCGTCAATCAATAGACCAACTTACCAACTCGTTAATTTATTCATGCTGTCCGCTAAAAGTTTAGAAACAGCAAGAATGGTGTTCAGGTAGCCGACAAAAGGGAAATTACTTACCCTTTATGGTGCGCGTGGCTTTCTTGATGATGTATTGTGTTTCTTTTATTGGGCTTTCCTTTTCCCAACGCTCACACACAGCCGCAACAAAGTCGGGGCGGCTCTTGCTCGCATCGTTTAGCCAGTTTCCCACACTGTCCTGCACATATCTAGAAGGGTCGGCCCTTAGTTTCTCCAACACGGGCAAGTATATTTCAGGTGTCTCTTTCAACGTTTCTATGTGCGTACACCAAACACCACGCGGGCGTAGTGCTTCACAACTGAAACGTCGTATATTGGGATTGTCACTCTCTGCCCATTGTTCCATCAGCGGAATACAGATGTTCAGGTTATCGCTCATCTCCGGTCTTAATGCCATCCAAACCACTTCACGAACACCAAAATGATGGTCGGCCACCAATGGTTTCAGCAAACTAAGTTTATCAACCAAGGGGATGGCGGAATTTAAGGCCACAAAATAGCAGGCATAGCAGCGCACCGAGTCAGACAAGTGTGTGCTTAATTGTTGGAAGAGCGTTGCATACTGAGATGTATTCGCATACTTAGCATGCAAAAGCGAACCAACGACTTTAATCACCGTCATCGTTGACGGTTTCTTTTGCCGACCGATTTCTTCAACCACTTCATTTACCATTGTGGCATCAATGCCCATTTCGGGAAACACACGCTTTACCATCTGCGCATGGTCTACGGCCAACCATTCGGTTAAATTTACCGTTGGTATCTTGCCGGAATTAAGTAGTGCAAGCACATCATCGGGTATTTCGGTAACCTTTTGTGCTCCTTTTCTTGCTAGTATTTCTTGAATGTTCATGTTGTTGATAATGGGGCGACATCGAAAAAGAAAGAGATAATTGGCCTTCTGCTTACCTTTCATGAGGCACTTACCCATGTATGGCGGCAGCCAATGGCCTTATATTGATTACAGCGGTAAAGTTACTGCCTTTTCTGTAATAATCGTACATATTGCATTTATTGTTCGTTGCAAACATTTGGTTGGTAGATATGGCAGCATCGAAAGTAACTTGTGAACATGTAAAGCCATAAAACCCGCAATCAGGCCAACCTCCTAACTCATAACACCCGCTAACTAACAATCTTAAAATCCTACGCTAGATTTTACAAAACGCACCCCGCTCGTTACCCCATTCTAGCGAAAACAAAGCACTAAAACCATGCAATTAGCCGCTTTTTTCATTGTTACACCTTTAAATCTTACGCCCATTTTACGCCCACAACCTGCATTTTGCACCATTTAGCCTTTCTATTTGGCTGCCCACTCGCCATTTTTTCGCTCCCAATTACCTGCATTTAGTCACTAAAACCCCACTTTTTAACGGCCATTTCGCCCTTTTTAGCCATGTGTAACATGGTTCTAGCAGCTTTTATTTATGCAATTGCTGTGGATATTTATGCCTTTTGCCTTGCGTTTAGCGGCAAAAAGTGCTGCATTTTGCACCATTTTACCTTGCGTTTTGCACCAAAACACACTGCATTTAGCACCAAAACACACTGCGTTTAGCGGCATATTGCACTACGTTTTGCACCATATTGCACTATATTTTGCTGCAAAAGGCCCAAAAACTGCTGCAAGTGGCGTTGTTATTAAATAAATATCCATCTTGCCGCATTCACATACTCCCCCCTTTTTGTACCAAAACAAACCTCCGCGAGAATCGATTATTTGCGCCTTGGTGCGCGATTGGTGGAAAAAATCGCAGCCATAATGTTAAAATCTTTGCTGAAAAGTGGACAGAAGAAGGCTGGTTCACAAGTTGATATGTTGACGTGAAATTGAGTAGTTAGCGAGTTAACCAGTTGATGGGTTGATGTGAGATAGAGTAGCTAACGAGTTAACCAGTTGATGGGTTGATGTGAAATTGAGTAGTTAGCGAGTTAACCAGTTGATGGGTTGACGTGAAATTGAGTAGTTAACGAGTTAATAAGTTGATGGGTTGACGTGAGATTGAGTAGTTAACGAGTTAACCAGTTGACGAGTTAACCCGTAACAGGCGTACAACCAGCAAGGCATTTCACTCCCCTCTCCCCTTTGGAGAGGGGCTGGGGGTGAGGCCGGTAGATAATAATATGCCAAATTCTAAAATAAAGCAACTGAACCTTTGTTGTTTGCAATAAAAAGCCTAATTTTGCATTGTAGACGTTCTACTTCAAACGTTTGCAACAATCATTTACAGATATAATTATGGGAGATCTTTTAGATAGCCTTAAAGATTATTTCGATAAAACACCGCAAGATGTTCTTGAGAAAGACTTTAAAGAGCTAGAATACCTTAACGAGATTGGCCCTGATGCCATCGCCTATGTCGAATATGTAAAAGGAAATTTCGACATAGAGATGTCGTGTTCTCATCGTTCTTGATGGTGCGCAAGAAAGTAGGGTTGCTTATGAACCAGCCTTAATCAGCCACCATTATAAAGCAAATACGCCGTATTTCCACGCAGCCTAGCCTATGCAAGAAGCAGCTTTTCAGCTTGATGAATATCGTTTCACTAAGGCATCTTCAAAGTGGCTGATGGCTCATTTCTTCCATGAAAAAACAGACAAGCACAGCAATGAATCACTCAACACACATGAATCTACCGATATGCACATGGCCGATACAAAGTTTGGTATATAAACTAAAACGCACGAGGGTTCTTTTCCTTGGGGCTGCAATTACTATTTCTGCCACATCTTTTGCACAAAAGCATGTAATAGAGAATGTTGCCAAAAAGGATTCGGTATGTAGGAAAGAGCAGAAAGCCCTTTCCGACACAACAGCATGCTACCTTTACTTACGTTTTCAAGGCTTTTCGCCCCTCATTCTTAAACGTAAGGAACAAGAAAAACGTTTCAACCCCAAAGCGTTAAGTTGGCCAAAATTCGACCCAGACAAAGAGAAATTCAACAACTTGCAACTTATAAACATCCTAGGAGAGCACTTGTTAAGATGAACAAAACGCTATTCTCATGTTTAAGTATGCTGTTTTTCTGCCTGTGTACTTACGGGCAAGCAGAATTGAAAGAGAAGGACAGCTTGCTATACACATCAATAAAAGTGTATAGTCATAAGATGCAGACAGTGGCCGCGTTAGTAGATACCGGTTGTAGCTTATGTGTAGTAGATTCTACTTTTGCAAGAGACTCATTGGGAATAGCGATGCCAGACAAACTAAAACTAATGGTAAACTCGCGCGACAACCGAATGCCCACTTGCGTTGTAGATTCCGTTCTTTTTTGCGGTAAAACCTATCGCCAAGTGCTTTGCATCATTATCAACCTAAAAGACAAGTTCCAAAGGTTTGCGCCTGATTTCATTCTTGGGGCAGACATTCTGAAAGATAGGCCATTGCGTTTTGACTATGAAACAATGACCATCACTCCGAATCTAGGTAAAAATAATGGAGGGATTGTGCTTAAATGGAAAGATAGCCATAAATTCACCGATGTTCCGATGAACTTTATTGTGTTTGAAACGCGCATACAAGGGCAACATGTGCGCCTTGTTTTCGACACAGGCAGTAGGAACAACAAACTTCCTAACGACATTAGCATTGCACCAACAGGAACAATACAGAAAGAAGCTGCGGATGTAAGTCAACAACTTACCATCAAACAGGTTCGCCAATATAAGGGGGTTACTTTTGGTTTAGACAAACAAACTATCGTTCTCGACTTTATTGAGGGCGAAGACAAATATGGTTTACTCAGCTTGAATTTCTTAAAAGGTCGTTCGTTTATCCTAAACTATAAAGAAAAGAAACTCCAAATTCTCGCACCTAGTTTGTAGGGATGTGCTATAAACAGACTAAGGTGCATTCGCTATTGCTTGTACCTCTTTCCATTGTAACAAGTTAACAAGCAGACAAGTTGACGGGAGATAGCGTAGCTAACGAATTAACAAGTTGGCGAGTTAACCCGTAACAGGCGTACAACAAACAAGGCATTTCACTCCCCTCTCCCCTTGGAGAGGGGTTGGGGGTGAGGCCGAGAGGGGCTGGGGGTGAGGCTGATTGATAATAAGTTGACGAGTTAACCTGTAACAAGCAGATAATACACAAAGCATATCACTCCCCTCTCCCCTTGGAGAGGGGTTGGGGGTGAGGCCAGTTGAGCAGGGGGTGAGGCCGTTTGGGGTTGCGGCTTTTTCCCTTTATTCCGGCATCATCACCACTTCAACCCTATTTCCTTGCGCCATTAATTGTTGTGCAACAAACTGTTGCAGACGTTGGGGCGTGATGTTTTGCAGCTCGGTTAGGTAGTTCGTGTGGATGTCGATGCCCTGTTGTGCCCATGTTTGCACGGCTCGTAGCCACGTGCTATTTTGCTTTGTGCGCTCTTCAAAGCGTTTGGCAAGGTGGCGTTTCACGTTTTCGAGCAGCGTGGGGTCGATGTTACGAGCCATGTTTTCGGCCTCGGCGCGCATCGCTTTGAGGGTGCTGTCAACCAATTCTGGTTTCATTGGGCAGATGCCATATAGCTTTAAGTAGGTGGTGTTCACATCGGGCGCGAGGGTGCAAGAGGCATCGGTGCTGTAAGCTGCACCCATTTCTTCGCGTATTCGCTGTGTGTAACGCATGCCAAGCAGCTGACCAACGGCCTCGGCCATCACGATATTGGCCAGCGTATAGGGCGTACCCTTGGCCCACCACACGATGTAGGCGTTGGCTTTGGGAGTGGCCATGGCATGTCGGAAGTGGTTGCGTGTGATGCCGGGGGCATAGGTTTGTACACTGCGCAGCGTGCCAACGAGGGATGTTTCGTTGTTGGGTGCGGCGGTAGTGGTGGACGCGGTGGAGCCTTGAGCTGCCTGATGGTGGGGCGAAGGATGGTTGATGGGGGCGGGTTGACCTGAAACGGACAAGGGCTTGCTGGCAGGCAACGAGGCGATGTAACGGCAAACGAGGGCGAGAAGACTGTCGCGTTGGAAGTTGCCAACGAAAACAAAGGTGAAGTTTGCGGCGTTGGCCATGCCTTGGCGCGCCAAGTTGAGAATGCGATTGGGGTCTACATGGTCGAGATCGGCCAACGTGTTGTTGGCGAAACGTGGGTTGTGGGCGTGCAAGGTGGCCGTTAACGAATCGCTAAGGGCCATTTCGGGCAGGCCTGCCACTTGGTTAAGGCGCGCCCTACTGTTGGCCATGATGTTGGCAAAGGCCTCTTGGTCGGGGCGCAAGGCGGTGAAATATAGGTAAGTTTGCTGCAAAAGGCACTCGGCATCGCGTGGCGCGGCACTGCCGTTGAGGCTTAGCCAATAGGTGTCGAGCGAGAGATTGGCGTTGGCCGTTTGCCCCGTTAGCACCTTGGTGAGCTGTTGCGACGAGAGAGAACCTAGTCCGCTACTACCCACAATGCGATTGAAGAAACGCGCATTGGCGAAGTCGGCCTGTCCCAAACGCGACGAACCACCAGGCGCAAAGGCCGTCATCAGCAGCTCGTCTTTGCCCGTAGAGGTGGGCTTGAGCAGCACCGTAACCCCGTTGGAGAGTTCTATGCGCTCGATACCCAAAGCGGATTCTTGGCGTTGACTAACGATGTAGCCTGCCTTGGGCAATATGGGGAGCAGCGGTTGGTTGGGGGTGTTGTCTTCGTAAGGGGCGATGTTGGCCGTGGCGGGCTGCAAGACGGCCTGCAAAAGCCCTTCTTTGGTGGGCATGTTTGCACCCTCTCGTTGGGGGTTAAGACTAAGAACAACGAGGTTTCTACCGCTAGTGGGGAGCATCTTGCGCAGCCACTGTTGCACGTCGGCAGGCGTAATGGCATCGACAATGCTTGTTCGCAACTTCCGAAGAGCATCGGGCGAGGGCATGGGTTCGCCGCTTAGGGCGTGTTCCACCAGTTGGTTGCCCAAATAATTATTACCCACTTCATTGCGCGCGGCATACTGTCGTTCGATGATATTGCGCTCTTCGGCCTTGGCACGAGCCAGTTCGGCGGCCGAAAACCCATGCTTGGCAGCGCGCCATAGCTCGGTCATCACGGTTTGTGTGGCGGCTTGCGCCTGTCCGTCTTTGGCCATAATGGTTACTTGGAAGGCGTATTTTGAGGAGGCATAGAGATATACGCCATAGCCCACCACGGCCTGCGTGAAGGGGCATTGGGGCTTAACCACCTGCTCGGCAAGGCGCATGCGCAACATCGACATCATCAAAGAGCGGCGCACTAAGAGGCGTTGATAAGCGTTCGAGGCTTTGAAAGCGGGCGTTATGGGCGGCATTTTGCAGAACACTTGCACAAGTGTGGTGCGCTGTTCGGCATCGCTATCTACCACGACGATGGGCTTGGCGTTGTCGGCAACGGGCACAATGGCGGGTCGGCGCGCGGCCTTGGTGGGGCGTATGGGGGCGAAAAGTGCCTCGATACGTTTGGCCGTGCGTGCCACATCCACATCGCCCACCACGATAATTGCTTGGTTTTGGGGATGATACCAGCGGTGATAATATTGCCGAAGCGTGGATGGTCCAACGGTGTCGATTATCTCCATCAAGCCTATTGGGGCGCGATGTGCGTACAAACTGTTGGGGTAAAGACGCGGGAGATTGCGTTGTAGCATGCGTGCCGTGGCCGAATTGCGTTGTCGCCACTCTTCGTTAATCACGCCACGTTCCTTATTTATCTCTTCGGGAGAAAACGAAATGTCGCATGCCCAGTCGCGAAGTGCAAGCAGACAACTGTCTAAGGCCGAGGCGCGCGCTGTGGGAACGTTGTTGAGATGATAGACGGTGCGCTCCATTCCGGTGTAGGCGTTGATGTTCTGACCGAATTCTAGGCCAAGCGTTTCGAGGTAAGCCACGAGTGTATTGGATGGGAAATGGCGCGTGCCGTTAAAACAAAGATGCTCTAAGAAGTGGGCCAAGCCGCGTTGGTTGTCGGTTTCTTGCAGCGAGCCAACGCATTGGGCGAGGTAGAAATTGGCGCGATTGGGTGGCGTGTTGTTGCGAAGTATATAATAGGTAAGGCCGTTTGGCAACTTGCCCACATGCAGGTTGGGGTCGGTTGGCAGTGTTGCCTGTGTGCGTTTGGCGTTTGCCGAAAGGGCAAACAGGGCGAGAGCAAGGGTAAGGAGGTATTTTTTCATTTACGCAAAGGGGTGTTGTCGCTGTTGGGTAAAGGGCTGTTAGCCGCTAGAAAGCCAAGCCTAGGGCGGCCTCAAAGTTGTGGCGCGTGCCGTGAATGGTGGGTTGGGCTTTAAGCACATAGCCCAATTGATAGGCTAATGAGAGCGTCAGCTGATAGTGGGCGAAACGCTTTGCCGTGCCCAACGCTATGCGTGTGCTGGCCGTAGACGTGGCGTAGAAGCGTTGAAGAGGTTGTGCCAGTTGGGTAGAGAACACCGTTTCTTGCGTTGATGGGTAGCTTAGTGAGGCCTTGGGCAAGGTGAATGCTTGACTTGCGCCATAGAAAAAGGCGAAGTTTCGGGGCAAGGGACGTTGCGAACGATAGGCTGCGGCGAGGTGGAAAGCATCGCGAACGAGGGTGTGTTGCGTGGCTCCGTCTTGTCGTTTCTCGTGTTCGGCGGTGGCATCGAGCGCAAATAGGTCGAGTCGCTGCGAGGTAAAGCGATGGTAGAGCAAAGCGTTAAGGCCGACATTGCGATGGTTATACACATAGTTTTTCTGTCCGCCGAGGATGTTATCTAGCCTATCCCACCCTTTGGTAAAGTGTGCGTGGGCCGTAGCTTGAAGGCGAAGAGCGGGCGAAAGGGGATGTGTTAACCCCGCAAGAATGCGCGTTTGACGGACGTTATAGGTGGAAAGGAGGTTGGCCGACACGTTTTTTGTTCGGCTACGACGTATGCTGTCGCGTTGGGCCAGATAGCTGGCGCGCGCCCAAAGCATCGTTTCGTTTCGGGCGAAACTGGCTTGCAGCGACAGTTCGTGCCCGTAGGTGTTAGCTTGCATCTCGCGGTTTTGCAGCTTACCCGTCTTTCGGTGCATGCCAAATCCCATCAGTTCGTAGGCCATAAAGTCCAATCGGTCGATGCGATCATTGTTCTCGTTCACGTAAATCAGGTTGTTATCGCTGGTTCCGTAGACCATTCCTGCGGCCATAGAGATATGCACGGGGGCGAGGTTTAGGCCCACATTGAGGTGATAACGCGAGTAAAAGCTCTCGGTAGAGGGGCGTGGATCGTTGCTGCGTGCGCCCTTGTGATACCTTATTTGCAGGGCTGCACCGAGGTCGAACAGGTGCGAAAGGCGGTAATTGGCTGCGCCTTTAAGTTGGTAGGTTTCGTTTAGCCAGTTGCCTTTGCGTGGCGATGCAAAGTAGTAGGGCATGCCCAGGCGTGGCGTTTCGCTAAGCAGCCAACCCACACTATCGGCAAATTGTCGGTCGTAAGCAAACTCGCCGTATAGTCGCCAGCGGCTAGACGTGTACGCTCCCATGGACGAAAGTCGCAAATTCGTATCTTTTTCGGGTGTTTGAATGCGTGCCAACGCACCGCGTTCGTGGGTGAAAGCGAGCGTGGTGTAGCCATAGCCGTTGGCTGGCAGCAGGTAAAGGCCAAGGGGCGAAGCCGTGGTTTGGCCGTGCATTTGCCACTCTTGCTGGGTGGGAACGGCGAAACGCCATGCCGACTCTTGGGCGTTGCCCACGGCGGCGAAGCCTAATAAAAGTGTTGTTGCTAGTGTGCGTGCATGCATGTTAAGTGGTTTTGGTGTTTGCCCGTGCCCCTTTCTCCGCCTGTCGGCATGGGCGATGCAGGCAAGCGGAGCGGGCGTTTTACCTGCTAGGGGCGAACGCTTTGGGGTTGGGAATCATCTCCACGAAGTCGAGCGCAGAGTTGTTGAGGTCTTGCAAGATGCGCCTACCATCGGCAGTGCGGCTCACCTTACGCGTTATACAGCGGAAACTATAATCGGGTTTGGAGAAAGCGTAGCTGGCATCGAGCGACTTAGAGAACACTTTCGGTGTCACATAACCGTCGGCATTGGGGTTGATAACCTCAACGGCGTCGATGATGCCCGCAACGGGTATCTGCATAAATTGCGAGGGGTCGGCATACTTCATGTCCCTGTATGGGCGCAGGTAGAGGGGGAGTTGGGAGGGATTGGGGTGGCGGAAGAGCACGTAACCCTCTTTGCCGTTGCGCGAAAGGCGCATGTAGCGGTTGTTGCCTTTATGCAAAATCACCATGTTGTCAGCGTTCTTGTTGTCCAGTTCTTCGTTTCCGGGGTAAACAACGTCGAACTCGGCATTGCTCAGGTTGAGGGTTGAGTCGGGCCATTCTGGTTTCACTTCCTTGCCGTTAACCGTGGTGTAGGGTTCTTTAAAGTTGAGGGCGAAGGGCGCGATGATGAAACTTTGGCCGGGCTTTATGGGGTAGGTTTTGCCGTTTCCAGGCACCATAAGCACGATGTTTCCGTAAACATACTTGTCGTTAGCGCCTTCGGGGTCGGCCATTCCCTCTGCTTTGCTCCAATCGTAAGTTCCTTTCGGGGTGAAATAGAACTTTTGGGGCTGGGCATACTCGTGCCATTTGCCGTTGTTGCGAAGCCCATATCGGTTCATGGTTGTTAGCGCAATGCATAGGCTGTCGGCGTAAAGGGTTCGGTTGGTGTTGTTGTAAATCTCGATAAAGCAGTCGTCTTCGCCTGCCGCCTTCTTGTTGTCAGACCCTGCGTAGTAGATGGTTTTGAACACAAAATCGTCTGTTCCGCCAGCCGTTAGCTCCAAATCTATGCCTGTTTCTTTGCCAGGGCTAAGTTGTATGCCCGTTGCGGCGGCCGAAAAGGCGATGTCGCCGTCGGCTTCCCTGCCGGTAAGCGCTTTTATTTCTTCGGTCGAGAGGGTGTAAGCGGCAATCACGTCGTACATGTCTACGGGCAGATTGGCCAGCACGGTGTCTTTGTTGAGGGTGGTTTCCACCACTGTTTCTTCCCTGGTGCTGGTGTTTCGCAGCGTAACGGCAACCTTCTGGTTCTTCGCTTTCTCGAATTCCTTGGCTAGTTTTACGTTCAATTTAATCGATGCGCCATGCACTTCGGGTGCATCATCTTCGCTGCAAGCGGTGAAAAAGAGCGTTACACCCACCGCCATGAGTAAGAAGATACGATAATTCCAAAACATTTTTCCTTTCATTGTATAACAAGTTTATTGTTGAGTAATGCCGCTTTTGCGAGCGTGATGCGTGCCCATTTAGAACTTGTAGCTAACATCCATGCTCACCGTTGGCGGCTGATTAAAGTATATTCGTTCGCCTTGGCGTTCTATCCAAGGGCGATAATTGAACACATTATTTATATAACACGATAGGCGCAGCTGCTTACCAATCTCCTTAGACACGCGAAGATGACAGTTGGGAACGATGATTGGCTGCGAAATATTTACGGGTTCGTTGTCTTTTAGTCGCAGATATGCCCAGCGGATGTCCTTTCGTTGCTGCTCGTCGAGGTACACACGACGGAAGTTTCGGTCGACGTAACCAATGGGATAGATGTCGAACCCGTGGCGGTTGAAGTGCCTGAACCAGAAGTTTTGCAGGCGAAGGTTGAATATTAGGCCAAGGGTGGGTATCTGTTTGGTAAGACTTAGGGTGGAGATAAGCTCGTGCGAGCTGTTCTTCGTAGGGGCGTAGATGCCCGAAACGGCCTCTTTGTCGAGGTCGATAGACGTGCCCATACGTTCGCCTTGATGGTGGTAAAGGCTGTAATTGTAAACCACCGAGAAGTTAACGCCTAGGCCCAAGGGCTTGATGTTGCGCAGGTTGCCAATCCATTCTACGCCTGCATCGCGACTGTAAAGCAGGTTGCGGGGCGTGTAGTAATAGTCGATGATGAGTTCGGGGTCGCCTTTTGGCGCATAAACGGGCCGTTGGTTGGGCGGTTGCGACACGGTTTCGTAACGCTGAACCCACATCGTATCGAGCACAGCCTCCGAACTAATGCCGCGCAAGTCTATTTTAAGATAGCCCGTTAGCGAGGTGTTGAAGTTGCTGTTGGCATAAGCTGTGCCCACTTCAAAGCTGTGTGTGTAGGGCGAAAGCAGGTTGGGATTGGTGGGATTAACCACTTTGGTCTTGTACATAAAGAGCCGCTCGTTGGCGTTGTTGCTGTAATTGCTGTACACCAGACGGTCGAAATACACGTTTTCGGGATATAAAAAGGCTGTGGCGGGTATCTTATAGCTGATGCCGTAGGCCGCATTAAAGCTCAATCCATTGTCTAACGCCCACATCATGTTGATGCGTGGAGAGGCCGCAAAGCGTTGGTTTTGGTATTCAAGACGTAGGCCGGCCGTTGCGTTTAGCGTGCCGTGAGCCGTGGGCAGCACCAACTTATCTTGCACATACAAGCCGTATTGGTTCAGCTTGATGCGGTTTCGGTACTGATAAGAGCGGTCGCCGCGCCCCCCTTGTCCGCCATCGTAGAACGGAGTTTCGGCGTTGAAAATCTTTCCACGCCCATGATTGGCCTCATGTCGGGCGAAAACACCCAAGCTAAGCGTGTGTGTGGCGCGGCTCCACCTTAGCGTTCGGCGTGCCTCCACGTTGGCCGAGAGGGCCAAGGGCTTGCCGTCTATCTCCAAAAGAGCCGTGTAATAGGGTGGCGCAACATCGGTTTCGTGCACGCCGTTGGTGTAAGCATCGGTGATAAGGTTTAGCCTGTTGTTGGCGATAAACTCTTCGTGCATGTCGTATTGGTGCGACAAGGAGAGCGAAAAGTTATAGTCGATACCGTCGATAAGTGCGTTTTGCTGTGGCGAAAGCGCGCCACGCAGGGCCAAACGCAGGTTCTGGCGGTCGGTTCGGGTGCGGTTAAGCGTGGCGTCGGGGTCGCTTTTCAGTCCGTCAACGTTTTTAGAAAAGTCGGCCGAAAGGGTGTTTTCCCATGCCAATGCTCGGCTAATGGTGTGTGTCCACGTGGCGTTGAGGGCGATGTTGGCGTTTGTTTTCAGCTTGTCGCGCCTGTCTCGGGTGCTGTGCAGATAGTCTACGTTGAGGTTGAGCATGCCCCAACGCTCGCCAAGAGCGAAACCTTTGCCCAGAGAGGCGTTGAAAATGTCGTATTGCACCTTCACACTACCGTAGAAAGGGGTAAGTCCGGCGCGGCGATTGATGATAACGGCACCGCTGCTTAGGTCGCCATACTTGGCAGGAGCCACGCCCGAAATCACCTCAACGCTTTCAATGGACGAGGCGGGAATAAGGCGCAAGTCGTTTCCGCTGCCCACATTCTCGTTGTTGTCGGTGTTAAAACGGCGGTCGAACATCTTGATGCCGCCCCATTTCCCGTAGCTGTCTAGCTGCATGTTGGTGTTGTTCGAGAGGGGCGTACCGTCTACCACGTAGGCAATGCCAAAGGCGGCGTTGCGCACATAGTCGTTAAGCTTGTTGCGCGAATAGGCATCGAGTGGGTTTTGCAGGTCGCCTTGCAGGGCCGAACGCAAGGTTAAGAAACTGGCGTTGTGCATGTCGGTGTTGAGAATGGCCTTGCCTGGCAGTGCCTGAACAATATCGGCCAGACTGTAAGCTTGTATGTTGTCGATGGTGTTTCGCTGAATGAGCATCGACGAATTGCTGTGTCGGGGTGCGCGTGTGGCGTTCACCTGCACGTCTTTCAGGTAAAGGTTGTTGTCATCTAGTGCGATGTTTATCTTCTTGTCTTTCGCCACGGCATCGTGCGTAATGGTTAATTGGCGCGTGGCTTTGCCCAGATACGACACTGTTAGGCGCGTTCCTTTGGTGGTAAAGAGTGCAGGTTTTAGGCGTAATCGGCCTTGTGCATCGGCGGTATAGGTAAGGCCGGCACTCTCTACGATAACAGTGGCGTAGGGTAAGGCGTGCCCTTCGCGGTCGGTAATGGTCAATGAGATGTTCTCGTCTGTGGTTTGGGCGTGCGCCAACTGGTTAAAAGCACACGCAAAAGCCATGAACAAAACCATAACACGTATTCCTCCCCATAGAATTCGTGTGGGAAACTTCATATCTTTTTGTCTTTTTCTAATATACTGTTAAGTACAAGAACACACAATAGAGCTTGCAAAGCTATAGTTTTAAGCGAAACTGACCAATACCCATATGTAGGTATTTTGTCTATTGATAGGGAGATGTTGTTAACAAGCAAAATCGAAAGTGAAAAATGCCTAACAGGGTCTTTCGGGGCGATAGGGTGGCGACAGCATCTTTTAGCCTTTCACTTTTCCACCCTTTTAACCTTTAAAGTATGGGTCAATTTTATGGATTTTCGTTGCTTGAAGGTATAGTAATCGGTATCGTGGTTTTTCGTTTTACGTTACAATTGGATAGTTTCTTCTAGCAAAAGTATTTACGCTTATATTGACAAAAATAAGTGTTGGAGCACCAAAAGTTATGCTTTGAGGTTGCAAAACCCTAGCTTTTACCTTGCAAAAGCATAGGTTTTGGAGGCTGAAAGCATAGCTTTTGCAACCCCAAAACTATGGTTTTAGGGGGTAAAACAATGCTTTTCGGAACACAGAAATCAACAAAATACATGTAACTTACTGATAATCAATATTTCCGGTAGCTGCGTAAGAGTGGCGTATTTATAACCCAACAGTAATTGGTTTGCTTCTATTGCAAACATTTGATACCACCTTCCACTTTTTTGACACTTGGAAATTGGTCAATTTTAAGAAAAATGTAACGATGCAAGAAAACGTTTGCTTGCACCAAACGAGGTTATTAAAATTAATGATTTACGCAAAAGCAGACTCTTTTTGGATGATTTTATACACTATTGAAGGGTTTATACTTTAATTTTGCCGCACGATTTTTTTAAGATAGAGGGTGTACTCTGCTAAAACAAGTCTTACTAACAGAAATTTATAACCAAAAACAAAATGATGATTAAACAGTATCGTATGCTTTTGAGAGCTTTTGCCCTCATACTTTTGATGGGCGGCATGGCTGTAACGGCGGCGGCACAATCGGTAAAGGGAATTGTAAAAGATGCTTCCGGAGAACCGATGATGGGTGTGAGCGTTGTTGTTAAAAATACGTCTAATGGAACGGTAACGGGCATTGACGGAAGGTTTCAACTGAACGTGAAGAATAAAAATGCCGTGTTGGTGTTTTCGTTTCTGGGCTACACCAAATTGGAACGTCCTGTGCCGGCAGCAGGTGAAATGACAGTTGAAATGACCGAAGACAACACCTCATTGAATGAAGTTGTTGTAGTGGGTTATCAGGAAGTGCGCAAGCGTGACCTGACGGGTTCGGTAGCAAAGCCCAATATGGGCGACTTGCTGAGTACGCCGGTGGGCTCATTTGACCAAACATTAGGTGGTCGCATCGCCGGTGTGAACGTAAATTCGAGTGAGGGTATGCCGGGTGCGAGTATGAATATCGTTATCCGTGGTAACAACTCCCTTACGCAAGACAATTCGCCTTTGTATGTAATCGATGGTTTTCCGGTGGAAGACCCATCGGCTGGTGCGATGGTGAACCCCTCTGACATTGCTTCAATAGATATCTTAAAAGATGCTTCGGCTACCGCCATTTATGGTGCGCGCGGTGCTAACGGTGTGGTGATTATTACCACCAAGAGCGGTCGTGAGGGTAAGGCAAAGATTACCTATGACGGCAGTGTGGGTTGGCAAAATGTAACACGTACCATCCCGATGATGGATGCCTACGAGTTTGTAAAGCTGCAAAGCGAATTGTTTCCCGAGAAAATGAAAGATACATATCTGGCTCATTACGGTGGAAAACAGTGGACGCTTGATGATTATCGTAACATCGCCCAGTATAATTGGCAGGATATGATCTTCCGTACAGCCGCTACGCAAAACCACAATCTCAGTGTTACGGGCGGAAATGCTTCAGCGCGATATAATGCGTCACTGTCGTATTACGGTCAAGACGGTGTGGTGCTCAATTCCAACTACAATCGTTTGCAGGGCCGACTGGGTACAACTATTACGCGAAACAAACTGAAAATCAATCTTAATGTGAACTACTCGCGCAGCGTTCAAACAGGGGCGTCGCCCTCGCAGCAGAGTTACAGCGGTATGAACAACTTGTTTTACAGCGTTTGGGGATATCGCCCTGTAACACAGCCGGACAAACCGTTGAGTTCATTATTGGATAATTTGGTTGACGAAACGGTTAATCTGACCAGCGATTATCGTTTTAATCCGATTATGTCGCTAAATAACGAGTATCGGAAAAACTATGCCAATTACCTACAGTTCAACGGGTATGTGGATTATTCGCTGGCGAAAGGGCTGCGCTTTAAAGTCTCAGGTGGTTACACTATCGACTTCCGTCACAACGACACGTTCAATAATTCGAAAACTCGTTATGGTGGTCCTATCTCAATTGAGAAGGTAAATGCGCAGATTATTCATTCTGAGCGTAGAACCTGGCTGAATGAGAATACGTTGACTTATCAGACCAATATCAAGAAGACCCACTTCTTTAACTCGATGCTGGGTTTCTCATTGCAGAACTCGGATTATGAGGAATATCTGATGAAAACAATTCAGATACCCAACGAATCATTGGGTATGGCGGGTATGAGTCAGGGACTTCCTGGCCGTAACGAGTCGTATCAGTCGTCGTGGGCGATGATGTCTTATTTCGGCAGGTTTAATTACAACTATAAATCAAAATATTATGCCACAGCCACTTTCCGTGCTGACGGTTCTTCGAAATTTCGTGGTAAAAACCGTTTCGGCTATTTCCCGTCAGCTTCGTTGGCTTGGAACTTTACCGAAGAGAAAATGCTGCAAAAGCTTAACCCGGTGGTTTCGAACGGAAAATTGCGCTTGAGCTGGGGTTTAACGGGAAACAATCGTGTGGGCGAGTATGACTCGTATGGCATTTACGAACTGCTCAAAACACATCGTGGCGACTACGTGTCGGCAGGCTCTGTTCCCAGTGGTGTGTATCCGCTGAATAACAATCTGAACAATGTGGGTGTGGTGCCGACCTCTATTCCCAATGAAGATTTGAAATGGGAAACGACCGAACAATGGAACGTGGGTTTGGACTTGAGCTTCTTTAACGATCGTATCGGTTTGACGATAGATTGGTATAATAAGGTAACACATGACCTCTTGTTGATGTCTTCGCTGCCTTTGTCATCAGGTTTTACCAGCGCAATGAAGAATATTGGTAAGATTCGTAATCGTGGTATCGAGTTTACGCTGAATACTACTAATATTAAAACCAAAAGTTTTGAATGGACCTCTAACTTTAATATCGCCTTTAATAAGAATAAAGTGTTGGCGTTGGCTGAAAATCAAACGGCATTGTTGAGTTCGGCTCTGTTTGATCAGAACTATAATTCGCAAACGAGTTATATCGCCAAAAAAGGGTATTCGATGGGTATGATGTACGGTTATCTCTACGATGGAACTTATAAGTACGAAGATTTCGACAAGTCGGGTAACAGCTATACATTGAAGAGAGATGTACCGCATTTTGCTTCAGAGGCTAACACGCAGCCTGGTATGCCTAAATATAAAGACTTGAACGGCGACGGCATTATTAACGACAACGATCGCACGATGATAGGTAACGGTTTGCCCATACATACGGGCGGATTTACCAACAACCTCGTATACAAAAATTTTGATTTGAATATCTTCCTGCAATGGTCGTATGGTAACGACGTACTAAACGCCAATCGGTTGATGTTTGAAAGCGGCTTTAATCGTGCTCGTGACTTGAACCAGTTTGCCAGTTATGCCAACCGGTGGACGGTGGACAATCCTACCAGCGATATTCCGCGTGCCACCAACTCGAGTTCGAATAAAGTTTTCTCATCGCGAATCATTGAGGATGGCTCGTTCCTCCGACTCAAAACGTTGACACTTGGCTATAGTTTACCCAAAACACTGCTGTTGAAATGGCGATTAGAACGCGTTCGGCTCTACATGGCAGCCCAAAACATATTTACAATAACGGGCTATAGCGGTTACGATCCTGAGGTTTCCATACGTGAAGGCGCATTGACGCCGGGTTTGGATTTCTCTGCTTATCCTCGTGCACGCATGTTCTCGTTTGGTGTTAACATCGGTTTCTAAACAATCAAAACAAGATTTCTCATTATGAAAATAGTAAAGATATTTCTTTTATTCATCGCAGTGCTGAGTATTTCGGCTTGCAATTTCTTGGATAAAGAACCCACCAGAACAACATCCGGTAGTTACTTTAGCAATGAAGCTGAGGCCGAATCGTTCTTGCGTGGTACATATGCCATTCTTACACAGTCGGCTTTTTATGGTAACGAATACATATTCTTGGTGGGCGGCGACGACACAGAGCATTATGGTGGTGCAGGCAGAGCGCCTTATGGAAAAGGCTTGATGGTGTACGAGGTTACAACGATGATATTTACTTCTTAGGTGAAGGTATTTCAATGTACACATTCTTTTTGAAGCAATATGCCGGTGTTGATCCAGAAACTGGTAAGGCTCTTTATTGGCAAGATAAGTATAAGAAAAATGCTGCTGGTGAATATGAATTGGATAAGAATGGACAACGAATCGTAGAGGAAAGAGTTAAGGTTGAAAATGCTGAAAATGCAACAGATCACCTCTGTGGTACATCTTTACCTGATGTATATGGTGGATTTGGTACAGACATTGCTTGGAAAGGTTTCGATTTCTCTATTGATTTTGGATACCAACTTGGAGGTAAAGTCTATGATAGCAACTACGCTTCAGCAATGGGCTTTAATCGCGGTGGTGCAATGCACGCTGATTTGTTAAATGCATGGTCTCCTGAAAATAAAGGTTCTAATATTCCACGTGTACAAAGCCAAGACCAATATACTACAGCTAGTTCTGATCGTTGGTTGACATCTGCTTCTTACCTTAGCTTGCAAAATGTTAACCTTGGTTATACTTTGCCTACAAAATTAACACGTAAGTATGGTCTCGCTAAAGTTCGTGTTTATGTAGTAGGTGATAACCTTTG
>ERZ773035.490-NODE-490-length-32540-cov-75.325443_pt1 | contig 32540 bp, 35 predicted proteins | sample MGYA00511487_ERZ773035 | MGnify/ENA primary metagenome ERZ773035 (study PRJEB29015, sample SAMEA2737985) | human oral metagenome | biome: human oral; feature: human-associated habitat; material: dental | place: China | collected 2024 ...
CGACGGCCCTGGTCGCCGACTGCTGCCTGGGGTACTACCGCCGCGACCAGCTGCATAGGGAGGTCTTCGGCCCCCAGCCCCCGGCCGCGCCGGCCCGAGGCCGTCCCAGGCGTGGGAGGAGGCCCGACATCCTGCGACTATGAAGCACGTTGGGGAGCATTTTAAGTGAAAAGACATTAATTGGCACAGTCGAAGCGAATTTACTAAAAGAGAATTGAAAAAACTGTTGTACTCGCGGTCATGAACCTCATCCAGTCTTGCGAAACGGTCGACTATAAGTTCGCAGAAGACGACAAGAACATACTCGTCGATGGCATGCTGGAACTGCATAGTTCTACGTATCTTACGAGGAAAAACCTTTTTGGCGATATCGACGTGCAGATCAAAGGACACTTAAGCTGTAACGCTCAGACGCTAGGTTGGCACACCAGCCTGCCCTCCGAGCAGGGATAGGTCCATGGGGTCTATGCCGAGCTTCCTGCAGAGCGTGCTGACCCTCCTCCGCGCCGGCTCCACGTCGCTCTCGCGTGGGGAGGTCGGGGGAGGCGACGAGAGCCCCTGGCCGACGATCGGCGCGAGCGTGGGGCTCGGGACGACGACAGGGGCGGGACTCGACCCATTAGCCGGGCATGCCAGGGGAATCGATCGGAGATTGGGTTGTCATGGGGGTGGTGCCCGGTCTGCACCACGTGTCCGGGACTTGGACCATACCCCTTACCATGCAGCTGGTTCCGCGATCGAGCGAGTCTTGGTCCAAGATTCCCACCACAGTCCCGGCCCCTGGATCTTGCCCTGCTCGATTTCATCGATGAAGTCACGCAACGCCTTGGTCGTCTCCGTATAGGAGCCATGGAACACCCCTGCCTTGGTGGCATACTTAACCGTTCTGGGGTCCTTACCCGTGGATTGCGAAGCTGCCACTTGCGACACTTGCTCTTGGGCTTGTCCTCCTCAAATTGAACGATTGAGCCTTGGCCCTTGACGTCTTTCTTTGTCTTGTCCATGTCACATCACCGACCTGCGGGGCTTGTTGGCCTCAAGCTGCTCCAGGTAGCCAAGAAAGCCAATGATGGCCTCTTGGTTGGTAAGGGAGAGTACGGCCACGCGCTCGTCAATGGTACGGGCGTCGCGGGCGTCTATGTCCTCGCGGCCGACCACGAGGTCAATGGAGCAACCAAGAGCGTCAGCTATCTGCCAGGCAGCAGCAAGAGGTATCCCACACTCAGGACACTCAACGGCACGCTCGTAGCGAGCATAAGTGGAGCTGGGGATGTTGAGGACTTCCGCGAAGTCCTTCGCGGAGCGATAGCCGGCCTCGCGGCGCAAGCGCTGAAGCGTCCTCTTGCCGACGCGAGAACATGCGGAATTTGGAGATGCGGGAATCGATGACATATACTGTCACCTGTCCTTTCTTGGATTTGCCTCTGGGAACGGACTCTGGCCCGTGGGAGTTGCCGCTCCTGCGGGCCGCCTTGTTTTATGGGCTACTGGTTGTCACCTCCCTTCCGCGCAAGTGCGCCGCCGCGCCGCATTCCATGCGGATGCGGGGGTTTCGTAAGTCGGTGATTTCGTAGTCGATGGTCCACTCTCCGTGCTGAAAGGTTCCGTGAGCGCGGTCGTAGGCAGCCATGATCTGGGCAACCGAGTCGCGTACCTCCGGTTCTTGCCTCTCGCCGATTCGCCTGCTCAGGAACTTTTCGAATGCCTTACGCATGCACTCGTCCGCGCCAAAGACGAAGAGGTCCGGGTCGCTCTCCTCAAGCTCTGCGAGGAAGACCTGTTCAAGGCGATAGCACAGCGTATCGTAGCGGCGTCGCCTCTCACTCGCTCGCTTGGCTGCATCACGCTCGTCACGCTTTTCAAGGTAGCTTAGGTAATCGATGAGTGACGCTTGGGAGCGCTCGGAGAGGGCGTCGTAGGCCTCCTGCACCTCGCCACGCAGACTGGCCACGTCCACAGGCTGCCTGCCCACGATGACGTCAATGGAGACGTTGAAGCGGTCCGCTAGCTGCCAAGCGCTCTTGAGGGGGATCTTCTCAGGGCTGGACTCGTAGCGGGCGTAGGTGGCCTCGGCTATGCCCTCGGCAGCGGCGAAGTCCTTCGCGTTCTTGAATCCCGCTCGCTTCCTCAACTCCAAAAGGGCACTTGCCATAGCCTGCTGCCTCCTGTCTCTAAATGTGCACGCTGTGTGGCGATGTGTACCGTTCCGTTCGATGAGCGGTGAGACGCTTTGCAACAGAATATATCAATCACCAACAAAGCATTTAGCCTCTAGGGACTAGTTTAAATCAAATTATGATTTTAATATCATATAGTAATAAATTCATGATATTCTTCACTTCACCGCGACCCATGAGTGCTACCAAGTGACAAGCGGCCTCAGGGATTGGGAGAGCGGTGTTCGTTCTCAGAGGTAACAGCAGAAAGGTTTGATACCATGCATTCGAATATGTCCCACTGTTCATGACGTCGGGGCAGCTCGCCCATGTCACGGGCGAGCACGTGGGCTCCATCATGAGAGGCATCCGCGAGGGCAGGAACCGAGCCTTGGAGGCGGCCTAGACCTGTGCGGTACGCCTGAGCGCGACGCACTCGAAACACGCACTCCTCCACACCCAGCACCACCGCCGTCTTCGATCCTGCCAAACCATGTCTCCCGTCCTCGCCCTCCGCCAATGGGAGCATGCCGCACTTAGAGTGCCATTACTTCGTGGATACTATACTAGCCACGCCGACACCAGGCGTTCAGCCACTTCTCGTCGGCACGGTCGGGACGGACGTCGGAGGTGACGTCGATGCGGTCGATCGTCAGACCGTCCACACCGTCGATGAGGCTGCGGAAGGAACCCTCAGTCATGTCGGTGAACCAGCGGCCGTTACGCATGCCGTCGTGGTCACCGAGCTTGAGACTGAGGTAGAAGACGCCGCCGGGCTTGAGGGCAGCCGCGTACTTGGAGATGATGACCGGAAGCTCGGCTGCGGGGACGTGGAGTAGGCTGCTGCAGGCCCAGACGCCATCGTAGACACCTACGGGCTCATAGTCGGTGAAGAGCGCGTGCGCGACCGGCAGACCGGTGAGCTCGCTCGCGGCCTTGGCCATCTCGGTGCTACCGTCGACTGCATCGACTAGGAATCCCGCTTTTAGGAACGCCAGAGAGTCACGGCCACTGCCGCAGCCCAAATCGAGAATGCGGCCGCCCTCGGGCAACATTCCTGCGAACGCCCGCTGCAGCGCCCCGAACTCGACGTTGGCGGTATCCGCTATGAACCTCCGCGCGTTGGCGTCGTAGTAGCCGATCGTGTCCTGTGTTGCTGACATGCCTTCCATCCTAGAATACCGAGGCCTCGCGTTGTTCCGCTTTCCAACGCTCGCCGGGCAAAAGTCCCGATGTGATTCTATCAACCTTCTTGAGGAACTCCCAGCGCAACTGCGGTGTGGCGCCGGTCTGCGCGATGAGCGTCTCGCGCAGCGGGTGGTGGCTACCGATGAGGTACTCGTTGCGGCGGTTGAGGCGCTCCAGGTACTCGGTCGCGGGGATGCGCGCAAACTTGCCGCCCGCGCCGCGGTTGCAGTCGGGACACGCCAGCACGAGGTTCCACACGCCGTCCCAGTTAACCTCCGGTACCTGGCCGGCTAGGACATGCGGGAAGAAGTGGTCCATGTCGCAGAGATTGGGCTTCTTGCCTGGGGGTAGGACGAGGCCATCCTCGGTGCGCACAGTGCCATCGGCTGCGTCGATGGGTGCGTAGCAGTAGAAGCAGTGGCCCTTCTGGTAGCCGTTGAGTGAGCCGCGCGCCGAGGTGACGTCCTTGCGGCGTGCATCGGATTCGGCGACGAACGCTTGCCCAAGCTCGTCATAGGATATGCGCAGGAGATTCGACGATATGCTCTGTTCCCAGGCCGTCTCGACGAGGTTCCAGCGCGACTCGGTCTCCTGGACGATATTATCGGCCTCGCCGGAGTTCACAAGCTTGAAGACCTCATCGGTGAGTACGAGGCGCTTACGGCCGCGCGAGAAGTCCTTCTCGAAGAACTTCACGGGCACGTTGCCCTGGTTGACGACGTGGAAGGCGTCGAGCACGTTGTTGAAGCCGAGCTGCACAGCCGTGTCTATGAGCTGGTCGTGCGAGACCTCACCCTTGTTGTAGCCGGCGCACGCGTCGATAAACTTGCTGGATCGGCTGGTGGCCTGCTTGGGCGAGTGCGCCACGTGCTCGCAGAGATGGCGAGTGTAGGGATCGGCCAGCTGGCCGAGGGTGACCGCGTCCTTGTCCTGCTTGGCGAGGTCAAAGAGGGTCTGCGCAAGGGAGAACTTGTAGGACGCTACATTGCGCCCAAAGAGAATGACGCTGCGCCAGCTGGACTCCTCGGGAGAGCCCGTGCGGAGATACTTGTCTATAGGGTTTTCTGCCATGGAATGACCGCCTTCTCGCTCAATAATTGAGCCAATTATCACTCAGTAAGCGTACAGCGAGCGGTCAGGTACTCTATTTGAGACCGAAAATTCAGCAAGCAACCCTGATTTCACGGTACTTTGTGATGCACCAATAGCCTGTTCCCAATGCGAAATCGGAAGCAAGCTTTTTCTTTGCCTGCTTGATGTGAAAGACGGTCAACATGGACGGTGAACAGGATGGCGCGCAAACGCAGGGTCAAGGACAGTGGGGCAGCAGGGCGGCGACGAGCAACAGAAGCCGAAAGCGCAGCAGCAGGTAGCCTCATCTACCGTTGAAGGGACCCGTGCGGCGTTGACGGAGCGTGACGGGAAGACCGCCGAGGTATACCAGCAGGAAACCGTCTCCACCGCGCTGAACTCACCACGCCGCCTGATACACGCAGGGCGTAACGCCAAGGAGATCATGATTCCTCTGATCTCGGTAACGGAACTGGGAGACTACACCCGAAACGTCGGCTACAAGACCGGCTCCATCGACTTCTCCTACGAGACGAAGACCTTCGCCTACGACTGCGGCATCAAGCTCCTCGCCGACGTGATGGACATCGAGGAGGCCGGTGTCATAGGCTGCTTCGTGCAGACCGGCGCTGGACTCCAGTACATGCAGGTGGCCCCGAGGCCGACGCCTACACCTTCGCGAGTATCGCGGGTCACGCAAGCGTGAAGAAGACGTTCGGCGACTTTGGCTCTGCGGAACCCGTTGACGTGCTGGCGATCCTTCGCGTCGTGACTAAGAATTGCTTCCACAGAGTTCCCCACAAATGACTTGGGGTCATGGACCCTGACCCCCAAGGGGCCGTCCTGCTCCGCAGGTCCTGAGCTGCCGATTTGACATCTCAGGTCTTTTATTTCTCCAGGCTCCTCCGGATACGCCAAGTGCAGCACACTGCAAAATCCATACCCATTGCAGCACACTGCATTATCTGCGATACTTGCAGCACATTGCACAAGCCTAGGCACAGGACGGACCATGATCATATCCTCAAGCGTCGAGGCGGGCGCGCTCATAGGCTCGCTGCGCGAGATGCGGGGCCTGAGCCGCAGGGAGCTCTCTGCGGTATCGGGCGTCCCCTTGCGAACCGTGTACGCGGCCGAAAACGGCGAGCTGCGCAACATGAGCATCGACAGGGTTATCTCGCTCCTGAGCGCCCTTGGGGCAAGCCTTAACGTCGAGGTCGAGGCGACGAATGCAGGCGAGGTGCGCGACGACGAAACCAACGTCCTGGTGAATAAGGCAGCACGCGGGGCATACGACCCGGCAGACAGCTGGGGGATCGGACTGTGAGTAGCGGCATCCGCAAGATGGCGCTCTACATTGCGGGTCGTCTCGCCGGGCACGTTCGGCAGGACGAGAACGGCGCCCTCAGCTTCTCCTATGCCCCAGACTATCTTGGCGCTCCGGTCTCGCTCTTTATGCCACTCTCACCCATGACGTACCGCCAGCACGTGGTACGCCCCTACCTCATGGGCCTCCTCCCGGACGATCCGACCGTTCGCGCCGATATCGCGGACAGGTATGGCTGCTCGGGCGAGAACCTCTTTGCCCTGCTTTCGCACATCGGCCTCGACTGTCCCGGAGCCGTACAGATCGTCCCAGAATCGGAAAGGGCGCTCATTGACAACCGGGTGGGACACCTCATTGAGCTGTCCGCCAAAGAAATGGAGGACACGATCCGCGCCATGCGTCTGAGATCGTCCAGCCCCTGGCAAACCTCTAACGGGCAATCCGAGAGATGGTCCCTGGGAGGAGCGCAGTCCAAGATCGCGTTGCGGCTGACGCGAGGCACATGGTACCGCTGCGAAGGGGACATGGCGACCACGCACATACTCAAGCCAGGTGTGTCCGGCTACAAGAACCAGGCGCTCGACGAGCACCTATGCCTACGGCTCGCCGCCTCGATCGGCCTCCCGGCAGCTCACACGTCCTTTGTGTCCTTTGGCGCCGAGAGCGCCGTCGTGATAGAGAGGTACGACCGCGTGACGGGCGATGACGGTTCCGTCACGAGAATTCACCAAGAGGACCTCTGCCAGGCCCTCTGCGTGGACCCAAGCCGCAAGTACGCCGAGCAGGGAGGCCCCTCTACGCCGGATGTGCTGGCCCTGCTGGCAAAAACGGGCAGACACGCACCGGCCAACCTGAGGACGTTCACGCTCTTCCTGATCTTTACCTACCTCGTAGGCGCAACCGATGCGCACGCGAAGAACTACTCCCTGCTGTTGGGCACGCGCGGGCTCGCAAGACTCGCGCCGCTCTACGACGTGGCGTCCATTGCGCCCTACCAGACGCTTGCGCCCAGGCGCCGAAAGCCCCTGCGAGCCGCCATGTCCATAGGAGGCGAGAACCGCTTTGGCAGGCTCGGGCAAGAGCATCTCCGCAAGCTTGCCGCTGACCCCGCCCTTGCAAACAGCGGCGTAGGATATGATTGGCTCATGGCGTCCGCAAGGCGAATGGCAGAGATGGTACCGGGCGCACTGCGCGAAGTCGTGCACGAGTCCGCCAAGGATGGACTTGCCGGAATCGAGGCCGTGGGCCCGCTTCTTGAGCGGGAGGTATCCGCAAACTGCAGGCGGCTTCTCGAGAGGCTATAGGCAGAGGCCACACCGAGGGCCATCGCAGCCATCTGTTGAAGGACCTGTCGAGACCCACCCTCCCTGGCGAGTTTTCTTATCTCTGCAGGTCAAATACGTCGGCGTGGTGTTGCCTGTCGTCTTGATTGTCAGATTTTTTCCTTGAGACAAGTCTACCGGACAGATGGTTAAATTTGGGAGTATCACTACCAAATTTAACCATCTCATTGTTGCGTGACGTACTTGCCTCCAAGGAAGGGGCCACCTCATTGCCAAGGCATCGCAAAACGACGTTTTGGTATGCCGCAAAACGAAGAAAATAATTTCGCAATACGTCTTCTATACTGTTCGCAAAACAGAGAGATACAAAATGCTTCGGATCAAGATATGTATCTCGCCAGTAATCGCAGACACCTTCCTCGTCCGTGATGCTCAATTTGAGTGTCCATGCATAACGGCCTGCAAGGTATGGCGGATAAACGTCCAGTTTCCTTGCAATCCTGTCTAACAGTTCAGGGCGTATCCTTTCGGCCTTGATGGCCCGACGGATCGTCTTGTCGGTCTTGCCAATATCCCTGTCTGCGCCAAGCTTGCGGATGCTCCAGCTCTGTTTGTGTATTACCCATTTGAACCATTCAGGGTCAAGTTTCTCTCCGGAAACATCGCTGTACTCATTGTCCATGACCTCTCCCTGTCTGTCGCGAAGGTCGCGCTCGTGAGGTGCTGGCGGCGCGTCAGCCCGGTGACGCCGCCCCAGGGCGTGAAGCCCAGGCCCACGTACTTGCCGATGGCACAGATCCGCCCGGATGCCACGAGCTCGCGCGTAGGGTCTGGCGCAGAACTCGCGGTGAGTATGTCCTCGCCGTTCGCGTAGTAGTGCGCCCAGAACCATGTGCGGTTGTCATTGTTCGGGTCGGTTAGAACTCCGCCGGCGCCCAGCTTGCAGACGCTTGCACTGCTGGTCGTAGAGGGTACGAAGCCGTCCGTTCCGCCGACGAGACGGTTGCAGCTGCTGAACATGAGGCTGCCCGAGAGCCCCGTGTTGCTGAAGCTCGTAGCGTAGATCGTCTCCAGACTACCGCAGCTCGTGAACATCTGATTGGCGCTCGTCACGCCGGAGAGGTTCTCGGTCTTAACGGTCACGCCGGTGTGGCCCGCGATCTGCGCGAAGGTGAAGGCATCGGCCTCGGGCGCCACCTGCGTGCGTATGAGCTCGGCTCCCACTTCGATTGAACACGCCGGAGACGCCCGCGCGCTGGTATACCTCGTCGATGATGGAAACGTAGTTCTTTGCGAATGCGATGCTGTTAGGCGTGGGCCGGCCCCTATTTCTCGTCGCTGTCGTCCAGGCCGGCAAGCTTGCGCCGGCGCCTCATGGTCTTGCCCTCATCTGAGCTCGTGCCCGCATTGGGGAACCCGGTCCTGCCGCCCTGCACCCTGGCGGGAGCGTCGGCAAACAGCCAGGACTCGGCCTCCTTGAGCTTGTCGATGTCGTTTTCATGCTCACCCAGGATTGCACGTGTGGTCTTCACGTTTGCAGGTTTTTCTCTGCCAATGCCCGCCCAACCGTTCGTCGAAAAAGTTGGGTATATTATTGATGTTTTCTGGAGGTTTTTATGGGTGGTAAGACGGCATATATAGAAGGGCTAGCTGATGCTGGGCAGCGTCTTTATGACGCTTATTCCACCGTCATGACCGAGGCCAACCTATCGGGCGTTCTCGACGCTATTCTTGGTGCAAACCGCTTCGACTATCCTCAGACAACTGCTCGCGACCTCATAAATAGCATCGTTCTTGGCAGCTACCCAAACGAAACAACCATCAAGGCGAATTTCATCAACGGCATCCTCCTGCCGCAAAGCCCAAAGACGGTCTCGGTATTTGAGCTTCCCATAGGCAAAAGCCGCGTGGACATGTGCAAGATCAACGGTCACAGCGCGGCATATGAGATCAAGACGGACCTTGATACTTTCTACCGTCTGGAAGGCCAGCTCAAAGACTACTTCGACGTTTTCGAGACCGTGTACGTTGTGACATCGGAAGCACGGTGGCGCGAATTGCCTGATTACGTTCCCGAGGCGTGTGGCATCTACTCCTATAGGCAATGCGAAGATGGCACCTACAAGTTCTGTGCCCGCAGACGGGCCATTAAGAGCAGCGAGCTTGATTCTGAAAAACAGCTCTCCGTAATGCCCAAACAGTTCCTCTGCTCCCTTTTCGGAAAGGAAGGGAGGAGGGTCTCCAAGGCCTCGCTAATCCGAAGTTGCCTAGAAGAGCACGATGGACGGGAAATTAACCATCTCTTCAAGCGGTATCTCCAACAGCGTTATGGCTGTTACTGGGATAGGTTCCGCGAACTCCAGCCGGAGATATACGAGATTGACTACCAGTGGTTCTACCGTTATGGACTTAGCCCGCAGGCAATCTACTAGACGAACCCCGGCCTGCTCATTGCGAGCTGTTGGATATATCTGACAAGCGTGTACTTTATCCACTCGGCGAAGGTGTAGCCCTTTTCATGTCTCCGATACTTATCGGTAATTGCCGCAAGGGCAAGACAGGTATCGTCTTGAGCGAGCTCAGTATCAGCCAGCATGTGCTCGACAACATCCCAAAAACCATTGGGACCGAGGTCGTAGTCATCCTTGACATAAATCTTGAATCCATTGACCTTGCCATCGTACATAATCGCAAGAGCACGACCCTTATTCGCGCCTCTGTCAGGCAGGTTGTCTCGAAGTCCGCCATAATCGCCCACGCCATCGAAGCCGTAGTTCTTGTAGACATCGAGATGAGCGTTATCAATAAGATTCGTCACCTCTCCGTCCTTGCAGTCCTTGAAGTCTTTGCCCGTGAGCTCCCTACGTCGCGGCGAGCAGAGTGCGACTATTTGGGCGGGAAGGTTCAGGTTCTTGAGTCTCCTGCATTCCACGGGTTTGGAGCGGATTGGCTGCTCGTTAAAGTCATAGATGAGGTAATCTCCGTCACGCAGAACCCGCTTCGCGACATCTTCGTAACCGTCCATATCGTCGAATCTTAACGCAATCCTTTGATCCGGATTCCTCTGTCTCAGATCACTGACTAGCGCGGCAACCTGGTCGGCCGAGAGCACGTCATCCATTCCCTGCTTTACGGTGACGACGGGTATGAGATGCGGATAGGCAGCGATGCCCAAGACCTTCCCGCAATACAGATTGAGGTCCCTATTCAGGCGTAAGACAAGCTCAATCTTACCCGCATCATAATGGTATTTACCGAGGTCACACCTAAAGTAGTCAACGAGCACATCCCTTTCCAGGAACAGATCCGCAATGCCCTGCAACGTGACATCGCGTTCGGTGCTCGGATCGGGAATTCTGTACTCACGAACGGTCCCATTCCTACAAGGCCGCTTGCGCTTCATAGGCTTTCCAGTTTCGGGGTCAACCAAATCGTCGTACTTGTGCGTCTCTTTGATAATCTCAACAAGTGGCACCATGCCGGGTCGTAAATACCCATGTTTCTGAAGCTGCTTCATGGCCGAAATCTCGTAAGGTCGATTCTTCATCGCAATGACGTACATAAAGCGAGCCTCCACTACTAGAATCGGTCCTTGATGTAGTTGAACTCATTAAAGCCGATGTGACGGTCATGCTGAAGAAAGGCAACGATGATACCTGGCGCAACACCCTGTCCAGCGGCAAACTCCTTGATGTTGGCGCTTGAGAAGCTGTCATCGCTTACGAACTGCCCATAAGCAGCAGAGTCAACGAAGAATTCGCGAGCATAAGCGTTTGCCCTGATATCTGCCTCGTCTTCGCTTTTCAGCTCATCGGTATCCTCCATGGATACCCCAGTCTTCTTGAGGTCGAAGCCGTCTAGAAGATGCCCGAGCTCATGGCATATGGCAAACCATGCGTCACCATGGGTCTTGTATCGCCCACTGATATAAATGGTCGGATGCCCCTCGTAGGACGTCAGCGCACCACGTACCTTCGCGTTGCCGATGGCCTCATGGTACACGAGATAAACGCCGACCGAGTTAAGCAGCATGCGACAGCTCTTGAGCGATGCGAAGAAGTCAGTGTTTGAAGCAACGTCCTTGAGCATTGGCAGCACGCTACGAAGCGCGTCTTCAGAGTATTCTGGCGAGCCTTCAGCATCGTTCTGCTCGGCAACCTCTTCCTCGCAGAGCTTAAGCCATACCACGACCGCCTCGTCCTCGCCACCGTCCTGCATGAACTCGATACCGCCCGGAATGGCGTACCGATAGCGATCGAATTTCGACACGCCAAGCAGCTTAAGCATGCTAATAGCCTGTTCAACGAGGGGACGCCCTCCCATCCCCAGAGCCTCCCTAAAGTGAAAACGCTGCGAGATCGCCTTGAGGTCCAGCCCTTCAAGCTCGTGCTCTTCCTTTTCCCTTGCCAGATACTCTTGGTACTTCACCTCGTAGTTGAGCCAAAAACTGGCCGGCACATCTGGCATGAGCTTTTCGAGCTTCAAGGCCATTTCCTCAGTGAGCCTCGTCTTGCCATTGAGCATCTTGGAGAGGTGCCTCTCGCTGACGCCGATGCGCTTTGAGACTTCCTTCTGGGTTAGACCGCGCGAATCCAAGTACTCCTTGATGACTTCGCCGGGTGCAACGATAAATCCACTCACATTACTCACCTCTCTCATCGCTCGTGGTAGTCCGTTATGTCCTCGATACGAATTGCCGTAATTGTCGACAGGTCCTCCTGGTCATAGTCACCGATTGGCCTGATCACCAACCGCTTGTTTCTGCTCACATCGATACCCCAGCATCCCTCCAGGTTGCCCGTGAGCTTGTGCCGTCGGGGTGGCGGTAGATGCGTTATCTCGCTGAGGTTCGAAGCAACGCGCAGGTCAGACATGCGACGAGTGAGCGTCTTGGCTATGTCCCCGTGCTTCCTAGCTATGAGGCGAGGGTCCTCCAGAACCTTCTTCATCGCATTGTTGGCGTATTCGATATCCATTGGCACCTCCTAGCGGAAGGATAACATGATTGACCTCATAAGTCAATTCTTTAGATATGTCAGCACGTCGCCGATTGCAAAGAGTAGTGTCTGCCATGGACGAGCTCTCTTATGGAACGCTCAAATACGATGCCTACATCCCGCGCATCCTCGACCGCCACGTCGCCTTCGCGCTTGAGGACTTTGGCGGGGTGAATATCAGAGGACCGAAGTATTGCGGCAAGACGTGGACCGGGCGCGCGTTCGCGAACTCGGCATTTGTCGCCATGAGCGCCGAGGGCGCAACGCCAAGCCGGGACATGATAGAGGCGGCACCCGAGCTCGCCTTGCGAGGCGCCTCTCCGCACCTCATCGATGAATGGCAGGAGGTGCCGCAGCTATGGGACATGGCGCGCGCGGCTATCGACGCCAGTGGCAAGGAGCGTACCTTCGTCCTCACTGGCTCCTCGACCCCTCGCGAGCAGAGGCCCACACACAGCGGCATCGGCCGCATCGAGCGACTGCACATGAGGCCGATGACACTACTTGAGTCGGGTACGTCGTCGGGCGAGGTGTCCATACGGGCGCTGTTCGCCGGCAAGAGCCCGCAGGCAATGGCGCCCAAGATGGACGCCGAGAAGCTCGCCGGTCTCGTCGTGCGCGGCGGATGGCCGGGCAACCTCTCGACACCGGGCACTCGCGCAGACAGACTCGCGCGTAATTACGTCGAGTTGTTTCTCGGGGAGGACATGCACAAGATCGACAGCGTGCGGCGCGACCCCGCAAAGATGCGCCGACTTATGCTGTCCTACGCACGCAACGCCGAGCAGGCGGCGACACCGAAGACCCTCATCCGCGACATGACGGCGGAGCCTGGCGCCGAGCCACTGGCCAAGGAGACGGTGGATGACTACACGTCCGTGCTCGAGGACACGTTCATTCTCGAAGAAATCGGCCCCTGGGCGCCTCACCTGCGCTCCCCTTTGCGCATAAGCAAGAAGCCCAAGTACCATTTCGTTGACCCCTCCATCCCGGCCGCCCTGCTGAGGCTGACGCCCGGGAAGCTACTCGGCGACTTCGAGACGTTCGGATTTTTGTTCGAGTCACTGTGTATGCGCGACCTCCTTGTCTACGCGCAGTCGCAGGACGGCGACGTATACTTCTATAGAGACCGCGACGACCTGGAGGTGGACGCCATCATAGAGGCGGCGGACGGGGCCTGGGCAGGCATTGAGGTGAAGATCGGCCACAACCAAGCGGAGAAGGCAGCGGCGAACCTGCTGCGCCTCTCGGACAAGATCAGACGCGCGGGAGGGAGGCCCCCTGCGTTCCTGCTGGTGCTGGAAGGCCTAGGCGACTACGCCTACCGTCGCACCGACGGGGTATACGTGGCGCCCATTGCAGTCCTTGCCCCATAGATCTGCAAAAGCCCACCCATCGGCACTTTGCGGGAGGATGCTGGCAGGCTCGTGGGTTGAGCTTGTGAGAAGCCTGCGCGCGCCCATTGTCGCCGGCAGGCGCGTCAAGGGTCGCCGGCAGGCACGTCAGGAGGGCGTCGGCAGGCACGTCAGGGGTCGCCGGCAGGCACGTCAGGAGGGCGTCGCCTCCTGCGCCTTGAGGGTCGCGAGCAGCTCCGCCAGGCCACCGCAGCTCTCGCCTATGCTCGACGAGCAGACGGTGCCCTCCTTGGGCCCGTCCAGCTCGGCCTCGACTCGCGCACGGTGGCTCGCACACTCGCCGGAGGCCATCATGAGGAAGATCTCGGTCGTGACCTGCGCGTCATAGAGGGCGCGGTGCGCGGAGAGCCTGTCGTTGGCGATGCCGCACCAGTCTGCGGCCCTGCCAAGAGACACGCACCCCTTGCCCATGCCCATGAGGCGGGGGTAGATCCTCTGGATGTCCAGCCACCTCGTGGGGAGGGAGGGCTCGATGCCCTTGACGGCGCACTCCCTGGCGATCTGCCTACGGTCGGTGTCGCTCCACGTGACGATGCGGACCCTGCCAGCCCCCATCCACTCGCCCAGGGCCCCCAGCACCTCGCCGAGCGGCCGGGCGTACGCCACGTCCTCGCTGCCGATGCCGGTCATCCTGCGGACGTTTCCAGAGACGCCCGGGGCGAGGGTGGGCCTGACCATGTGGCTGAACTCCCCCGCGACGGTACCAGCGGCATCCACCTTCACGGCACCGACCTCTATGATCTCGGTGGTGAGGCCGCCCCTTCTCCGCTTTTTGGGCACGTAGGTGAACTCCAGATCGATGATGACGTTACAGTCGTACAAAGCGCTCACGGTCTCCCCCTCCCTCGTGTCCGGCATGCGACGCTGGTGATGCGCCAGGCGCCGGTATCTCCCATCACCTGGACACAGTGTGTCCATAGCCGGTGCCCGCCATTCAGACAAGGGGAGACTCGTTCGCACAAAGTAACATTGCCCCTCGCGGTCTTTGGCGAGGCGCGCGACATGACGAGGCCGACCCCGTGGGCTGCCCTGCCGCCAGGCCACGGGACCGTCACGCGATCACTGCGATGTCCCGGGCCTTAGCGCCGGTTGAGGTCTGCTCAGGCACAGAGCCATGACGCACCCCACCTCGCCGCCGTCGCGAGTGTACTCGATGATCTGTCCATCAGCACTCTTATCCCAGCGGCTGGGCCGGTGCGATCATAGAGTGCGGCCTCCTGCTCAGGGCGCAAAATGGTCCTCTCTCCCGCACGCGGCAAACATACCTCGCAGCTGATCCAGAAAGCGCTTTGCGATAGGAGTGAGGGTCTGGCGCCTGCCCCAGGCCAGGCAGAGCGGAACCTCCAGCGCCGGTGAAAGCGGTCGGAACACGAGCCCGCTTTCCGATGAGGTGTCGACCAGCCCGTCGAGCGCCAGGAGGTACCCCAGGCCCTCCTTGACGAACACTGAGCCGTTATAGGCAAGTCGAAAGGAGCCCTCGAGGCGGAGCTCCCCGAATCTCTCCTTTGCCCACGGGCGGATATCGCCCTCCCAGCTCTGCTCGGAGCAGAACAGCGGCAGCCCGACCAGATCGCCTACACGAATGCCCTCGCGCCCAGCAAGGCAATCATCTTTCCTCATCACCAGCCCAAAGTAATCCGCCTCAGGAAAGAGGAGGTGCTCATACTTCCTCTCATTCGGAAGCCCACACAGAACGGCGAAGTCCAAAAGTCCCTTGTCCAGCCCCTCCGTCACCTGCTCCGTGTCTCCGCTGGTTATGTGATAGCGCAGGTCGGGATAGCGATCCTTCAACCTCTTTATCTCACGCGCCAGGTAGCGGATCTGGTAGGACTCCGCAAGGCCAAGGTACAGGTCGCCGCCCGTAATCTCATCGAGCGACAGGAACTCCTGCTCGATCTTATCCACCATGAGGAGGAGATCCTCCGCCCGGTCGCGCAGCAACGCACCCTCCTCCGTCAGGGAGATGCTGAAGCTGTGCCGCGTGAAGAGCCTCTTGCCGAGCTCGTCCTCAAGCGCCCTCAGCGCCTTGGAGAGGGTCGGCTGCGTGACGTGCAGGCCTCCTGCGGCCCTCGTCATGTTCCCCTCCCGCGCGACCGCGAGAAAGTACCGAAGGGTTCGTATCTCCATGGCGAATGCCCCTTGTCGTCAAGATATGCGTAACAGGAATGTCATGATATTCACTATAACCATTAGTACAAGCTCTCGCAAGGGCGTAGCCTAGAGGTAGGTCAAGCGAAGGAGGTACGCAGCATGAAGGAGAAGATGCTGGAAGGCAAGGTGGCAATCGTGTCGGGCGCAAGCTACGGCATGGGGCAGACGATGGCGGAGCTGTTCGCGAGCGAGGGCGCGAAGGTCATCATGACGGCACGGGGCAAGGGGAAGCTCGACGAGGCAGTCAGTCAGGCCAGGACCAAGGGCTATGAGGTGAGCGGCGTTGTCGCGGACAACAAGAACCTGGACGATGTGAAGAACGTGATACAAACCGCCCTCGACGCGTATGGTGATCTGGACATTCTCATCAATAACGCGGCGATCGGCGAACAGAGGATGATCGATGAGACGGATGACGAGTGGCTGGAGCACGTCTATCAGACCAATGTGTTCGGCCCGTTCCGCTTTATCCGAGAGGCCCTGAAGGTGCTCCTTCCGAAAAATGAGGGCTGCATCATCAACATCTCCTCCGTCAACGGCGAGCGTCCGTTCTGCGGGGCGGCCTACACCTCCTCGAAGGGCGCGATCAACACGCTGACAAAGAACGTGGCAATGCGGCTGATCGACACCAACATCCGCATCAACGCGGTGGCTCCCGGAGCGACCGTCACGCCGGCACACCTTGCGAACAAGGCGGGAGAGCAGCCCGGCGGAGCACGGATGCTCGAATACAGCAAACACTTCGTCTACTTCCCAGGCCCAGAATGCGACCCGGCGGACCAGGCCAATGCCTGCCTGTTTCTGGCTTCCGACCTTGGGAGGCATGTCAAGGGGCAGGTGCTTCAGGTATGCAACGGGGCATTCCTGTGATGGGTGCGACGCCCATCCAAGTGCTCGAAGATAACGGAAGAGACAGGACGACAGGAAGAAGGGCGGAGGTGCCAGATGATGCAGACAGAGGAGCTGCAGCTGACAACGGAGTGGGACAAGACCTTTGAGAAGAGCGAACTGGTAGACCACAGCAAGGTGACGTTTGTCAACCGCTACGGGATCACCCTCGCGGCGGACCTGTACGTACCAAAAGACGCGTCCGAGAGGCTCCCGGCAATCGCCGTCTCGGGACCATTTGGGGCGGTGAAGGAGCAGTGCTCCGGCCTGTATGCCCAGACGCTGGCGGAACGGGGATTTCTGACCATAGCCTTTGACCCCTCCTTCACCGGCGAGAGCGCAGGCCATCCCCGGTACGTGGCCTCCCCCGACATCAACACGGAAGACTTCCAGGCGGCCGTCGATTTCCTGTCTGTGCAGGACCGTGTCGACCCAGGGCGCATCGGCATCTGCGGTATCTGCGGATGGGGCGGTATGGCGCTCAACGCGGCTGCCCTTGACACGAGGGTCAAGGCGACAGTCGCATCCACAATGTACGACATGACCCGCGTCAACGCGAACGGCTATTTTGACTCGGAAGACAGCGAGGCGGCCCGCCACCAGAAGAAGATGGCGCTGAACGCGCAGAGGACCACAGACTACAGGGCCAAAAGCTACGCGCTGGGAGGGGGCGTGGTTGATCCACTCCCAGACGACGCACCCTTCTTCGTGAGGGACTACTACGACTACTACAAGACGCGGCGCGGGTATCATGCAAGGTCACTCAACTCCAACGGCGGCTGGAACGTCACTGGCTGCATGTCCTTCATCAACCAGCCGATCCTGAAATACAGCAACGAGATCCGCAGCGCGGTGTTAGTTGTGGCCGGCGAGAAGGCGCACTCACGGTACTTCAGCGAGGACGCGTTTGCCAACATGACGAGGGGAAGCGACCACACCCAGAACAAGGAGCTGGTGATCGTTCCGGGCGCGGTACACACCGACCTCTACGACGGGGGCGGGAAGGACGCCATCCCGTTCGACAAGATTGCGGCGTTCTTCGAGAGGCAGCTGAGGTGAGACGACGTACCGAACTCGCGATGGCTTTTCTGCTGTACCTTGGGGGCGTTTGTATACACTATTGAGTTGTGGGTGGCCCCGGGGGGCCGCGATAGTGTACACAGATGGGAGGATCGGGCCTCTCCACGCCGATTTGGGGCGTTTGTGTACACTGTTGTGTCGCGGGCGGCTCCGCGTAGCCGCGATAGTGTACACAAATGGGCGGTAAGAGCCTCCGGGCACCGATTTGGAGCGTTTGTGTACACTATCGTGTCGCGGGCGACCCCGTGTGACCGTAATAGTGTACACGAATGGGAGGATCGGGGCTCTCTGCGCCAGTTTTGGGCGTTTGTGTACACTGTTGTGTCGCGGGTAGCCTCGTGTGACCGTAATAGTGTACACAGATGAGAGGATCGGGCCTCTCCGCGCCGGATTGGGGCGTTTGTGTACACTGTTGTGCTGCGGGCGACCCTGTGACGCCCGACGACGAGAAGCCGGCATGACACTCAGGCACACCCGCCCATGGACTCGCTACGCCAGCATCGCCGTCAAGGCAACGAACAGTGCGCTCGCTGCGATCAGGCCGAGGATGATGGCCCAGGCGGCGGGGTGGGCAAAGTTCATCGTCCAGCCGATGCCGAAGCGCTTGGGCAGAAACAGGCTCGCGTCATCGCGGTTGAGGTAGAGGATGCCGAGCTTCCAATGCTCGTCGTCGTCCCTGAGCAGCGGGGCCTCCCTCCTCATGCGACCGAACACGCGCGAGCCACCCTGCCCGTACACAAACGACAGGACGACCATGCCCATGAGCACCGGAACGCAGCAGACGGCAAGGAGGGCACCTGCCTGGGCAAGTCCCAAAAGGCCCGCTGCAGAGAGCGTAAGCAGAATGCCCGTGGCGGCATCGGTGAGGATGCCCGCTACGAGCACAAAGACGCTCTGCGCACGAGCGAACAGGCCAAAGGAGAGTGCCGAGGTGGCGGGCGCGGCAGGATCAACCGGGCGTTTTGAGCGCAGGATGGCCCAGTGGACGAGCGTGAGGCCAAACGCCACGAACGCCTCTGTCGCCACAGGGAGACCAACGGCGCTCGCGAGCGTCTTGGGCACATAGCGGTCCACGTTACCGGCGAGGTCGGCGTGCAGGGGAATCATGTCGGGCATACGGGGGAAAAGCGCCAGGCCAAGCGCGATGGTCCCGAGGATCACGGGCAGGTACAGCAGGCTCCAGGCGAGCGGTATAGCACGAGGAACGTCCTCTTCTGCCAGGACGGCGGCGGAGATGCAGCGCGTCGCCTGCCAGCCCTCGCTTCTCTTGAGGGCAAGGACCCGCCTGCGGCAGCACAACATGAGGACAAAGGACGCGGCGACGGGAACCAAGGGAACGACGCCGAGCAGACAGGTGAGGATGGTTGAGGCATCGCCACCGCCTGACCGGGGACCACCGGCGGTATCCTCCCTGAGGAGGGTCCCTCCCAGCACGCAGGCAATAACCGAGAGCGCCGTCACGACGAGCATGGCGATCGCATAGCACCTCCTGAGCCCCCTGATGCGCGGGTCATCCTGCGCCTGGACGGGCACGGTGACGGCAAAGCTGTCATCTTGGCGCATGAGGTAGGGTGTGGAGGCGAGAAGCGCCCCGGTCGCGAGGATGGTGGCAGACAGCGTGACGATGGTAACGACGTAGGACTCCATGGCTCATGCCTCCTGCGTGGCCTGAGCATCAACGAGGCCCTCCGGCCCCGACGACGACCCCTTGACTCGGCGCCGCCCGTCAGCGTCGAGTCCCAAGACGCGCACGTCGCGCGCAACCCCCGCAGCGTCGGTATCGGCGAAGGCGCGAGCCGCCTGGCGTTGTGCCACCACGACGAACTCCTGCTCCGTCCCGCCCCGCGCGCAGTGCTCGAGCGCCAGGCGATAGAGGGCTCCGGCCATCTTGTCGGCACTGGCCACGATCCTCTCAGGAGTGGCATCCTGCTGAAAATCTGCGACACAGGCACCCGCACGGCCGCGCATAAGCAGGTGCCCCTCGTCGCGCAAGAGGGCATATGCCTTGTGCACAGTGTGCAGGTTCACCCCCAGGTCGCTCGCGAGCGCCCGCACGCTGGGAAGCCCGTCTCCGGGCCTCAGTTCGCCTCTCGCTATGGCGGCCACTACCTGATCGCGAATCTGCTGGTAGATGGGACTGGAAGAGGCCTGATCGACATACAGCACCATATGACGTCCTCCTGACTTCTCCCTTCTTTTCCGTCTTTCTCCCCGCCTGTCACGGGCCTAGCGATCGGCAAGCGACGTCCTCTCTGCGCTCCTCTTGAGCAGCGCGGCCACGACAAGGACGACCAGCGCCCAGGCGACCCCAGCACCGACACCCCCTGCCCCGAGCGTCAGCGTGCCTCCCGCCAGCACCACCGCCATGCCCACCCCGACCGTGATGAGCACACTCGTCGAGCGCTTCACGGGCTCGTACTCGCTCGACCAGTCGAAGCGAGGTCTCTTCACGTCCGCGAACACCCCGAGGCACGAGCTGATCGCACTACCCGACAGGGGCGCGACAACGCACAGGAGAGCCTCAAGCGGACCACGGGCAAAGCAAAAGGCGACGACAAGGCCAGCCACCAGAGAGGCCGCACAGGTGAGCGCGAGGTTGAGCGCCATCTTCGAGCGCACGATGATCGCGTCCGCGACGGGGGCGGTCTGCATGACCCAGCGAGAGCTCCCCTCGAGGGACACCGACGAGGCGCTGATGGACGTCATGGCCGTGCAGAAGGCGAGCGCCCAGGGAAGCATGAGCGTCGCTACCTTGGCGAGCTCCTCTCCCCCGGACTTGGACACGCCCATCGTGCCGGCCACGGCGCCAGGTCCGAGCACAGCCGCCACGATCGCGACGACGATCGTCAGCGCCGGGCCAACTGCGGTGTTGACGAAGTAGATGGGCGTCCCCACCCACAGACGCAGCTCCTTGAGCGTAAGGGCGACAAGAGGCGTTCGGGGCGCGTGCGCGAGGTCCCGTGTGTGTCCTGAACTTGCGAGCCCGAAGCGCGCGGCGGCGCCCGACGAGAGGAGCGCGTTCATGCCCAAAAGCTCGTGCGTGAGCACGCCAAGCGCCACCCACGCGAGGACGACGGAGCCTCCCACGTACAGGCAGAACATCACTGCATCGCCCGCAAGAGCCTTGGCCGCCCACGCGGCGGGTGGCCAGACAAGCCCCATGGCACGTCCCATGGCACGTCCAAGCGTCGCGAAGGCCTCCCCGCCCATGACGGTGGAGTCACCTGCCTGACGCGAGGCAGCCGAGATCCCAATGATCAGCGCCACCGTCGCCAACGCACCCAAAGCGCTGAACACTCCCTTGGCAAAGGGCGTGCGAGAGGCAACCCAGGCCACGCAGAACGAGAGCGCAAGGGCAAGGGCTATGGGGATGAGAGGTGCGAGAACGAGCACGACCGCTGCCGCCGCGACGGTAGCGGCAGGCGCGCCCACCGCCGCGATGTACCTCTCCATGATGGGCGCTCCCATGACCAGCGAGGTCGCAAGGCCCATGCCGTAGAGCGGAGCCACGCGGGAGACAACCACCTGCCAGAGAGGCACAGGCATTGTCACCACCAGGTCGAAGTCCTTGAAGCCAAAGAGCAGACCGTTCGCCTTGATGAAGGTGGTGACGGCACAGCCAAGGGACACCGCCGCCACGGCGATGCTCGGCAGGGCGTCGGTCGCACCGATGTGTACCAGCGCTGAGGCGACCGACCACGCATTGGTGACGATAAGGACGGCGAGCAAGATGGCTCCGAGCACCGAGATCACGAGACGCCCCCTCTCGCGGGCATCGCGCGAATGCAGGAGGCGCCCTATACCGAACGCCCCATAGGCCTGGACCTTCACGAGCGACGCGAGGCTACCCATTGCGCACCTCCCTCGCAAGCTCCAAGAACACCTGCTCGAGGCTCTCGTCGCCTCGCACCTCCTCAGTCGGCCCAACGCGCACGATCCTGCCGCGTCTGATGATAGCCACCTCGTCGCAGAGCTTCTCGACCGTGTCGAGCACGTGGCTCGAGAGGAAGATAGCCCCGCCGCGCGCGACGAACTCCTGCATCATCGTCCTTAGCTCGTAGGCCGCCTCGGGGTCGAGGCCAACGAAGGGCTCGTCGAGCACGAGCAGGCGCGGGTCATGCAAGAACGCGCCGACAAGCACGAGCTTCTGCCTCATACCGTGCGAGTACGCAGAGACGAGCTCGCCGAGACGCCCATCGATGCCGAGGCGACCGGCATAGTGGGCAATGCGCTCGCGACGCTCCTGTACGCCCACTCCAAAGAGGTCGGCCACGTAGTTGAGGTACTGGCTCCCGGTGAGAAAGCCGTAGACGTCGGGATTGTCGGGCACGTAGGCAACCACGCGCTTACAGTCGACGGGATTGCTGCGCACCGACCTGCCACAAATACGGATGTCACCCTCGTTAAAGGCGAGCGCCCCCACTATGGAGCGGATGAGCGTCGTCTTGCCCGCCCCGTTGTGGCCGACGAAGCCAAAGACGCTGCCTGCCCCCACGGACAGCGAGACACCGTCAACAGCCCGCCTACCACCATAGCTCTTGGCGTACCTGTCCACGACGAGGATAGGCTGTTCCCCACCGGCCCACCCGGCTGTCGCATATCTACTATCACCATTCTGCGTTGCATCACCATTCTGCGTTGCTCCCATCGTACCTCCTGTTCTATAACGAATAGAACAACGGTCATAGGGTAGCACAACCGAGCCCACATGCGTTCAAGACAAGTGCGCAGTGACCACATGGGCGAAGGGCTGCGGACACCCAACGCCATCTGGCAGGTAACGGAGGGGTTACAGACGGGTGCCGATGGGACTGTCCGAGACGGACCACATGGCCCTACAGAGCTTCGTGTAGAGTACGACAGAAGCGATAAGGTCGGTAACGAAGAGCAGGTGCAGCACGATGAGACTGATCATCGTGCCATGCTCGATAGCACCCTCCCTCTGCGCTCTCACCGCCGCAGCGATGCAGTACGACGACGTGGCAAGCAGCGGTGCGAAACCGACTGCGGCCATAACGGCAACCTGAAGGGGAATGAGGATGAAAAGCCCGGGTACCACCGCCAGCCCAATGGAGATGAGCGCACCACCAAAAAACCCGAACAGGTAGAACGGTATCATACAGATCTTGAGCACCATGCCCCAGAGCGCCAGACCAGACGCACTTCCTTCGTTTCGACCCAGGTAGGCATTGACCATGTTCGCGACGCTGACAAGTAGCAACGCCCCAGCCCACACACCCAGTGCCCCTAGGGTCCAGTCGGGCAAAAGCCTACTGTCTTCACCAGCAGCCTGAACCGAAGAGATCACAAGTACGCTGCTGTAGACCACCGCGAGCAGGGCGAGCGATAGGACGGCTCTCACGACCTTGGGCATGGCACCTCCTGACGATGCGAGCCGACCGCAACGCGACCGGCGCGATTCCCACGACATCATCATTATAGTGGCACGCAGGTGTCGCGACTGCGACATATGCCACGATGCGCAGCCACGAGCGGACTACATCACGCTAGCGGGTCGCCTCAAGCCTCTCGACCTGGGTTGCGTCGGTTTTTGGTGAGACTCAAGGTGAAGAGTGCGGTTGTACGTGAGGTCCAACGCACAGAGTGCGCCTTTCCGTGAGGGCCTGCAGCCAGAGTGCGCTTTTCCGCAGACTGCGCTTTTCCTCACCTGGGCAAACGTCGAGCCGGCTCACGGAAAAGCGCAGTCTGCGATTGTGGCGTCACCAAAAAGCGCACTCTGTATGCGGCAGTCACACACAATGCGTCTTGCCGTGAGGCGCGATCGCAGAATGTGGTTTTACGTGAGGTTCAACGCACAGAGTGCGGTTTTACGTGAGCCACCAGATGCAGAATGCGCTTTTCCGTGAGGAGTTGCAACCATGCTAGCGTGCGGGAGGTTGGGTGTCGCCGTCTACCTCACCCGTACCACCTGCGTCACCCTCACCCTCCCGTGCGTCCCGCTTCGAACGAGGCGTATCGATGTCGACCCCTGCGGCCCTCATGATTGCTCTCACGTTCATTTTGGCCCGGTTCACGACCAAGTACAGGATGAGACTCGCCAGCACCGAGACGACAAGGACAGCAACACCGACGATTAGGGCCCAGGCGGGCCCGTCCCGATAGGCCTGCCAGTAGGCGAGAAGGGCACCGACGGCTACGAGGGAATAGGCGATGCGCTTCCACGCCTCCATGCGCATGATGGCGCGCACCTGCAGGTCTGCCTCCTTGATAAGGGTCTCCCTCCTCGCGGGGAGAGAGGCGCCACGTCCCTTGGACGTCGCCCCCTTCTCGTGTGACCCAGCCTCTGTGCTCCTCATGTGCGCGACCTCCGCCCCTGTCCTCTCCTTATGGATGCCTCCAAACGCCCGCAAAAGGAGCGGGGCCGGACCTGTGAGCCGACCCCGCCCCGTATCTAGCGTCTCTCCGCGTCTGCCCAACCGCGAATCCCAAGGCCGCTACTACAGCTACGCTCACGGTCGGCGCAGCTGACACCGGCGGACACGACTGGTGCGGACAAACACAGCCGGTGCGAGCAGGCATTACCCTCCGTAGCTCAAACCCGGGTTGAAGAAGCCAACGAGCACACCCACGAGAGCCACGCCGACGAGGATGAGCATGACGGGGATGACACCTATCTTCTTCTTGGTCATGAGCCACCAGCACAGGTACACGAACAGGAAGTTGAGCAACTTGGGATAGATGCCCGAGCCAAAGACATTAAGCGTGACTCCCTGCTCCCCCGCAGCCTCGAGCGCCTGCTGCGTGACGGTCGAGTTGCTCGACCACAGCACGCCGTCAAACGAGCCCAGGCCCGGAAGCTGCAGTGCGGTAGAGATGGAGATCCACGTCGCGGCAACGGCGCCGATGACCATCGTGCCGACCATGACGATGGCGCTGCGCAGCGCCTGAGACTCGGGGCCGACCAAGGCCTGCACGGCGGAGCCGCCAAGCTCGTAGCCTCGGTTGTAGGCGAGCTTCATGCCAAAGTACATGAGGAGGTTCCATGCCACGATGTAGAAGAGGGGGCCAAGCACGGAGCCTCCACTCGAGAGCCCAAGGGCGATACCCAGCAAGATGGGGATAAAGGTACCGACGACGATGGAGTCCCCGAGTCCCGCCAAGGGGCCCATCAGGCCGGCACGGATGCCGTTGATGGTCTCGGCATCGATGTGCTCGCCATTGGCGCGGGCCTCCTCCAGACCGGTCGTGAGCCCGATGACCATGGTGCCTATCTGCGGCTCGGTATTGAAGAAGGTCGTGTAGGTGCTGAGGGCCTCTATCTTTTCCTCGTCCTTCTCGTAGAGGTCATCAACGATGGGAAGCATCGCAACCAGGTAGCCGAAGGTCTGCATGTGCGCCTGCGAGAAGCAGGTGAGGTTGCCGTAAGACCAGTTCCTGAACGCCTTCTTGCGTGCCTTGGGGGAGATCTTCTTTGTCTCTGCCATGATTAGATGTCCTCCTCTTCCTCGTCACCAGCAGCTCCCGCAGCCGCCGCGACGGCGGGGCGAGCGGCCTTCGCCTGCTCTATCTGGTACTTGATAAGTGCGAAGAACGACGCAACGATGGCGCAGGCTATCAGGTTGAGATGCATGCAGGCGGCAAGCGTGAAGCCAAAGGCGAAGGTCAGCCAGTCAAGCGATTTGGTGATGACCTGCTTGCAGAGGATCGCGACACCGACGGTCGGGAGGAGCGATCCCACAGTGAACAGCGTCTTCATGGCGACGCCATCCATGGGCATGTACTCCTTCATGAGGTCAACCATCTGAGCGCCCGCCATGCAAATGATGAAGGTCGGGATGAAGGAGAACAGGATGTGCGAGACCCACGGGTAGACGAAGTCGACCAACGGCAGCGTGCGCTTGATCTTCTTCCAGTCCTTTGACTCCAGCGCCTTCCAGCCGATGGACTGCCACACGAGGTTGAGCGTCGCGGTACCGTAGAAGAGGACCGTGCCGAGGGTACCGACCGCCGCACCGAGGGTTGCCGCCATGGAGGAGGCAGCCACGGAGCTCGGGTCGAGGTTGTTCGCGTGAATGGCAAGGATCGAGAGGGGGATGCCGATGTAGGTGACGGCGCGCACGTCAGCCGACACGGTTCCGCCGGGGGTGACGAGCGCGATGTAGACGATCTGTATGGCGGCGCCAACGATGACGCCGGTTTGGACGTCACCCAAGATCAGTCCCACGACCAGACCGCCCACCAAGGGGCGCCCGAGCGTGTAGTTACCGACGGTCGTGCCGCCCATGCCGGGCAGGGACGCCAGGCAGGCACACAGTCCAAGCAACGCGGCCTGCAGATAGTTAATCTCCATAAGCTCTAAGCCACCTTTCCACTACGTCATGAGCGAACTGCCAGTCTAGCGGGGTCACTTGACATCGAAGCGGCTGCGGAACTGCGGCCACTCGCCGATGGACTTATCCTTGAGCAGCGCGAACTCAACGGTATAGCCTGCCTTGGTGATGTCCTCGAGGGCCTGCGCCTCCTCGGGCGTGATCGACTGGTTGTTACCGAGCTTGATGGCGCCAGGACGGTCGTTGCAGGGACCGATGATGACGCGATCGATGTCGGAGGGCTTAAAGCCGTAGTCGACGAGGATCGTCTTCATGTCAAGGGGGTTCTTGGTGATGAGAAAGTACTTGGTCTTGCTGGCAAGTACCTTATCCATGCTCTCCTTGAAGTGCTCAAGCGTCCAGACGAAGACCTTCTTCTCGGGCGCCGCTCCCTTGTAGGCAGCCTTGAGCACGGGGTTGTTCGCCGCAGCGTCATTCACCCCAATGATGCCGTCGCAGGGGTACTCGAGCGCCCAGCGCGTGACGGTCTGTCCGTGGATGATGCGGTCGTCAACTCGAACAAATGAGATCATTGCTTCCTCTTTTCCTCGTGATCCTTGGTACTGATACCTATGCCCACACAACTATGCAAAGGCCGGACTGCCACATGCACGTAAGGAGCCTGCGGTCAGCCCGACCACGACGCCCCAGCTCAGAGCTCCTCGTCCTCGTCGCCACCAAGGTCGAGCACGAACTCGCGGATGGCGGCCTGGCCCTCGCTAATGACCATCTCCTTGAGTGTCTGGTCGTCATTGTCCGCCTCCAGCGCGGCGGTGATGACCATGGGAACGTTCGCACCACCGAAGACGGTCGTCCTGTCGATGTGACCTGCCTCCGTCAACACGTCCATTGCATTGGTGAGGGGCGAGCCACCGATGATGTCACCAAACAGGAAGATGGTGTCATCCTGCCCGATGGGCGAGATGGTCTTCTTGAGCCTCTCGGTGTAGACGTCAGCGCCCATGCCGTCCTCAAGACTGCAGCTGAGGACGTCATCCCTGTCTCCTGCCAGCATCCTGATAACGCTGTGCAGACCGGGGGCGAATGTTCCGTGGCTTACGACTAGCAGGTAACGCATAGGGGACCCTCCATCTCTTTCGTGGATCAGGACAGCACGGCACGCGCGTCACGAGAGACATGCAGACATCCTCGCGACTGGACACGTAATGTGTACAGTACAGTATAGCACTTGTGCAGGGTTTATGAAGACGTATGTGCGCTTTTTTGGGATTTGGGATCGGTGAAGAACAGAGCGAGTCAACCGACGCTGGCGAACAGTCCATGTGCCGTCCTTGCCTGGAACCGAATAGATGTTCGCAGAGAAACGCGGTGGCGTCAGGTCCCGCATACCACAGCCCGTACCGTTTTATTGATTTCTGAAGGTCCTGGAGGCGGGCGGCGGGGACCTGCAGCGGGGGCGGGCGGCCAGATCCGTCAGAATGCGTCTTTTCGTGAGACCGCGATCGCAGAGTGCGCTTTTCCGTAAGGTGACGCTACGTTTGCCCAGGTGAGAAAAAGCGCATTCTACGGAAAAGCGCATTCTGGCTGCGGGCCCTCACGGAAAGGCGCATTCTGTACCCGGTGACTCACGGAAAAGCGCATTCTGGCTGCGGGCCCTCACGGAAAGGCGCACTCTGTCCTGATCGACTCACGGAAAGACGCATTCTGCGATTTCCAGATCGCGCAGAATGCGCTTTTCCGTTGCGTCGCGGCGCCCGGGAGGTGTGGGGCAACCACCCGCCAGGCTGCGGGGCACTATGGAGAATGCCTCAACTGGGCAAATGCGCTCGAGCAACCCCCCGCCAGGCTGCGGGGCGGGTTGCGCCAGGGTCCGCAAATCTCGGTTCGGAGTCTGACCTCACGGAAAAGCGCACTCTGTACCCGGAGGCTCACGGAAAGGCGCATTCTAGGCTGGGCGACGTTAGGCAGGGCGACGTGACGGAACTGAGAGGCATGCCCGCACCATCTATGCCCCTACGGACTCCTACGGGCTAATGGAGGCGATCTCATCTCCGACCTGCACGTTTCCGGACTCGAGCAGCTCCACGTTTTCCAGCTCGCTCGAATTGGTGACGATGAGCATGACCTGACCTGTCGCCTCCTTGGGCACCAGGGTCGGGTCCCATGAGATGAGGGGCACCCCGCGACGGGCAGAGTCGTTCTGCCACACATGCTGCCTGAATCCCCTGCCATCAGACCTCTCGGCACCTGCCCCGACGACCACGAGCAGCTCTATCCCATCCTGGGTGAGCAGGCCCACCGCGTTGAACGAGGGCAGCTGTGCGGTGACACGGCAGGCCGCAGGCGTATAGAGGGTGTTGCCTGAGGGCACGATGACGATGCCCCTGCCGCTCTGCCCGCTCGCGAAGATGGGATCCTGCGACTGGTCAAGCGGCAGCACCTTCCCGTCCACAGGTGCGTAGAGGTGACCGAGCTCCTCCTCAGGAACCAACAGGTCAACATAGTCGTGATCGTGAAACGAGCGATCCCGCTGGCTCGCATCAATGCGCGCGACAAGATCGTGCGTCTTGTCCTTCATGTAGTAGAGGTCTGCGATGACCTTCTCCGGATGCTCGTAGGCGTTCACGTAGAAGCGCACATTCGACTCCGTGTCGGGAATCTCCCTGTGCAGAAGCTCGGTGCTCGACACGAGGGCCTCCTCGGGTGATATGCGGTAGCGCGGAGGAATGCGTTTGAGCAGCAACGCCCTCACCTGACTGACCTCAGACTCCCTGACGCCGCAGCTCAGAAGGAAGGACCGGACGTCACCATGCCGCTCGACGATACGGTCATACGCCGTGGAGGCCGTCTTGATCCGCACGGCAAGATCGGGTCGCACCGCGCCTAGGCCCTCAGCGCCGCCTGATCCTCCAAAGACCACGGCGTTCACCTCGGCAACGTAGCCGAACGAATAGGCGTAGTCAGCGATGATCTGGCGACGCTCCACCCCTGCAAGGCCAAGAAGCAGCAGGGAGAGGAGCCCCGTGCGGTCACTTCCCGCCCCGCAGTGAAAGAGGGTACACGATCCCCTGGGCGCATGGGCCAGAAAGGTGAAGATGTCCCTGATGGCGGTGCGGTTGCCCAACATCTGAAAGATGCCCTCGGTAAGGTAGCCACCAGGGTCTCCGTCCCTCCCCAGGCCCGCACCCGTGATGTCATAGTCAAAGAGGGGGACATTGAGGTACTCGACACGAATGAGCGAGGTAAGCCGCTCGGGGCTTCGCTCGACCTCGTCGGTACCCCTGAGGTCCAACACCCTGCGAACCCCATAGCCATAGAGCTCGCGCGCATCAGCCTTATCGACCTGCGCGGTCGTACCGGAGCGAATGAACCTGCCATAGCGGGTCTTTCCGTGCGCGGTAGGAAAGCCGCCCAACTCCCTGATGTTGATGCCCGTCGCAATCCTGATTGTACCGTCGCCAAAGCCCTTCCGTGCGCCTTGCAGCGTTCCCAAAAAGCCAAAGAGCCCCATGTGGACCATCTCCAACCGCTCCTAGAAAAACACGCCCGTGGAAGTGGAACCACCCCCTATGATACAGCTTGGCGGCCTCGTCCACGCGCGGCCGCCACGAGGAGGGCGCAGCGCAATCGTGCGGGGACCCAAAGACAGCACCGGGAGGAAACCATGGGAACATGGACGCTAGAGGAGCTCTGCCAGCTGGTTGACCACACCAACCTCAGGCCCGACGCAACTGCCGCAGACATGCAGAGGCTCTGTGACGAGGCCGCGAGCCACCACTTTCGCATGGTGGCCATCGAGCCATGCCAGGTGGTGCGCTGCGCGCGCCTGCTTAGAGGTACGGGCGTTCACGTTGGCGCCGCCATCGGCTTTCCCCTTGGCCAGACGACTGTCGCCACCAAGGTCTTCGAGACAAGAGAGGCCCTTGAGAACGGTGCGGATGAGATCGACTACGTCGTGAACCGCAGCGAGCTCAAGGATGGGAAGTGGAAACAGGTCGAGAGCGAGATGAGCGCCATCGTCAGCGTCTGCAAAGAGGCACGCGCCCTCTCCAAGGTCATCTTCGAGACACGTGAGCTCTCGAGCGAGGAGATCATCCGGCTCTGCAAGATCGCCTCACGGGTCCGTCCCGACTTCGTGAAGACCTCCACGGGCTTCTCTCCCAAGGGCGGTGCCACCGTCAGGGACGTGAGGCTCATGTGCGAACACGTGGGAGAGGGCGTGCAGGTCAAGGCTGCAGGTGGCATTCGTGACGCCGACAGCTTCCTCGCCATGGTCGCAGCCGGCGCGCGACGCATCGGCTGCACGGCAAGCATCCCCATCGTCGAGGAGCTGCGCCGGCGTATGGACGCGAGAGGCATCCCTGCGCTGGAGCTTGAGCCGGGCGAGGGCACCACGACAGACCAGACCTAAGGTTACGCGTGGCCTGTCGCCTCGACCCTTGAGGCCATGACATGAGACTGTGAAGCGTGTGTCTGTGTGCACGGCCTACCGCCCTGCAGACGTGTCTCACACGCTAAAATATCCAGCGATTATCTGGTTTCGCGACGGGAGGACAGGCATGGCGATTACCCCCGAAGAGGTAGCCGAGACCCTTTCCATGGTCTCCCAGCAGAACCTTGACCTGCGTACCCTCACCATGGGCATCTCACTTCATGGCTGCGCGTGCGAGGACATGGGACAGATGTGCACCAAGGTCTACGACCATGTCACGAAAGTGGCCGAACGCCTCGTCCCCGTAGCCGCAGAGCTCGAGCGCGAGTACGGCATCCCCATCGCCAACAGGCGCGTCTCGGTGACGCCCGTGGCACAGATTGCCGCCGCCTGCCCCGACGCCGACCTCACGCCACTCGCCCATGCCATGGACCGTGCGGCAGAGACCCTCGGCATCGACTTCATGGGCGGCTTCTCCGCACTCGTGCAGAAGGGTATGGGAGTCACGGACCGCCACCTCATCGACTCAATTCCCGAGGCGCTCGCAGGCACCCGGCGCGTCTGCTCGAGCGTCAACGTGGCCAGCCTGCGAGCCGGCATCAACATGGACGCCGTGCTCCTGATGGCGCACACGGTGCTCAAGGCCGCTAGGCTCACGAGGGACAGCAACTGCTACGGTGCCGCCAAGCTCGTCGTGTTCTCAAACATGGTCGAGGACTCGCCCTTCATGGCAGGGGCGATCCATGGCTCGGGCGAGGGCGACGCCGTCATCAATGTGGGTGTCTCGGGACCGGGCGTCATGGCGGCGGCCCTCCAGGAGTTGCCCGCCTCCGCCGACCTCATGGAGGTCGCAGAGAGGATCAAGCAGACCGCCTTCAAGATCACCCGAGCGGGCGAACTCATGAGCCGCGAGGCGGCCCGACGCCTGGGCGTGGACAAGGGCATCGTGGACCTCTCGCTCGCCCCCACCCCCGCAGCGGGCGATTCCGTGGCACAGATCTTGGAGATAATGGGCGTCGGCGAGTGCGGAGGGCCTGGCACCACCTGCGCCTTGGCACTCCTCAATGACGCCGTCAAGAAGGGCGGCGTCATGGCAAGCTCCAGCGTGGGTGGTCTCTCGGGTGCATTCATTCCCGTCTCGGAGGACGCCGGGATGATACATGCGGCCACGAGCGGGGCACTTTGCCTCGAGAAGCTTGAGGCCATGACCTCCGTGTGCTCGGTGGGTCTTGACATGATAGCCATACCCGGCGACACGCCCGTCGAGGCCATCGCGGGCATCATCGCAGACGAGATGGCCATCGGCGTCATCAACGCGAAGACCACGGCCGTACGGCTGATACCAGCTGTTGGCCACACCGAAGGCGACGTGCTGGAGTTTGGCGGGCTCTTTGGCTCGGCACCGGTCATGCCCGTGAACCGGTTTGCCGGATCCGTGTTCGCCCACCGCGGCGGGCGCTTTCCTGCCCCACTCAACTCGCTCAAGAACTAGGACCGGCAAGGCGATATGACGCACGCGAACACAAGCGATAGGAACAGGGCGCGACGACGCGGGCAGCCGGATGGACGAAGGCGTCCCAGGCGCTCGAGAGACCCGGGTGGGCAGGCATCTGGCATCTTCTGGGACCGCGTCTCTCGCCTCGTCCTCGCACTGCGCCGTCGCCTGCGCCGCCCCTCTCGCCGCGACGGGGACGATACGCACAGACCGGCGGCATCGCCTCTTGCACGACGGTGGCGGCGGCTGCCTTGGCAGCTGAGGGCGCTCTGTTTTGCCGTCGTGATCGCGATCTGTGTTGGCGGCCTCGTCGGCCTCCTGCAAGGCCGTGCGGGATCTGGCGGGATACAGGGCGGACAGGCCGGCCAGGCAGGGAAAGGTCCTCAGGCCGAGCTCACGGACAGCCTAAGCGCCACGGTGGGATACTCGACCCTGCGCGCCACCAGCTCGACGCGCAACCTCGCGCAAGGAGACCTCACAGACATCGAGCGAGCGCTCGCACGCCTCAGGGCAGAGGGCATCAACGCGAGCATCGACCTCGAGACGATCGATGGGAGCCTTACTCTCAGCTATCGCGAAACCGCAGGCTACTACAGCGCGAGCTGCATCAAGGGACTCTATGCGGTTGCCCTCTACCAGAGAAGGATCGACACGGGAAAAGTGCCCCTCTCGTCCGTACAGCAAACCGTCGAGCAGATGATCGAAAACTCGGACAACAGCGCCTACATGAGCCTCTGGCTACGGTACAGGAATAACTTCCTTGGCG
>ERZ773035.491-NODE-491-length-32536-cov-7.099874_pt1 | contig 32536 bp, 25 predicted proteins | sample MGYA00511487_ERZ773035 | MGnify/ENA primary metagenome ERZ773035 (study PRJEB29015, sample SAMEA2737985) | human oral metagenome | biome: human oral; feature: human-associated habitat; material: dental | place: China | collected 2024 ...
TTTGGAGGGGGGTAGGGGGAGGTTTTTGAATATCAATAAGTTACAGAGCTTGCGAAACTTAAGCCATTAATCATTAAAAAAATATTCTTTTCTTTATTTTAGTTTTGAAAAAAGTCGTATCTTTGCGGAATTAATTTATATAAAATCAATCTAATTATTAATAGTAAAAAGACGAAAAAAATCTTTCCTTATGAAAAAGAAATTGCTACTGCTTATCTCAGCCTTGCTGCTCTGTGGGGCGGGGTATTTTGTGTATCAGCGGTTTGTCTCGCCTACACGTATTGCCTTGGTAAATTTCCTCAGCTACCAATCCTCGAATATTATCCTTTCCAACAAGGACAAGTTTATCAAGTTTGAAGAGGTATCCACTGATGAGTTGGACAAGCTCAAGGGATTTGACTTTGTACTGATTTGGGGTATGGGTATGAAAATCAGTGAGGAGCAGCGTGATAAGCTCATCGAGATTTCTCGCAGGGTACCTTTTCACAGTTTTGCGGTAACTAATCCTGATAATGACATCAGTACTTTGGGCGAGAAAGACCTCAAACGGGTGTCAGAGTATTTGGATAGTGCCAATAAGGACAACTACCAGAACTTAGCGCTTTATGTACGCAAGTATATAGACAAAAAATGGTTTGCTTCCGAGCCTGCCCCAGCGATAGAGCGCAAGGAGAATGTCTATTTTCACCTAGATGATGAGCTTTCTTTCAATAACTTGAAGGATTATGAGAACTATATTAAGGAGCATGGTTTCTACAAAGAGGGGGCTCCACGTGTAGCAGTAGTGGCAGGCTTGCATGATCCTTTTGCGGGCAACAAAGAGCACCTCAATGGGGTGATTTCTGCTCTACAAGATGAGGGTATGAATGTGTATCCCTTTACAGCACAGGCCAAGCGAATAGAATTCTTGGAAGAGATTGCCCCTGATGCGATTGTCTATTTTCCACATGGACAGATGATGATGGGGGCTCCTGAGAAGTTTATCAATTGGATAAAGCAAAAAAATATTCCTTTCTTTACAGGACTTTCAGTGCTAACCCTCAAGGAGCAATGGGAGAAAGACCCAATGGGCATGGCAGGCGGTTTCTTAGGTCAAACAGTGGTAATGCCCGAATTGGACGGAGCGCTCTACCCCTATGTGGTTATTGCACAGGACAAGAATAAGGATGGCTATTATTTCCTCAACGCTATTGGTAACCGTGCAGCAAAGTTTGCCAAAATCATACACCGCTTTACTCAACTGAAAAAGCAGTCCAATGCGGATAAGAAATTGGCCATAGTTTATTTTAAGGGAGTTGGGCTTAATCCCCCTGTGGCACAAGGATTGGAAGTGATAGAATCACTTTATAATTTCTTAGGACAACTCAAAAAAGAGGGCTATAAGGTAGAAGGACTCCCTGCTACGGTAGAGGAATTTCATACCCTACTGAACAAGTATGCCAATACCTACCGAGCCAGCGCCAAAGGCGAGATAGAACGTTTTTTAGCAGAGGATAATCCTGCTTTGGTAGAAGCTAATGAGCTGGATACTTGGCTCAAGACAACGCTGCCCCAAGACCTCTATAAAGAAGTGGTAGCACACAATGGGGCGGTACCAGGCAACTACTTAGCTACCCATAAGGATGGCAAGGACTATTTGGCAGTGGCACGCCTTACTTTTGGCAATGTAACTATATTGCCTCAACCCCCTGCGGCTATCAGTACCGAAGACGATTTCAAGGTACAGCATGGGGTTAAGGAAATTCCCCCTTATGCCTATATAGGGGCTTACTTATGGGTACAAAACGGATTGAAGGCCGATGCGCTTATTCACTTTGGTACCCATGGCTCTTTGGAATTTACCCCCCATAAGCAGGTTACCCTCTCTGACTATGATTGGGGAGACATTTTGGTCGGTACAGTGCCACACTTCTATTACTATACGATAGGCAATATAGGGGAGGCGATGATGGCCAAGCGCCGTTCGTATGGTTCTATAGTGTCCTATCTTACTCCTGCCTTTACTGAGAGTGATATGCGCAACACTTTCAATGAGCTAGAGAACACGATTCTCTCCTACCAGAAGTCAAAGAATCCAACCGATAAGAATGCTATTTCGCTACATATCAAAAAGTTAGCTGTAGGTATGGGCTTACATCGCGATTTGCGTTTGGATAGTATCCTCACCCAGCCCTATACGGAAGCAGAGATAGATCGCTTGTCCAACTTTGCCGAAGAGATTGCCACAGAGAAGATTAACGGAGAGCTTTACACCATGGGGATACCTTATCCAGCGGATAAAATCAACTCTACTGTAGTGGCCATGTCAGCCGACCCAATAGCCTATAGTGTAGCCGCACTTAATAAAATAGATGGTAAGGTAACAGAACAAGCCCTCAAGCGCAAGGTATTCTTCTCAGAGCAATACCTCAATCCAGCTAAAAACCTTGTGAGTCAGGTACTTGCAGGTAAACCCGTAACCACTGAACTTATCTGTAGTTATGCCCATATCACCCCAGAGGAATTGGCCAAAGCCAAGGAAACCGTGGCCGCTGAAGATCAATCAGGCATGCCTTATTTCCTTAAAAAGCAGATGGATAAGGAAGCGGCACAAGCCAAGGATTCCTCTGCTCACGCCAAGACAGATACAGTCAAGGGTAAGAAACCTGATGCGGTAGGTAAGGCTACTAAAACTAAGAAACCAGCGGTCAAGAAAGAAGAGCGCAAGCCTCTTACTGAGAAGGAATTGGCCGAATTGGCTGCCAAAAAAGCAAAGCTAGACCGAGCACGTGCCATAGTAGCAATAGAAGAGGCTATTACCCATATTGTTTTCTACCGAGATGGTCTACAACAAAGTCCTCATCTGGAGGAAAAAGCCTTTTTCAATGCGCTTAATGGCGGCTATACCCCTCCATCTTCAGGAGGTGATGCTGTAGCCAACCCTAAAGGAGTGCCTACAGGGCATAATCTCTATTCGGTTAATGCCGAGAGCACACCGAGCAAATTGGCTTGGGACAGAGGGGTAGCCTTAGCCCAAAATGTACTGAATGAATATAAGGAAAAACATGGCACATATCCTAAGAAAATCGCTTATACCTTCTGGAGTTCTGAGTTTGTAGAGACCGAGGGTGTATCCATAGCCCAAGCCCTCTATATGCTGGGAGTAGAACCCGTGTGGGATACCTTTGGCCGAGTGGGTGATATACGCTTGATTCCTTCAGAGGAGTTGGGTCGTCCACGAATAGATGTGGTAATACAGACCTCTGGTCAGTTCCGCGACTTGGCCGCCTCTCGTTTGTTCCTTATTACCAAGGCCATAGAGATGGTCAGTGCGCTTCCTCAAGAACCTTACGCCAACCAGGTCAGTGCAGGTACTGTAGATATAGAGAAGGAGTTAGTAGAGGCAGGGGTACCGCCTAAGGAAGCCCGTGAGATGTCCACTCAGCGTATCTTTGGAGGGCTACAAGGTAGGTATGACACAGGTATTAAGGAACTCATCAATGCAGGAGATAAGTGGGAGAGCCAAAGTGATATTGCCCAAGTGTATATGCACAATATGGGAGCATTCTATGGCACTAAAGAGAACTGGAGTCAGTTCCAAGAAGGCATGTTTCGTGCTGCAATCAAGCATGCCGATGTGCTTATTCAGCCACGCCAGAACAATACTTGGGGTGCCTTGAGCCTTGACCACGTATATGAGTTTATGGGAGGTATGAATGCCGCTATCAAAGAGGTAACAGGCAAAGATCCTGATGCCTACTTGGCTGACTATCGCAATCATAAGAACATGCACCTGCAAGAACTGAAGGAAGCCATAGGAGTAGAGGCACGCGCTACCATACTTAATCCTAAGTATATCAAGGAGATGATGAAAGGCAAGGCCTCTGCGGCAGGACAAATCCAAGAGATAGTAACCAATATGCATGGTTGGGAGGCTACCCGTCCTGAACTGATAGATGATGCCCTATGGAATGAAGTCTATGATACTTATATAGAAGACAAGCAACAGTTGGGCGTAACCGACTTTATCAAGCGGGAGAATGCCGTATCCTTGGAAGAGGTAACAGCGGTGATGCTGGAGGCTACTCGCAAAGGTATGTGGAAGGCATCAGAGGCACAGATTGCCCATTTGGCGAGTCTCCATACCGATTTGGTAAAGCAGTATGGGGTAACCTCCTCTCAGTTCTCTTCTGAGAATAAGAAATTGCAAGAATATATCTCGCAAAAAGCCCCTGCGGCCAATGCGCAAGTATATCAGAAACAACTTTCTGCTGCCAATAATGCTTCAGAGGAGGTATATGACACCAAGAATAGCCAAGTACTCCAGAAAGAAGAAACGACTACAGGACAGGAAAAGAAGCAAGTCTCCTTAGATGGTTTGTGGATAGGTGTGGCGGTACTGGTAGCCCTTGTGGGACTGGTAGTGTTTGTAAGAAGGAGGAGAAAATAATTGTCAATTGTCAATTGTTAATACTAATAACGCGAAATTATAGTCAATCATATTTAGATTGCGAATAAATAGAACAAGAGATTTATTCTTAATTTGCTCTCTTTCAAGGGCTAATTGCCATTAGCCCCTACACCTGCTAATGCTAATTTTTCGAAAACCATTTCTGATTGACTATAATAGTAGAAAAACAATTGTATAGCCCACTTCATTAAGGCGCAATAAATTGCGTCTCTACAAAAGACTATGCTAAGCAAGGAATTGTCTTAGCTAGCACTAGGGTAGAGGTGTCATTTATTGCGTCTTGATTATAGGATTAAACAAGTAGAGCATCTTTGATAATTAATAATTAACAATTAACAATTGATAATTATAATTGTATTATCGTATAAAATTTGTAATTTTGAGCCGAAATTTTGAGGCTATCCGATGAAGCATACATTTGTTGCTAAAATAGTATTCTTACTCTTTGCTTTGGCTTATCTGCTGGGGTGTAATCCTACAAAAAAAGTGCCGGAGGGAGCGTATCTGCTGCGTAAGAATACGATTTCTGTTAATGATAAAAAACCTAAGAATGCCAATATTTATGGCTATCTACGCCAGGAACCCAATTCGCGATTGTTGGGGATTCCACTGGGGTTGCTTATCTATAACTTGGCCGATGACCATGCTCTGGAAAACTATCAAAAATGGCTTGTGAGGCATCCTAAGTGGCATCGCTTCTTAGATGGTTTTCTCTCTAAAAAACAAACCCAACGCTTGGGGGAATCCTTTTTGGTTTCGGGCAAGGATCGTATGCTCCAGCGAATGGGACAAGCACCTGTGATTATAGATACAGTGGAGACTCGCAAATCGGCACATACCCTCCATGCTTACTACAACAGTGTGGGCTATTTTAATAATATAGGCCACTATGAAATCACCCCTACAGACAAAGAAAAACAGGCTTCAGTAACTTACCATATAGATAGGGGGCGTCGCTATTATATTGATTCTTTGGATACCCAAATCCTTTCCCCAGAGATTGATTCCCTCTACAAAAAGCATATAAATGAACGTATTATTAAGCCACGGACTTTCTACCAATTGGAGAAATTCAATAGTGAAAGGGCACGTATTACTAGCCTATTGCGCAATAATGGCTTCTATAATTTTCAGCAAAGTGCTATAGACTTTACTATAGCACGGGATACGGTAGTGTATAACAACGATTCGCTGATCAATGTGACTACAGCCATAGCCAACTACATAGATCGCTCTACCGATCCCCCCACGCAAAAACCTTATAAGGTTCACAAAATAAGAAAAGTACGCCTCTATACTGATTATGATTCTTCTTCTGAGAATATCCCCTATGATTCGCTAGAATACAAAGGGATTACTTACTATTACCGCCATAAGTTGCGCTATCGTAAGCAAACACTCTATGATGCTATTGCCTTGCGTTCGGAGAGTATTTACCGAGATATAGACCGCAACAATGCTTATAGGCAGATTAACAACCTTAGGGCTTTTAAGTATCCCAATATACAATATCACTATGCCAAGAATGATACCTTGGAAAGGGTTTTGGAAGCGGATATACACTTGGAACCACTCAAACGCTTTTCTATAGAGACCAATTTGGAACTCTCTCGCTCCTCTATACAGGAGTTTGGGATAGGGTTTAGTACTTCTTTTATTGCAAGAAACGTCTTTAGAGGGGCAGAAACCCTGGAGGTAACTCCACGCATCACCATGGGAGCACAGCAATTCTTGGATGGTAGTTCTGCCTTTTTCAATCTCTTTGAATATGGAGGCGGTTTGCGCCTGACCATTCCGCGTATATGGTTTTTCGGTAGGATAGAATCACTTATTCCTTATTCTAAGACCCCCCAGACCATGTTACAACTCTCCACTAGTACCCAAGAGAATATAGGTTTGGACAGGCAGAAGACCTCAGGGGTACTCCGCTATACCTGGAGTCCTAATACAGCCAATCGCAACATATTGGAACTCTTGGATATAGAGTATGTACATAACAAAAACCCTGAGAATTATTTCAATGTATATGAGAGTTCGTATGAAGCGCTCAATAGCATTGTAAGGAAAGAAGGCACTGCCCCTGCTCACTACTTAGATGATAGAGGCAATCTCAAAAGGAGAGCAGCCTATGAGTATTTTATCTATGATATGTTTCGCAGGGATTGGACGAATCCAGCCCAGAGGAATTTGGACTTGCTCAACCTCTATGAGCGTTTTTACCATCTGACACGCAATGACCTGATTATGGCTACTAGTTTCACCTATATGTCCAACAATACACTGAATTACTATGAGCCTACCTATGAGCAATTCCGAGTGAAGGTGGAGACAGCGGGGAATCTTCCTCAGCTGGTGAATATCATACGTAAGCTCCCTGAGGATGAAGAAGGACAACGTAAGTTTTTGGATGTGGCTTATGCGCAATATGCCAAGGCAGAGGTGGAATACATCAAGCACTTTCCGCTATCGACTAGAAAAAATAGCGGAGAGGTCTTAGCCTTACGCGGTTTTATTGGCTTTGCCATGCCCTATGGGAATGGGAAGAATATCCCATTCTCGCGTAGCTACTTTGCGGGAGGAGCCAATGACAACCGAGGTTGGCGCGCCTACTCCCTAGGGCCAGGCTCATCGGGTTCGGTTTTAGAGTTTAACGAAGCCAATTTCAAATTGGCCGCCAATGCAGAATACCGCTTTACCATAGCCAGTGCTCTGAAGGGAGCACTTTTCTTGGATGCGGGGAATGTATGGCACCTCATGGATAGTGAGAATCAGACAGATGCCATGCTGGATAGGCTCTCGGATATATCGGATATAGCCTTATCCACTGGGTTTGGTTTGCGCTATGATCTGAATTACTTTGTCATACGTGGGGACTTCGGAATGAAACTATACAACCCCTCACAGCGGGTTACTCAACACTGGACAAATAAGCTGAAACTCTCTAATTTTGTTTTTAACATAGGAATTAATTATCCTTTCTAATAAATTGTATAACAACTAATTAAATATTTTTAAGATGAATAAAGGACCTATTTCTCAATTTATTGAGAAGCATTTTCTACATTTTAATGCAGCAGCCTTAGTGGATGCAGCTAAGGGCTATGAAACTCACCTACAAGAAGGAGGAAAGATGCTTGTGGCACTAGCAGGTGCGATGAGTACAGCAGAGCTAGGGATTTCCTTGGCTGAGATGATACGACAAGGCAAGGTGGATATTATCTCCTGTACAGGGGCAAACCTTGAGGAAGATGTGATGAACCTTGTGGCACACTCTCACTACAAACGTGTACCTCACTATAGAGACCTTACACCTGAACAAGAACGCGAACTCTTGGACGGACACTACAACCGTGTAACCGATACTTGTATTCCAGAGGAAGAGGCTTTCCGCCGCTTACAAAAACACTTAGAGGAAGTATGGCACAAGGCCGAAGAAAAGGGCGAACGCTATTTTCCACACGAATTTCTTTACCAAGTGGTACGCTCTGGTGTGTTAGAACAATACTATGAGATAGACCCTAAGAACTCTTGGATATTGGCTGCTGCTGAAAAGAACATTCCTATCATATGCCCAGGCTGGGAGGATTCCACTACGGGAAATATCTTTGCTGCCAATGTAATCAAAGGAAACCTAAAGGCACATACGGTAAAGACAGGTATAGAATATATGATCTACCTTACCGAATGGTATCGCAACAATTCTGCTGGTAAGGGCGTAGGCTTCTTCCAGATAGGTGGTGGTATCGCAGGGGATTTCCCTATCTGTGTGGTGCCAATGATGTACCAAGACCTAGAGTGGGAGGGTGTACCTTTTTGGTCTTACTTCTGTCAAATATCTGACTCTACTACCAGCTATGGATCTTACTCAGGGGCAGTGCCTAATGAGAAGATCACTTGGGGGAAATTGGATATAGATACGCCTAAGTTTATCGTAGAATCCGATGCTACTATCGTGGCACCGCTTATCTTTGCGTATATACTTAATCAGTGACTAGTGACTAGTGACTAGTGACTAATGGCTAGTGACTAGTGACTAGTGACTAATGACTAATGACTAATAACTAGTGACTAGTGACTAGTGACTAATGACTAGTGACTAATGACTAATGACTAATGACTAGTGACTAATAATATGACTAATAATATGAAAAAACAAATTACTGATACGGTGCTGATGATACGCCCTGTGCGTTTTAGGACGAATGAGCAGACCTTGGTGAATAATTATTTCCAAAAAGGAATCGATATCACCAATGAGCAAATCAACCTAAAGGCACAAGAGGAGTTTGATGCCTTGGTCAGCAAGCTCAGGGCGGTGGGTGTACATGTCATCGTAGTGGATGATATCTACGAGCAGGATACACCTGATTCTATATTTCCGAACAACTGGATTAGCTTTCACAATAATAAGAATGTGGCTTTCTACCCCATGTTTGCTGAAAACAGACGTAGGGAGCGCCGCGAGGATATCTTGGATATAGTGGAAGCAGAAGGCTTTGAGATAGAGAATGTATATGACTATACAGAAGCAGAGAATGAAGGGCTCTACTTGGAGGGGACGGGCGCTATGGTCTTGGATAGAATCCATCGCAAGGCCTATTGTGCGCTTTCGGCCAGAGCCAGTGAGGAGCTATTCATTGAGTTCTGTGAGGATTTTGAATATACACCTGTTATCTTCAGGGCTTTCCAGCATGCAGATGGAGAGCTAAAACCTATCTATCATACCAATGTGATGATGGCACTTGGGGAGACCTTTGCTATTATCTGCCCTGATGTGATAGAGGATAAGAGCGAACGCAAGAATGTGCTCCATCACCTCAAGGAAGATCACAAGGAGATTATTACCATAAGTCCCGAACAAGTGGATTACTTTGTTGGGAATATGCTCCAAGTGAAAGGGAAAGATGCCAAGTACTTGGTGATGAGCAAGACGGCTTATAATGCCCTGACTCCTCAGCAGATAGAAGCCATAGAGCGACATACCCAAATACTCTATAGCGACCTTTCCACTATAGAGGTATGCGGAGGCGGTAGCGCCCGCTGTATGCTGGCAGAGGTCTTTGGAGTGAAAAATGAATAGTGAAAAGTGAATAGTGAAGAGCGTTTTTTCACTATTCACTTTTATCTTTATAGTCAATCATATTTAGATTGCGAATAAATAGAACAAGAGATTGATTCTTAATTTGCTCTCTTTCAAGGGCTAATTGCCATTAGCCCCTACACCTGCTCTTGCTAATTTTCCGCAAACCATTTCTGTTTGGCTATAAAAAACAAAAAAGAAGTTAGGCAAAAAGTTTTTTGCCTGATTTTTCTCTTCTATTAGAAAGAACCTCTATCTTTAAACAAAAGAGCTACAAGCTGTCTCTGTATAAGGCACGAGCTAAAGTCGCTGAATACTTGGAAGCGAGTATGTGACTCGCGCCAACACATAACTACAATACAAGAACTATAAAATTTGGCGGGACACTATTGTAAGCACAATATAAGTAAGCCCTGCTACAATATAAATTAAGCATACAAAAAACAAATAAAATATTGCATTTTATTCAACAAAATCACTACTTTTTAAATTTTATTCAATCTTCATATTTTAGTTTCTTTATAGATAACCTCCAAAAGGTCTGTTTTTAAGCAACTTAATGAAAATAAGACTCTTATTCAAATTAAAAACTTTTCATTTCTCTATGTAATACATTACTGTTTATTGAAAAAATATTTAATTTATTTGTTTTATTTTCAAAAAAATGATGTATATTTGCAGCTTTCTATTAAAAAACTTTCTGATATGAAGCAAAACAAACATTGGAGGTTATTGTATTTCCTCTTTACCCTTTGCCCCTTATGGCTTGTAGCCCAACAACTCACTGTAAAAGGAGTGGTGAAAGACACTGATGGAATGGAAATGCTCGGTGTCTCTATTATTGTCAAAGGCACCCAAAAAGGGGTCGCTACCGATGGCAATGGTCGTTATCAAATCAAAGTAGCGCCTCATGACGTTCTTGTTTTCTCAAGCGTGGGATATCTCTCCCAAGAGAAAACGGTAGAAAAGAGTGGTGTTATTGACATCACCTTGGAGGCTGAAGTGGTAGCACTCACAGGTACCGAAGTGGTTGCTGTTGCCTATGGAGCTACCGACAAGAAATCATTTACAGGTTCGATGACAACAGTCAAAGAGGAAACCATCAAAGGCGCACAGACCAACAATGTGGTAAAAGCCTTGGAAGGAGCCGTTGCAGGGGTACAGATCTCCTCTGGTTCAGGGCAACCAGGTTCGGGTTCCTCTGTACGTATACGAGGTATTGGCTCTATCAATGCCTCCAGCAACCCCTTAGTCATCTTGGACGGCGTGCCTTACGAAGGAAGTCTCAATGCTATCAACAACAGCGATGTGGAGAGTATCAATATCCTTAAAGATGCGTCCGCAGCAGCGCTCTATGGGGCACGAGGTGCCAATGGGGTGATTATCATCACTACCAAGAGTGGCGCACGAGGCCAGCTCTCCGTTCAGTACGACAGCCGTATAGGGTTCAACTATCGCGGGGTACCTGAGTACGACCTTATGAGCTCCCCCTCTGAATACTACGAAACCCTATGGCATTCTCTCTATAATCAAAGCCGATTTGGACAAAACCAACCCGAAGCTGTGGCACGCTCTTGGGCAAGCCAGCAGCTAATCCCCAATGTGGGAATAGGGTACAACATATACAATGTACCTGACCAAGAGGTTGTTTTAGCCAATGGAAAGCTCAACCCCAATGCTCATATAAAGTACTCCGATGCGGCCTCCTTTAACCAATGGGAAAAGGCGCTTTTCAAACCAGGTGTACGTAAGGAACACAACCTTAGCCTGACCAAAGGTTCTGAAATCAACAACTTCTATTTCTCTTTGGGCTACCTAAGCGATGAGGGGTATAACCTCAACTCCTATTTTAACCGATATTCATCTCGTTTTTCCTACAGAGGAGAAATCACCCCATGGCTAAAGATACATACCAACTCCATGCTTACCTATACCGAGAAGCAGGGAGCCACTTCCATTAGCTATTCCAATCCTTTTTCTTGGACTCGTAACATAGCCCCTATCTACCCTATCTACGAACATGATGATTCAGGTCAGGTGCTTAGCAGTTATGACTATGGTGCTACTCGTAAGTATAATGACAATGCCAATCCCCTTGGCACTCAGAAAGAAAACATAGACTTGACGAGGGATTATTACCTTAATCAATCCATATCCCTTGACGCTACCCTCTTGAAGAACTTACAATTCTCCAGCACAGGGAATGTATATGGCAATTTCTACGAATCCAATAACTTCACCACTCCCTTGGCTGGTGAAGGGAAAGTATATGGAGGGAATGCCACTAAATCCCGCTCTGATGTTGTGGTGATGACCTTCAACCAGTTGCTCCGATACCAAAACACTTGGAAGGACTACCATCTTGAAGCCCTTTTGGGGCATGAGTCCCACAAGGCACGCTCAGGGGCTATGACAGGTGCCAAGCGCAATTTTGTAGATCCTCGCAACAGTGAGTTCTCCAACGCTGCGGTTTTGGCCGCTTTGGACTCCTATACGAGCCACTATTTCATAGAAGGATACTTTGGGCAGATAAATGCCAACTACAAACAAAAATACTTCTTCTCCAGCAGCTTGCGTCGTGATGCTTCTTCAGTATTTGCGCCCGAACATCGTTGGGGTACGTTCTGGTCAGTGGGAGGTTCTTGGCTAATGAGTCAAGAAGACTTTATGAAAAAAGCCACTTTTGTCAATAGCCTAAAGGTAAAAGCCAGCTATGGAATCCAAGGGAATGATGAACTCTATCTGCCCGATGGAGGTCGCTCCTTAGTGCCCTATATGACCCTATACGAGGTTACCTCCGATGGTAGTAACGCAGGGCTACAAGCACGCTACAAAGGCAATCGCAGCATCACTTGGGAAGAGAGTGGCAACTTCAACACAGGAATTGAGGCTACCCTATGGAATCACCTTCTTACTATAGAGGCGGATTACTTTGTCAAGAAAACCAAGAACTTGCTCTTCAATATGCCCCTACCCTCCTCCACAGGCTTTAGCTCCGAACCGAGAAATGTAGCCGACATGGAAAACAAAGGGATTGACTTTGTCATCAATCTAAACCCAATAAGGCGCGAGCACTTCTCTTGGTCTGTGTCTTTCAACGGACTATACTATAAAAACACCATCACCAAACTGCCTGAGGAACTCAGAGAAAAAGGCGTCTCCAGAGGAGGTTCGCAAATCCTAAAAGAAGGCGGCAGCATCTATGACTTCTATATGGTACGCTGGGCGGGAGTCAACCCTGACAATGGAGATGCCCAATTCTATATCAAGAACCCAGCCACAGGCGCCTATGAGGTGAAAGGTAGTGCCGCCTACGAAATGGAAAACAGTCGCACCTTCGTTGGTTCTTCCATTCCTGACCTACAAGGAGGCTTCGGTAGCAATTTTAGGCTATACAACTTTGACCTCTCCCTACAGTTTGCCTACCAGCTTGGCGGCAAGTTCTACGACTATCAGTACGCAGGACTTATGCACTCAGGACAGTTGGGTAGAGGATGGCATACCGATATGCGCACACGCTGGAGCCCTGAAAACCCACATACCGATGTGCCCCGCTTGGAGTTTGCCAACCAAAAGCTACTGAGCTCCTCCGACCGTTTCTTGATAGATGCTTCCTATCTGTCACTAAGAAACATCAGTGTAGGGTATAGTCTGCCTGAAGAGGTTTGCCAAAAGCTACACCTGAACAAGCTCCGCTATTATATCACCGCTGAGAACGTATATCTCTGGAGCAAACGCAAGGGGTTAGACCCTCGTTCGAGCCTCGCAGGGGTGAATAGCTCCGCTGTATATAGTCCTATACGTACTGTTTCTATGGGACTTACCCTTAACTTTTAATCCGATGCATCATGAAGAAAAATAATATATACCTCGCATTATTCCTTTTAGGGCTGCTTATCAGTGCCTGTTCTAAAAGTGAATTTGACCCTAAAGTAGATGGCTTCCTTACCGATGAGCGCAAAAAGGAGCTTATGGAAAATGTAGAGACCAAGGCCAACCTCTTGCAAGTAGAACTCAATGGTATCTATAACAACAATATACGCTCTCAATCCAATAGTGGAGAGACCTTTGGGCTGAAGGCCATTCACTTAGCTACAGACCTTTCGGGGCTGGATATGGTACAACAATCCTATAGCTGGTTTGGTTTTGACTACAACTTTGATATGTGGCGTGCCGAATATGCCCGTACGGCCTTTTTATGGAATTTTCTCTACAAGCAAATCAGTTCTATCAATGCTGTACTTACGGAATATTTCCCAGAAGCGCCTTCCCAAGCGGTATTGTATCAGAAATATGCGGAACTGAAATCCCTACGAGGTATCTACTATTACTACCTGATCAATCTCTACCAACACTCCTACAAGGGGCATGAGAATGACTTAGGCGTCCCCTTAGTGCTACGCCCTACTGACGCCAAACTGCCTCGTGCTACAGTAGCGGCTGTATATGAGCAGCTTTTGGCTGATTTTTCGGTAGTAGATGATGCCCGCTATGTAGTTACTGAAACCAAAACCGATGTAGATAAGGCGGTAGCCGCGGCCTACTTGGCCAAAGTATATGCCCATCTTGAGCAGTGGGACAAGGTGATTGCCTATACCCGTATGGTGCTCAATAGCCCTTATTTTACCTTGACCTCCATGGGAGAGGTACAAGCAGCCAAGTGGGATATCTCCTCCGCCTCTTGGCTTTGGGGGTATGACATTACTCAGGAGACTACCACTCACTGGAATTCCTTCTATTCCAATATAGACAACACCAACCCTATAAGCTATGCAGGAGGGGGTGCCTTCAAGAGCATCTATAGTCTGCTCTATGCCCATATAGCCCCTACTGATGTGCGTCGTAACCTCTATATCAACCGTACGGAAGCCCCTGCGATCGCCTATAGATACCCACAGTTGCCCGATTATGCCAACCTAAAGTATGTTACAGACACCCGCTTCTTAGGAGATTATTGTTTCCTACGTTTGGAAGACCCGCTACTACTCTATATAGAGGCTTTAGTGGAGAGAAACGAACTCCCCCGTGCTCAAAACACCTTGACCTATTTCATGCAGAACTTCCGCGATCCTTACTATACTCCTACGGCTACAGACCAAGCCTCCATGCGTGAGGAGGTACGTTGGCAACGCCGTATAGAACTCTGGGGAGAGGGCACCTCTTTCTTTGACTTCAAGCGTTGGGGATTAGGCGCCAACAGAACTCAAGCAGGCAGCAACCATGTCTATGCCATAGATGTTCCTGCAGGAGACAGGCGTTGGGTGTATCAGATTCCTATTAGCGAAATAGAAGCCAATCCGAATATGGTACAGAATTAATGAGTTGATGAGTCAATGAGTCAATGAGCTGATGGGTCAATGAGCCGATTTAAGGTTCTTTGACCCATCGGTTTATTTTATAACCTACTACGTTCGCTCTCTATACCGCTGTCTCTGACGTCCTGCTCTACCTCTTTGCCCTTGTTGTAGCCCCAACAACTGACCTCTGAAAAATTGTTTGACAAATATTAAATTATTTTTCCTTGGTAATCAATCAGGTAGCTTTCGTAATTGAAATCTATTAGTTCTATTCCTTTGGGGGTAAGGGTAAAAGAGGGTGTGCGCTCTATGGGCGAGACAAAGATATCTTTGCCACTGAACTGCCAAAGGATTTCACCCTGCCTATTAAGGCGTGATATCTCCACCTCTCCATGGGTAATGTAATCATCTTGGTAAGGAACAATCTCAAAACAAGTAGCCATATCCACTTGCGTATGCCAAAGAAGCTCTAAGGAGGGTAAGAGAATACAGAATACCTCATTACCACAAACTATGAGCAACCTATCGCCGTCTAACAGTGCATTTTTCTCCCACAGACTGCTCACGCTCCCTCCTGCTGTGAGGACTACGTTTTTAATCTCCTCTTCTGCCTGATAGAGATAAACTGTTACTTGTGGTGGGTGAGCTTCCTTTTCTCTTATCTCTATCTGATAAGAATCTTTATAAAGCCAAAGGGTGTTTTTCATGGTGTTCTTAAGGTCGTATAATTGTTTCTTCTACTTTGCCTTTGATCATATTCTCAATAGCTGTATAGAGGTCGCCTCCGTAGAAATGGTAATAGGTCTTTCTTGGTATCCAAGAGGTAAGGTCAAGCACACCCCATACACTGCCTACACTATCTATACAGAGAACTTCATCGGCATTGACATCGCCAAAGGGGATAAGCTCGGTAATACCTACATCCGATTCGTACTATAGCATCTCTTGGCGAGTAGGAAGGTTTTGTGAGTATATAAAAACCATATAGCTGTCGCGGCGTTTGATATCCTTGCCGTCGAATATGGTAAGGAAAGTAACAAGCTCATGCGGCAAATCTTCATAACCTGCCTCGCGATAACGCGCTTTGATAGTTTCCGTACGAGCGCGTCGCTCTTCTTTAGAGAGGGTATTGAGTAAGGCAATACCTTGCTGGGCTAAAAGGTTTTCTAATGATTTTTTCATTTCTTAAACAAATTTGCTACCTCAAAAATGGGTACTAACAACAATAGTATAGGCCATAAAACGAGAAAGATCACCCCCGTCAACAAGCAGCCTAAGTACTGGTTATAAGCAAAGGCTCTATCCAACAGTTCTATAGTCTTATTAACTATCCATAGTTTTTCTATTTTCTTTTTGAGGTTCATAGGTTTCTCTTTTCATTCTTCACTTTTCACTCCCTCCAATTCCAGCAAAAACTTCTTTCGCCACAAGCCTCCGCCATAGCCTGTAAGGGTACCATTGGAGCCAATAACCCGATGACAGGGGATTAGTATAGAGATATGATTTTGGCCATTGGCATTGGCTACCGCGCGTACACTTTGGGGCGATCCCAAGGCAATAGCTTGCTGTTTGTAACTCCACGTTTGCCCATAGGGAATGGTTCGTAAGGCCTGCCAAACACGCTGTTGAAAATCAGTTCCAAAGGGAGATAGAGGCACGGAAAACACCTGACGCTTGCCTGCAAAATATTCGCTAAGTTCTTGTTCCAAAAGGGCAAAGTAGGGACTTTCGCCTTGTATAATAGGGGCTTTTTCCAGTTTAGAAATTTCTTTTAGCTCTGCTTCCAACACTTTGCTATCGGAAAACTCCAACATACAGATCCCCTTGTCTGTAGCACAAGCTACCATAGTGCCTATAGGGGTTTCTATATGCTTGAGCAGGATTCCCCCGATCCCCCGAAGGGAAACAAAAGGAAGGTTTTCTTTAGTTAGTCTGCTTATATTTTCCATGTTTTTCGTTTTTTATTTCCTTGCTTCCTCTATGGTAAGGCCAAAAGGCTCTAATGCCCATTTGAGATTGGAAAGGATATAATCCTCATCTTTAGAAAAACGCTTGGCTATCTCTTTGTAATAGGGCAGTAAACGCTTGTCTTTTACCTTAGATAGTGCTTGTATAACTGTGTGTAACACCTTGTTATCGCTCTCTTGTAGCCCTTTGATGAAGGTGTCAAGATATTGCTCTCTTTTCTTGCTTTTGCCCAGTGTATAATAGGCTGTTATACGGATTCGAGGATTTGCATCATCAGTAAAAGGAAGGATTACTTCCTCGAAATTGTCATCGCCTTCCCTAAGGAGGTAGGTAGCAAAATCAAAGGTTTCCTCATCGGTAATAGAGGGCAAGAGTTCTTTTACGATAGGCACCCAGTCGGCACAGTGGTCTTGAGCATACCACCATATATACTGAAATACTTCCTTGGGCTTCTCGGTTACTAAGGTATCCAAATAAGGTTTGGCGCGCTTGTAGGAGGACAAGGTGAGTATTTCAATGAGAAAATCCCTATCCTCATTGTTTAAGGCGATGAGCGCTTCTACTTTGTCTAATACGGTATCAGACAAAGGCGGTCTTTTGTGATACACCCCGTCAAGACAATCGGTTTGGGTTTTGCGGTCGGTGGTTTGCTCATATTCGGTGAGAAGCACCTCAGCAGCTTCGCCTCGGTGGTAGCCAAACCAAGTAGGTCGGTCGTCCAAGAGTTGGCCAGAGATGACCTCATCAAGATAGCGTTCGTACCAATCCAGAAAATTGGTTTCAAAAGCAAATGTAGGTTGTATTAAATCCCAATTGACATTGACTACGCGTCCTGCATAAGGCCCTGTAAGCACCAAAGCGTGATAATAGGCACAGCCCTGACTTCCCAAGGGGAGCAGTCCGCCAAAGACTTTTCCACACTGTTGGGTGTAGTCGTCCTCTGTCTGCGTTTCGTCCTCCTCTTGCTCATCATCTTCGTCATTCATTAATAACGGACTGGAGAGGGCTTCCCATTCTTCTTTGGTCATATCGGGAGAGAGCGCACAAGGGGCTTTGAGGTAGGTTTCCGTTTGGTCATAAACAAGGTCATTCACTTGAGTACCGAAAGCATACAAGCCGTAATAAGGCCCTGCCATAGTGTCCAACTTCTGGGCCTTGGCATCGCCTATGGTCTGTACAAAGGCACGGTAATCCTCAGGTAAAGATACGCCATATTTTTTTTCAAAAGCAAGGACTTCCGCCTCGCTTACGGGAGGGTTAAGATGGTACTCATGTGTCTCGGCGCCAAATACTTCTAAGTCCTTATCGGCAGCTTTGGCTTGGGAGAGCTTTTGCTGAATGCGGTGGAGTTGTTCTTGATACATAAGGGTTAGGTTTTAGGGGGATTCTCCTTTCCTAAGGAGTCATAAATTAGGAACAAAAATACAACTTTTCAATCCAAAAGTCAAGAAATAATTAACCATTAACAATCACTTCATTTTAGGTCTAAACGAGCGTTTTTTGTCAAAGCCTTTACTGTCTATTTTGAGGTCATTGGGCAGTTCTGGCGATTGCTCTGCTTGGGTTTTCAGGTCAGAAAGATATTGCACAATGTGTTGCCATACAAAATCGGGATCAATATAGATGCCTAGTTCCTGCAAACTAGGGTTTATATATACTTTTCGATTTTTCGTTCTATAATCACTCGTAATGAGTAGTAACGGTATTTTTGAGAGTTCTTCCCAAGACAAATGAGTTTCTTCCCTGATATGAAAACCATTATTCTCACGAATGAAATCAGCTGTATCTGAGAAATAACCTAAGCAAAGATTACTTTTGTACTCATATTGTTTCCCATCTCGGAATTTTAGACAGTGTCCGTCAAAAAAATAATACTTCCTTTTTTTTTCTTCTATATCTACTAAATCAAAATGGGTATAGATTTTATTTTGGGTAATAAAAAGATGTACCACTTCACTTCCTACATATAGTGTTGAATACAAGGCAAGGTTAGATTCTTCTGGAGAAATACGCTGTCTATCTACAATCGTTCCATTACGGCGGTCATAGACAAGGTTTTCGTCTGTGCCGTACTCAGCGACTTTATAGTCGTAGTAATCTTTGAATTTAGAGATGATTTTCATTTTGTAAATCTCATGGGTTAATAGACAGAAACTAGAAGAAATTCACTTGCAACACTTACTTTATAACGCTGTCTATCTCCCAATGTTTTTCTTTCAAACAGCTAATAGCAAGGCACGCCCCAATGGCATTCCATACCGAATAGTCAAAGGTAGCTTTTAGCCCTACGGAGGTGAACATCGCCAAACCAAAACGATCGGCTACTGCTGAAAGCATAGCGGTACTTACTGCCAATCTCAAAAAAGTTTGATGTATTTTGTCGCAATTAAAATATTTTTAGCACTTATAATTCACTTTCCCCAAGGCAATAGGCTGAGGATTCTGCACGACCCAAGCGGTCGCTAATTCACATAAGCGTTGGGTACCTGTACCATCGTCTTCTAAAATATGCTTTTGAATATCGGCTACTTCGGTAAGTTCATTTTCTGAAAGCGAATTGCCTTGTTGCAGGTAACCACTAATGGCAGTGAGCATCTTGCGGTATTCCTTATCCCAGTTGCCCATAGCATTGCGCAAAAGTTCGTCATTCATCCTGCCTGCAATACGCACTACCTCTCCCTGCATGGTAGTTGCGCTACCACTACTAGGCACCAAAAGTGTCCACGCCTGCTCAAAACGTTCTTCCCATGTATTGCCAGTAAGTACAATAGGCGATTTGCCATCATGCTGTATACGGCGGGGTACAGGAGGCACACCAAAGAGCTTGTATAATTGTTGCAATCCTGCATCGGTTTCCTCCAAATACTCTGGGTTGAAATCGTTGCGGTGAAACTCAAAATCTTCTCCTATGCGAGTGATTTGTTCTTTGGCAAACTTGGTAGATTTAAGCCCTACTTTGAGGTAAAGCTCAGCTGTTTTAGCTGCTTTAGGAATATCAATACTCTGGACAGCATACAGCATTGCCTCCATAGGATTATGTTTCATATCATCTTTTGCTTTCACATTGGCTCCTCTAGCTATAAGCAAAGCAGTTACCTCAGGGTGATGAGCCGCTGCAAACAATGGTGTTTCATCATACGCAGCCTTAGATTCTATATCAGCACCTCTGTCCAATAGCAGTGCTACTTTTTCTACATTATTCACCTCAGTGTGATAGTGTAACGGAGTGCGGTTGTATTCGTCTTTTACATTGACATCAGCCCCTTGGGCAATGAGCCAATCCATCAGCTCTAAAGGTATATCATAGAAAGAAAGGGCTGGTTTTTTGAATGAATAACGGTCGTACGCATTTAGCTCACATTCGTTGAAGACGGCTTTAAGTGCGTCTAAATCTTTGGCTTCTATCAGTTCGTTGAAGTTTGCCGGTAGGGTTTTCTTTTTCTTGGCCACTTTCTTAATTGTTAATGGTTAATGGTTAATGGTTAATGGTTAATGATTGCAGGGACAAAGATAAGGATTATTTGTTAATTAGCAAGTCAGTATAAAAATGAATAATTACTAAAAATGAACAGATTATCAATAAAACAAACCTCTCCTGCCAAAAATCTTTCTCACTACCCATCGTAGCCTTATATATAAGGCTGTAATGGGCGAGAATATCCAAGCGAGAATAGTGCGAAGATGTATTTTTTCGTCGATCCTATCAAAAAAGCGACTTAGTAATATAGCGATGAAAAGCAGCGGAAGCGACAAAACATATAGCATATCCTTTATGTGAGAGGAGAATTTCTTTTTCATACAGAAGTGAATATTTTGACTACAAAAATAAGAAGAGATTAGAAGATGAGTAAATTTGTTGTGAGAGGTTGTAGCACGAGCTATAAAAAAGCTGCTAAGCGGTTTGCTTAGCAGCCTTTTCTATATTAATTGTTTGTAGGAATTTTCACTTCAATAGGAGTTTTGATCATAGTCTCTATCTTTGTTTTTACGACATTATACAAATCTATATTTTCAGCAGGAGTGTCTAAAGAAACTATCAAAGAATATCGCAATTTTTCATTATACTTCTCCAAATTGGTACGTGTTTTCCACCATCCTCCAATAGGATAAACAGCAATCAAGTTACAGGTTGCTAATTGAGCTGCTGTAAGGTTTAATTCATCAGAATGTATTGAACCTCTATTTCTATTATCAGCTCCTATTAGCCATCTTTTTGAATCATTTTTACTGCGTTCTTCATTTTCTTCAGCCTCAATTAAGCTATTAATTCTGGATGTAAAGGCTATTTCACTCTCATTTTCTGTATTTACATCAAAACGCAATCCACAAGAAGCATATCTATATTTATCTTTCCAGCCTATTTCTCCTGGAGCTGGCTCAATAAAATACGATAAAGTAACCCGCATTGTAACACTTATTTCTGCAAGTTGTTCTAAAATTTCACGAGGCCAAGGTAGTTTAAAGAAGTGCATTTTATTCATTTTAGGAGGTTTATTTCCTCGCCTAACAAAGGGCTGTATTTCTTCTTGAGCAATATAGGTAAGGCCATTTTCTGTACTATAAAAAGCTCTTTCTTCTGATGGCACGCCATAACCACAATGACGTAGTCTTCGCTCCATATCAGCTCTATTCCCCTTTCTAACAGGAAATTGTTCTTCCATAGTTGATGTCCATTTTGCAGAATGAACAATTAATCCACGAATACTTTCCGCCCATAAATGAGGATACTTAGCCTGCAATCTACCTGCAAAGTTTGAAGCTAAAGCTGTTGCTGCACTTGTTGCATTGATGGTATCAAAAAAACTACTTATTTGGTAATTTCTATTTGTTGTCATTAATTCTAAATCTTGATGAGTACTAAAGGGAAGCAAAGAGTCATTGGTTTTATATAAATTTCCTCCTTCAAACATCACTTCTGGTTTTATCAATGAGGTCTTACCCCATAGTAATGATGTTCATGAAAAAGGGCTAATTCCTCCAATAGGAGCAACACGATCATAACCTACTAAGTCCAAACTATTAGGCGCTACTATATTTGTAAAAGCACCAACAGTTAAAGCATTCCAAGATTGTGCAGGATTTTGAATTGGACGAAAAATATGTTTATTAGGATAAGCGTTAATAATATCTTTATCCAAATGATTTATATCTGCAATATTACCAGCAGAAATTATTAACAAACGACCTTTCTCATTATTGTTGTATGCGATAGAATCAACAGCACCTGACCAAGATGTAGGTTTTCCTTTTTCACTTTCTTCTGCTGTTATAGCCATACAATAACAAATGTTTTTTTGAGGGAATATAATTTCAGAACTTGAGATTGCTTGTTCAGTTAAAAAACCCCATATTTCTTTTGAATTAGGACTATTATGTGGTAATAATTTAACTGAACCTACCTGATTTTCAATTTGTATTTTTTGATTATTGTCAAGATAAGAAGACATATCTCCATAAATGACTGTTCCACACATTCTTGTACCATGTCCATCTCTATCTGCAATACCCTCTCCAACGACAGTTCCACAATTTTTTGCAGGAATAATAGGTTCTAAAAGAGGATGACCATTGTTTACACCTGAATCTAAGACACAAACAACTGAGCTTGTATTATTGTTGATTTGAATCCTACTACATAAATCATCTACCCATTCTTGTTGTTCACTTCTGTCTTCATTAAATAGAAATCCTGTTAATGCTCGCCCCATACGCAATTCTGCTAATTGATCCGAGCAGGCCAATAAATTAGCCAAAGATATTTTATTCGTACAGACCAAAAATACTGCTCTTTCAGGAAATGTCAAAATTGAATCTTCTTTATAAGAAATATGAAGACTTTGTAAGGATGTTTTAAACCTATTACATTGCTGATCTATAGTAACTTTTTCTATTTCTGAAATCCTAATCCATGCTTCGTACCAATCATCTTTTTCAGTCGGAAAATCTTTTTGCTTATCAGTCCATAATGCTTCTAAAAGAGCTAATTTAACATCTTCAATACTACGAAAAAGAGTGTCATTTTTAGGTTTTCCATTGCACTCTTCTGTCGCGTATTTATGCAATTTACCTAAGAGTACGTTTTCCTCTCCATGAGGAATATAGATCGTTGCAAAGGTCTGTTCCTGGTCATCTTCTGTTTTTACTTGTCGAATATTTAACAATCGGATACCAGCTTTTTTATCTTCTAAACTTTTTGATGCTAAATCATAAGTGGGAGCACTTGCAAATTCGAGATAAATTCCACTTCTCGCAGGTAAGGAGATTGCTCCCATTTGTTGTTTGACATTTGTATCATCAACTCTGGCAGCATCAAATTTCCTTTGTAAATATTCTGCATGTTCTTGTCGGTTTCTTTCAGGTATAAAAGATCTCCCTCCTCCACTAACCATGGAAGAATAGTCAATATCTCTTTTTATTCCTTGAGGAATAATAATGTGTTCATATTTGCTCATAGTTTTCTACTTTAAGTTATAGGCTGATCTTCTTTCTCTAATGGTCTTTATTACTAAATCAGGAGAAATTTTAACTTCATTTATTACAGATTCTTTTATAGCATCTAAACAAGCTTGATTAATTTCTGCATGACTTAAGGATGTTAATTCAGGTAAAATCAAATCAATATCCTTTTGTGAAATACTTCCATTAAGTCGGTTTTTAAGTAATTGTATTTTTTCCTGATCAGTTGGGAGTTGGTAGTGAATTACATCATCGAAACGCCTAAATAATGCTTGGTCTAATAATTCTAAATTGTTAGTTGCGGCAATAATTAAACTGTCAGAGTGATCTCTTTCAATAAATTGCAGAAATGAATTTAATACACGACGCATCTCACCTACTTCATTATCTTTCCCACGTTGTCCTCCAATAGCATCAAACTCATCAAAAAGATAGACAGCAGGCACATCTTCTATATAATCAAATATCTGTCGCAATTTGGCACTCGTTTCACCCATATATTTTGTTACTATTTTGTCCATTAGCACAACATATATTGGCAAGTGTAACTCATTAGCTATTACTGACGCTGTCATTGTTTTTCCTGTGCCAGGATGTCCAGAAAAAAGAATTTTCCTCCTATTTTCAAGATTATGTCTAAATAACTTATCTCTATAAGTAAATTCATTAATTATTCTTTCTATCCTTTTTCTAATTTGTGGATCGACAACTAAATCTACAAGATGCTCTTGTGGATGAATTTCTAAAAGTAAACCTTGTAAACTAGGGTCTATATTTCTAAACTTAGGCTTATTAAACTTCTCAGCATCAATAATTTTCCGTATATCATTAGCTAAAATTACATGCCCTAATTTCGCTTCATAAGCTGCAATTTGTAATGCAACAGTATTAAATTTTTCACTATTGTCCTCAAAGTGACTCTTTATAAGCGTTTTTAACTGATTTGCTGTTGCCATATTGTTAATGCGAATTTATGTTTGATTAAAAATAGTTAAGAGCTATTATGTTGAAGTTCTCCATTTATTACAAATACAACTCCAAAGCAAAAATATCAACTCAAAATACAAAAGTACGGACTTATTATCAATATTCAAAAATTATTTTAGTAAAAAATTCTTCTACCTGTCCATACGTACAATCCTTGGCTGGAAAGTACCGATGATATCTACCAAATCGTTTTGGGAAGCCATTACGGTTTCTATGTTTTTATACGCCATAGGAGCTTCTTCGGCATTGCCTCCGATGAGGGTAATATCCTTGGCTTTGAGGGCTTTTTTGATATCGGAACTGGTAAAGCGGCTACGGCTTTCATTGCGAGAGAAAGCCCGTCCTGCCCCGTGTGAAGCCGAATCAAAACTCTCCGCATTGCCCTTACCCCGCACGATATAACCTGCCTCGGTCATGGAGGCGGGGATAATACCCAATACGCCCTGACCAGCGGGAGTCGCTCCTTTGCGGTGTACTACTACTTCCTTGCCATCGTGAATTTCCTTCCATGCAAAATTGTGGTGGTTCTCTATACGTGCTCTCAGGCGACCGCCTACCGCACGAATAAGTCGGCGGTGGATATCCTCATGACAAGCCGAAGCATAATCGCCCGCAAGGTTCATCGCTGTCCAATACTCTAACCCTAAGTGGGTAGAGAGATCCAGCCATGCAAACTGTTGGGCTTCCTTTGGGAGCGGACACTGTTCGGCAGCTACGCGTACATAATACTGAGCAATTTCCGCACCAAAGCCACGTGACCCACTGTGAGAAAGTATACCGAGATATTTACCTTTAGGCAAACCTATCTGCGGATCGTCGGCTAAAAGTTCTACCTCGCCAAACTCTACAAAGTGATTCCCACTGCCCGAAGTACCCATCTGCTTGATTGCCTTATCCTTCAATCGCTTGAGGATAGGAATCAGCGAAAAAGTATCGCGGTCGAAAATCTCGTGCTCTACATGCGACTTATGATGCTCGTACATACCAAACTTGGTGTGTTCCATAAGGGCTTTCTCGTACTTATCTCGCGCGCCTGATAGGTAGGACACAGGGATATCCAAGATACTGAGGCACATACGGCAACCGATGTCCAAGCCTACCCCATAAGGAATGACCGCATTCTCCACGGCCAGTACGCCCCCTATGGGCAACCCATAGCCGCTATGGGCATCGGGCATGAGCGCACCGCCTACCGAAATAGGGAGTTTCAGCGCGGTGTAGAGTTGCGTTTTAGCCTCTTCGGTGATGTCGTCACCAAAGATATGATAAGGTGCACGTAGGGCGTTGAGCTGTCTTTTTTCAGTTTTGGTAGAGGAAAGCAGCGCTTCGGCTATCTGACCAAAAGTAAGATGCCCCTCGTACTGCACAGGATTTTTTAAAATGTCTTCAAGTACCGATTTTACATAAGCGGTATTCTTGGTAGCGAAATTGCGCTTCATCACTTCTAACGCTACATTAATAGATTGATTATTCGGGAATCCTAACTTGAGTAGGTCTTTCCCTTTGAGTTTTAAATTTGCCATTTTTTTAGGTGTTAGGGTTTAGGTATTCGCTAAGCGAATTGCCATTCATTAATAGGCGAATTACATTCGTTAATAGGCGAATTGCCATTCGCCCCTACAGAGACGCTTGGCAGCAGCACGTTCTTTCTTATAGCTCTTTTCTACATAAGTGCTTTTGAAATCGGCACCTTTGAAAGTGCGTACGGGGTTGCCGCGTTGCACTTGGGTGTGATTATTCCAATGGTTTTGCGCTTGCTCGGCAAGTTGCTGAAGCTCTATTTCGGCGAGTTTTTCTTTAAGGCGGGCAAGGGCGAGTTTCTTATTGTCCAATTGCGAACGGGAATCCTGTGCAAATACACTGATACCCGTAGGTAGGTGGGTGGCGCGTACTGCTGAATTTACCTTATTCACATTCTGTCCGCCATTGCCTTGTGAGCGAGTGGTTTGGAACTGTACATCGCGCTCCGAGAAAAACTGACGTTGCAGTTGGTCAAGCTCAAAAACGCCTATATACCAGTTACTGCGCTGGTGAAACTTACGAAAAGTACTCTTTCCTACCCAGCACACGGTGCCGAGCCAAGTTTTCAAAAACGACGCTAACTCCTTGCCTTTGAGTTGCAGTGTAACCGATTTTACAGTGAGATTGGCATCGCCTTCCTCACGGCTAAGAATTGTATAGCTGATGCTCGCTTGGGTGGCTTCTTGTAGGAAAGTCTTGAGTACTTTTGCCACTACCCATTGGCATTCTAAGGGACCGCGTCCTGCGGTGATTTGTATAATTTTTTCTTCCATTTTTCTTTTTGTTTATAATTGCACATACGGCTTGCACTCTAAAAGCATCTCTCCTATTTCCATTGCTGAGGTGTGATACTTAAGTGCTGCGATTTCTTTCAGTGGGGTGTGCTTGTACTTTTCCTTAGGCGTATAGCGCTTTTGGTATTGATTCCACGAATAACTGCCTCCATAGATTTTGCTATGGATAATCCCCCAGTTCCTATGGTCACTTATGATTCTATCAAGCTCAGCGAGTTCTCGTTCTATAGCTATATCTACCGGACGGTAGTGGGTGATCATATTGGGCTTTACACGTAGCTCAAAACGCCACGCCTCGGTAAACTCGTAATACGTCTCAAAACGGTCTTTTTGGCGATTGAAACACTCTATTCTCGCAAAATAGGCACGTTCTTTTTCGGTGAATTTTCCCCTTTCAAGGGCTCTTTGCCATTCCCATTGATTAAAAGCGTACAATTCCTGCTTACGAGCTATGTAAACGCGTTTGCCACGGCGCTTTTTCTTCTTCTGGAACTTGCGTGTATCGGCGTATTGATAGGTGTTGATTTTCTCTAAAAGTGTCGCGAAAAAGTCGGCTTGCTTGCCTTGTCGCACATCTTCTCTCAACACAAAAAAGCGTACATAGCCCTTTTGGTAAGGTTTTTCAAGTGGTACAAGCGGCAGGTTTCGTTTCTGCTTTTCTAGTTCAGCGTGGCGATCACAACATTCGCGCAGATATTTCTCGTGGTCTTCTCGAGCAATGCGCTTGCGAGAACGCAAAGAACGCAGACGTGAGCCGTCAATATATGGATTTCCCATTGAATTAATAATTAATGATTAACGATTAATTTGCTTGGGATTTTTGAGAGAAGGACAAACAAAAAGCCCGAAGCAGTCGCTTCGGGCTTTTGTTGTATGATATGATAATGCTACATCAAGTGGATACGCCACGAAGCGTTACCTTGCCTGCAAGGTAATTCTACGGTAATATGTAACTTGATATAGGTCATTTCTTTGTAAGTTTTATTTAAGGTTAAACAATAGCTGTTTGAAATCGGGGGCAAAGGTAGTGACTAATGACGAACGACAAGTGGAAAATAACAAATAATTAACAACATAATTATTTGTCATTGATTACTTATTTTTAGCCATTAACTTCGCTGCTTCCACTAAGCGGACAAACTCCTTTCGGTAGCCCTCTTCATCTCGCCCGAAAGCATTCTTGGCCAGTTCTATTACTTGGTCATAGGAAGCTTGGGCTTTGTACTCGGAGTCTCTCAGCAGCAGACCAAACTCAGCCACTGCGGCAGCAAAGCGAAAATCATCGGAAGCCTGTGTCAGTTCTTTTAGGTTGTAGGTCAGCGGTTCTACCACTTCTCGGCTGGCAGCGTTGGCTTCTTTAGGGTCTTTGTAGCGGATTTTTAGGAAAGCTACCTCATTGCCCTTTCCTATTTCATTGAGCTGACTATCTTGATAACGAAGAGAGGAGGTTACTTTTCCATCGGAAGGGACAATCTCATAGATAGCAGTAACGGTATGCCCTGCCCCTACTTCCCCTGCATCTTTCTTGTCGTTGGTGAAATCCTCATTGGCAAGCATGCGATTTTCGTAGCCTAAGAGCTTATATTGCTTTACATACTTAGGGTTGAACTCTACCTGTAGCTTGACATCCTTGGCTAGAGTAAAGAGAGTTCCACCAAACTCATTGACCAACACCTTCTTAGCTTCAGTAAGGTTATCTATATAAGCATAGTTACCATTGCCACTATCGGCTAAGGTCTCGGACATATCGTCTCGGTAATTGCCCATACCAAAGCCCAATACGGAGAGATACACACCTCCCTCGCGTTGCTTTTCAATAAAGGCTTTAAGGTCATTAGGATTGTTGATACCTACATTAAAATCACCATCGGTAGCTAGAATGATACGGTTGTTTCCTCCCTTGATAAAGGCCTTATGAGCTTGCTCATAAGCCAGCTGTATTCCTCGTTCTCCAGAGGTTGATCCACCTGCCTCAAGTCCGTCCAATACCTTTTCTATCTTCTCGCGTTCCCTAACTGAAGTAGGTTCAAGTGCCACTTGTGTACCACTGGCATAGGTTACGATACTGACCTTGTCTTGTGGTTTGAGATTCTGAAGCAGGAGCTTCAAGGAGGACTTAAGTAAGGGGAGTTTGTTGTAATCCATCATAGAACCAGAAACATCTATCAAAAACACCAAATGAGAAGCAGGCGTATTGGAAAGATCTAAAGACTTAGTCTTGAGACCAATACGCAAAAGATAATGTGTGGTGTTCCAAGGAGCTGGAGCCTGCTCGTAGCTCACTCGTAAGGGAGAGGGTGTTTGTGCATCGGGGGTAGGATAATCATAATCAAAGTAGTTAATCATCTCCTCTATACGCACTGCATCCTTAGGAGGAAGGGTACCCTGCTGTATCATACGGCGAATATTACTGTAAGCTGCCCTATCCACATCTACCGAAAAGGTAGAGACAGGCTGGGAAGAGACCTCCACAAAGGGGTTTTCCTTGATCTCCTTAAAGGTCTCTCCGCGCTCTCCCGTGGGCACTTGCATATCCTTTGTATAGGAAGGATACTGATATTCCGGTCTATACATCATATCATGGTTATTGCCACAGCTAAGCCATAGCAAACTGCCCAAAACTGTAAAAATAACTCTTTTTTTCATATTTGTCAATCATTATGGTTATATGGGACAAATATACAACTTTTTCTCTGTTTGACAAAGGATTTAGCTAATTTGCTAATTTGACATTTGCCAATTATTTTACTCATTAGCTCATTGTCTTATTATCTGATTACTTCTCTAATATCTTTCCTCTTGGAGTAGGCCATAGGTTGGGCATAGCCAAGGCGTAGGAGTATCTGGGGGTAAGCATGAGCTATGGGAAGATTTTCTCGCAGTGTAGCACTGATTTCAGGTACTTCACAAGGCTGGTTAAGGTAAGCATGAGCTATTCCCGCCTGAGTGAGCAAGAGTAAAAAGCGCTCAAGAGTGCGGCCTGTCTGTATCCAAGTGGGAATATCGTTCTTCTCGGTGGTCAGCAGCACCATGTGTGAGGAGGATTGTATTTTCTTCAGGTCGGTCTTGTTCTGCGTCTTGGCCTTCAGGCTCGCTTTTACAATAGGTTCGGTGACCCAACGAGGCAAGTTAGGGGCTCCCAATACAGCATAGCTCAGCCCATCGTGGGTGCTCTCACTATGTTTCTTATTAAAGCGAATCCATGAGAGGAGTTCGCTTTTGAAAGCAGGATCTCCCATCTGCACCGTATTGCCTTGTAGTACCGCTTGGGTGAGGCTCTCAAAAGGTGGAGTATCCTTGGCAAAAGTATGTATTTCAGCTTGTTCCTCAGCGGGTAGCTGTCCTTGATAAGCTTTTTCTATAAGTCCCTGCAACAAAACTGGGTCTATAGGTTTGTTTTCATACTCAGAGCGGTTTGTTTGTCTCTTTTCAATCACTGTCGCCAAGGGGTCAGGGATTACCGTATCAGATTTTTGTAAGTCTACCGTAATAACTCCTTCGTCACTGAAACTCACTTGGGTCTGGTAGTGCAATTCAGTAGCCTTCGTACAGAGATTTTCCAACGCACAACCCAAACTGATAAAGAGTTCGCGGTGCTGGCTATCCACCGCAGGAAGTCCCCTATCCAAATTGGACGAGATCACAATGCTATGATCAGAAGTCTCAAACCACCAAGGCTGAGAGTTATGACCCGAAGGTGCTTGAGTAGCAGCCTTGATAAGAGTGAAGAAATCAGTGTTTTGGGCATAGCCTTTGGATGTGGCAAATGCCATCATAAAAGTAACGGGAAACATTTTGAAGTTCATTTTATTTGTCTTTGTTTTTCAAGGCAAAGTAACGGCAAAAAACCATAGAAAAAATGAACTTGGGTTCATAAATGCTTTTGGTAGTTTAAGAATAAAATCGTAATTTTGAAGGGAAATAATTCTTATCATAAAGATGAAAGCAGAAGAAATAAAAGCCCTTTTTAAGAAATTTGAGGAAGCCGCTCAAGAAGTAGAAGGTATAGAATGCTGGAGTGCCAGAGAGTTACAGACCCTATTGGGGTATTCTCAATGGCGTAATTTTGAACTTATTATTCAAAAAGCAAAGGTTTCCTGTAGTAGTGTAGGAGAAAATATAACCTACCATTTTGCTGACGTCAGCAAAATGGTTTCCATAGGCTCAGGTGCTGAAAAACAGATAGATGACCTCCTTTTAACACGCTATGCTTGCTACTTAGTCGCACAAAATGGAGACAGCAGAAAGGAAGAAATATCCTTTGCTCAGACCTATTTTGCGGTACAAACCCGTAAGGCTGAGATAGTTGAACAACGTCTTTTAGAATATGAGCGCGTAAAAGCAAGAGAAAAACTCTCCCAAACGGAGAAACAACTTTCAGGAATACTCTATGAGCATGGTGTAGATGATAAGGGATTTGCTATCATTCGTAGCAAAGGTGATCAAGCGCTCTTCAATCTTACCACAGCACAACTCAAACGAAAAATAGGCGCCCCTGAGAATCGCCCTGTAGCTGATTTTCTTCCCACTATAAGTATCAAGGCCAAGGATTTGGCAGCAGAAATGACAAGTGTAAATGTAGTGGGGAAAGACCTAAAAGGAATGTCTCCTATCCAGAAAGAACATATAGACAACAATACTGCCGTAAGGAATATGCTTATAGACAGAGGTATAGCACCAGAACAGCTCCCTGCTGCCGAAGATATTAAGAAAGTGCAACGCAAACTCAATAAGGAGGAAAAGAAGCTACTGAAAGATAAAACAAAAAAATAAGAGATGAATATCATAGAACTCATTAACCTTATCAAACCTCGTCCTGAATTATTTATTAGCGAACATGATATATTCTGCTTATATAATTTCCTAAATGGTTGGTATTATCGCAATCAAGAAGAAGATGTAAAAGCAGATATACTCTATAATGATTTTTACTATTGGTTACGCAAGAAATATCATCTTAGAGATAGTAGAGGCTGGGCAAGTATACTTTTCTATAAGTTCAAAACCAAAGAAAAGGCTTTAGATGCCTTCTTTGAGCTTTTTGACACCTTCTACCAAGAACATATCTCCAGAGACTTTTTCGGCAAAGTGGAATGGCTTATTATCACATTAGAAGATGAAGCGTATGAAGAAATAGCCCATTTACTGAAAAAAGATCTAAAATACACTACTTCAGGAACAGAGCTTTGTATGAAATTACAATCTCACTTGAATATAATCTTACAGGAAAGGAGCAAATATCCGAGAACTCATTTCTCCCTTGTAGAAGAATTATTGGAAGAACTTAATGAAAAAATGACCCCTTAGAAAATACGCTTGCGTATTCTGCTGAGTGCCTGAGGGGTAATGCCTATATAGGAAGCGATATATTTTAGCGGAATGTTCTGAATGAGCTTAGGATCTTTCTCCAATAGGGTGCAGTAGATCTCTTCAGGGGATTGTAGCAGAAATTGTGCTTCTCGTTGCATTTTCTCTATAAGCAAGTGTTCTAATATATCGGCTTTTATTTGGAGATACTCTTGTTGCTGTATCAGGTGCTCAAGGTGTTCGCGTCCTATCTTATAAGCCGTAACATCCTTAAGGGCTTCAATAGAAAGTAACGAGGGCTCTTGCTTAACAAAAGAAGTATAAGAAAGGCAGAACGATTCAGGAAACAGAATATCTACTGTAGTTTCCTTATCCGTAGTAGGATTATAATAGAAAAAGCGTACAATACCTTCACTAAGGTAATACAAATAGTTCTCTACCTCACCTACACGAGTGAGGATCTCTCCCTTGGCGAACCGTACTTCGGTAAAATATTGGCTGAGAAAATCAAGATTCAAGGCTTAAAAGATTAAAACGTAAGACATTTATAAAGAAACAAAAGACTACCCCAAAGAGGTAGTCTTTTGTATATTGTTTTAATAAACCCACATATCTTGTTCACGGTCGCGGATACGTTGTTTGATACGTTCGGCTTCTAGGAGCTGGTATAGGGCAT